>Ga0209415_10007186_pt1 | contig 19486 bp, 15 predicted proteins | sample PeaSoiSIISIP2007_FD_187696 | JGI IMG/M metagenome (GOLD analysis project Ga0209415, IMG submission 187696) | Peat soil microbial communities from Weissenstadt, Germany - SII-SIP-2007 (SPAdes) (version 2) | ecosystem: Environmental > Terrestrial > Soil > Wetlands > Peat | place: Germany... | reverse complement strand
CTCAATCACCCTGTCAGCCCCGCCAACCACACCAGCCACACCAAGCCCTGCCGCCCCGCCGACATCGACGCTCACCGTCGGCACCTCGGCCAGAGCCGCGGCCAGCGTCCCCTCATCAAGGTCCCGCAGATCGCCCTGGCCGAACAGGGCACGGCCCGCCGCCGCGGCGCGTGCCGTCTCGGCCGGCCCGTGCACCAGCGTGGTGACGTCGTCCGCGAGCACTCGCTGAGCCTCCCTGGCGGCGGGCCGGTCCGCGATCGCCCGTTCCAGCTCCTCGATCTCGGGTCTCGAGCGGAACGTGAAGACCCGCAGCAGCACGGGCACCTCGGCGTCGGTCCGGTTCAGCAGGAACTGGTAGAACGCGTAGGGACTCATCAGCTCGGGGCTCAGCCAGACCGCGTCGCTCTCGGACTTGCCGTACTTGGTCCCGTCTGGCTTGGTGATCAGCGGAGTGGCCAGCGCGTGCACCGAGCGGCCCGTCACCCGCCTGATCAGGTCGACGCCGGAGACCAGGTTGCCCCACTGATCGCTGCCGCCAACTTGGAGCGTGCAGCCGTAGCGGCGGTGCAGCTCCAGGTAGTCGTTGCCCTGCAGGATCTGGTAGCTGAACTCCGTGTAGCTGATCCCGCCGGCATCCAGTCTCGCTCTCACCGTCTCCCTGGAGAGCATCTGATTGACCGGGAAATGCTTGCCGATGTCGCGCAGGAACTCCAGGGCGGTCAGCTGCTCCGTCCAGTCCAGATTGCTCACCGCGAGCGCCCCGGCCGGGCCTGGCTCGAAGTCGAGGAACCGGCCGACCTGCCCCCTGATCTGCTCCACCCAGCTAGCCACCAGGTCGGGTGAGTTGAGCACCCGCTCGGCCGACTTGCCGCTCGGATCGCCGATCAGGCCGGTGGCGCCGCCGACCAGGCCGATCGGCCGGTGCCCGGCCAGCTGCAGCCGCCGCATGGTAAGCAGCAGCACCAGGTTCCCGATGTGCAGGCTGGCTGCCGTCGGGTCGAACCCTCCGTACAACGTGACCCGCCCGGCGTCGAGCGCCTGGCGCAGGTCGTCGAGGTCGGTGGCGACGGCGATCAGGCCGCGCCAGGTCAGGTCGTCGATGATGTCTGTCACCGATGCATACTCCCATCCGGGGGGTCCGATCCGGCAGCGGATTTACCCGGCCAGGCACCCGGCGTGCCGGTCCCGGCACCCCCGCCATCCGATCCCGCGCCCGGCCCGGCGGCCGGAGTGCCCTGGCGGCCCGCGACCCGGCGCCTCGGCACATGCGGCCGGTACGCCGAGACCGTCGGCTCTCCCGCGATCCAGAACCGCCACTCCACGTCCGCACCGCTGCTGACGCCGACTCGCGGCCCGCTGCGGATCTGGCCGGGCACCCGCCCGCCCGCCGGGCCGAGTATGCGCAGCGGCGATTCCGGGTCACACACGTCCGCCCCGTCCAGCCGGCGGTCGATCGCGAGGGCCTGGCACAACCGGGCCGGGCCGCGCGTCAGATTGTCCTCACGGGACCGGGCCGCCGCCATGGCACCAGGGCGCCCCCTGCCGGATTCCAGACGGCTCAGCGCCGCACCGGCCGGTCCCGTGCCGTTCGCAGCGGCGCCAGCGCGGTCCAGGCCGCCCCGCCGGGCGGCCGCCAGGTGCGTGCCATCGATCACGTGCCCGGCCCGCAGCAGGACCGCGGAGGCGTCGCCGGGCGGCTGGCAGACCAGGTTGACGCAGAAGTGCATCCCGTAGGTGAAGTAGACGTACGCGTGACCCGGCTCGCCGAACATCACCGCGTTGCGCGCGGTCTGGCCACGGAACGCGTGCGAGGCCGGGTCCGCCGCCCCCGCATACGCCTCCACCTCGGTCAGCCGGACCGCGACCACGCCATCCGCCGCTGCACGCACCAGCACGCACCCAAGCAACTCCGGCGCCACAGCGAGCACCGGCCGATCAAAGAACCCCCGCGCCAGCACCTCCCGGCCCGCCAACGTCCCTGACTGCGCACTCGCAGCCACACTCGCCACGGCCGAGCTTCCAATCTCTCGGAGCGGCCGCGCGCCCACATCAGGCCGGGCTGGTGGATTGGCCGGAGCGGGCGTTGCTCCGCCCGATCGGGCTGGTCCTCCAACCCGGCCCGCCCCTGAAAAGTTGCTCACCCCGACGCCGCCCACGCCGCATCCGCCGCCACCGTCGACCGCAGCGCCGCGAGCTGCTCGGCCACCCGCCCCGGCGCCGTTCCGCCGATAGTGTCCCGCGACGCGATCGCACCGGGCACCGACAGCACCGACCGCACGTCGGGCGTGAAGTGCTCGGAGATCTTCAGCAGATCCTCGTCGCCCACGTCAGCGAGCTCGCAGTCATGCACCTCGCACCAGACGACCAGGTGCCCCACCGCCTCGTGCGCGTCGCGGAACGACACCCCCCGCCGGACCAGTAGCTCGGCCAGGTCGGTCGCGAGCGCGTGTCCTGCCGCAGCTCCCCGGGCGAGCCGTTCGATGTGAAATTGCAGTGAGCCCACCAGGCCTGCCATCGCGGGAAGCACCAGCAGCAGCGTGTCGACCGCGTCGAACACGGGCTCCTTGTCCTCCTGAAGGTCCCTGTTGTACGTCAGCGGCAGCCCCTTCAGCATCGCGAGCAGCCCGGCCAGCCCGCCGATCAGGCGTCCCGCCTTGCCGCGGGCCAGCTCGGCGACGTCCGCGTTCTTCTTCTGCGGCATGATCGACGACCCGGTCGCGTAGGCGTCGCCGATCTCGGCCCAGCCGAACTCGTGCGACGTCCAGAGCACGACCTCCTCGCCGAGCCTGGACAGGTGCACCCCGGCCAGCGCTGCCGCGAAGCAGAACTCGGCGGCGAAGTCCCGGTCGCTGACCGCGTCCATCGAGTTGGCGGCCGGAGCGTCGAAGCCGAGCTCGGCCGCGACGGCCTCGGGATCGAGCGGCAGCGACGAACCGGCCAGCGCCCCGGCGCCGAGCGGGCAGACCGCGGCCCGCCGGTCCCAGTCCCGCAGCCGCGAGACGTCCCGCGCGAACGCCTGGACGTGCGCGAGCAACTGGTGCGCCAGCAGCACCGGCTGCGCATGCTGGGTGTGGGTCAGCCCGGGAGCGGGGGTCGGCGGGTCGGCGAGGTGGCCCTGAGCCTGGTCCATCAGCGCGGTCTGCAGCTCGACCAGCCTCGCCGCCACCTGCCGGGCATGATCGCGCAGGTACAGCCGCAGATCGGTGGCAACCTGGTCGTTCCTGCTGCGTCCCGCCCTGAGCCGCCCGCCGAGCGAGCCGACCCGTTCGAGCAGCCCGCGTTCCAGCGCGGTGTGCACGTCCTCGTCGGCCACCGACGGCCGGAACGCGCCAGTCTGGCAGTCCCGCCCGAGATCGTCGATGGCGGCCACCAGCCTGGCGGCCTCGCCGTCGTCGAGCAGCCCGGCCCGATGCAGCACCCGCGCGTGCGCCCGCGACGCGAGCAGGTCATACCGCGCCAGCCGCCAGTCAAACTGAACGCTCACCGACAGCCGGGTCAGCGCCTCGGCCGGCCCGGACTCAAACCGCCCGCCCCACAGCCGCACCGGCCGCTGGCCCTCGTCCTCACCGCTCACAATCTCTCCTTTTAGGCATAACGAAATTCGCACCCCGACCCTGGCACGGGAAGTCAGTGCGGTACATCCAGGCCCGCACTGCGGCGGGTTCGGACCGAGGATAATCCGGCCGCGCCTGAACGGCACTGGCCGGATCACCTCGGCCCGAACCCTGATCAACGTCCACACAAATGAGGTAACAGCTCAGCACATACCAGTCTGGTCACAATTCGCACCGCCAGTGTGCGCCGAGCGAACGGCGGCTGTACCCGGAGTCGCCCGGCAAGCCGTTCAGGCGGCCGGGCGACTGCGGGATACAGCCGCCGCCAGGCTGAAGCTAGGTTTCCCTACCCGACCGCCGTAGCCTTGCGATCCCGATCAGCCGCGATCTTGCTAGGCAGTCCCCATAGCTCTACGAAGCCCTTGGCTAGCTCCTGATCAAAGAGATCGCCGGTGTCGTACGTGGCCAGTCCGTAGTCGTACAGCGCTACTGGACTCCGCCGGCCTGTCACCACGGCACGACCGCCCTGCAACCGCATCCGGACATCGCCGGTCACATGCTTGGACGCCTCGATCATGAAGGCCTCCAGCGACCGGCGAAGCGGTGAGAACCAGAGTCCGTCATACGCCAGTTCCGTCCATCGCTGCTCGGCCGTTCGCTTGAACCTGGCCAGATCGCGCTCGAGGCACACGTTCTCAAGCTCCTGGTGCGCGGTGATGAGCGTGATCGCGGCCGGCGCCTCGTAGATCTCCCGGCTCTTGATCCCGACCAGCCGGTCCTCGACCAGGTCGATCCGGCCGATGCCGTGCGCGCCAGCCAGGGCGTTCAGCTCGCTGATGATCTGCAGCGGCGGCATCGGGCGACCTTGCAGCGCGACCGGGACACCGTCGGTGAAGCTGATCGTGACCTCGTCGGCCGGCTGGACCAGCGCCGGGTCGGCGGTGTAGGCGTAGACGTCGTCGTGCGGCTCCTCCCAGATGTCCTCCAGGTGCCCGGTCTCGATGCTGCGGCCCCAGAGGTTCTGGTCGATCGAGTAAGGCGATCTGGCCGTGACGTCGATCGGCAGCTCGTTCGCGGCGGCGAATTCGATCGCCTTGTCCCTGGTCATGTCCGAGTCACGGACCGGCGCGAGCACGCTGACCTCGGGTGCCAGGCTGGCCAGCCCGACCTCGAACCTGACCTGGTCGTTGCCCTTGCCGGTGCAGCCGTGCGACACGATCGTGGCGCCGTACTCGCGGGCGACCCTGGCCAGGTGCGCCACGATCAGCGGCCTGGACAGCGCCGAGACCAGCGGGTACCTGTCCATGTAGAGCGCGTTTGCGCGCAGCGCTGGCATGCAGTAGCTGGCGGCGAACTCTGCCCTGGCATCCACCACGACGGCCTCGGCGGCGCCGCAGGCCAGCGCCCTCTTGCGGATCGTCTCCAGATCCTCGCCGCCCTGGCCGACATCCACAGCCAGGGCTATCACCTCGGCGCCGGTCCGCTCGGCGATCCAGCCGATCGCCACCGAAGTGTCCAGGCCTCCCGAATAGGCCAGCACCACGCGCTTGCTCACGTTTCCCCCTTTTCAGGTGATCTTGGTCTGGGTACCGGCTGCCCGGGTGCGGGCGCCGGCGAGCTTGGTCTGGGTACGGAACGCCCGGGTCCGGGCACCGGCGAGCTTGATCTGTGTACCGGCGGCCCGGGCGCGGGCGCCCGCCGGCTGGGTATCAGTGGCCCCGGTGCGGGCGCCAGTCGCCTGGGTACCAGTGGCCCCGGCGTCGATGCCGGTGGCTTCGGTGCGGGTGCCGACGGTCCCGGCGCGGGTGCCCGCGGCCCGTGCCTGGACGGCGGAGGCCGCGCCGGCCTGGCCGTCGCCCGGCCTAACCCGCCGTTCGGCGAGCCGCAGCAGCAGGCCGGCCAGTTCGTCGCCGCCGGCTGGCTGCCGCGCCACGACCAGCACGGTGTCGTCGCCGCCTACGGTTCCGAGCACGGCAGGCATCGCGGTCCTGTCGATCGCCGATGCCAGCAGCTGAGCGGCGCCCGGTGGCGTGCGGAGCACCACGAGGTTGCCGCTCGCCTCCGCCGAGAGCAGTAGCTCGGCGGCGACCCTGGCCAGGCCCGTGGTCCCGCCTGCCAGGCCGGCGACCAGCCCGGCGAGCCCGGCGAGTTCGTCCGCGCCCTGGTCGCGTGCGGCGCTGCTGGCGTGGCGAGAGGCTTGGCCGCGGACAGCGTGATCGGGATCGGCCAGGCCGGATGGCGGCTCGGGAGGCAGAGCGTAGACCAGCGCGCCATCGGGACCGCGCAGCCGCACGGCGCCGAGTTCCTCAAGGTCACGCGAGAGGGTCGCCTGGGTGACCCGCACGCCGACCACCGCGAGCCGGTCGGCGAGCTCTTCCTGAGATCGAACCGGCCGCCCCGGCTGAGCCAGGATCCCGGTGATCAGGGCATGCCGGGCAGCCTTGGTCGCCGGGCTGACCCGCTCTGCCGGGCCGCGATCCGGCTCCCCGTCCGCCGTTACCTGCCCGCCGACCGACATACCGCCCGCTGACCCGCTGCCCGCCGGAGTGCCAGCCAGCTGCTCGCCCGCCGGTGTGCCGCCCGCCAGCTCGCTTACCGTCGGCCACTCCGGCGGGACGGGCGGGCCGTCCTGGCCGCTGGCTGAGCCGGCCATCACGCCTCCGGTCCGGGCGGAACGCTGGCCTGGGCCAGGATTCCCGGCAGCGCGGCGATCCAGGCGTCGGCCTCGTCCGCGGTCAGGATCAGCGGCGGGGCCAGCCTGATCGCATCCGGCTGCACCGCGTTCACCAGGAACCCAGCCTGCCTGGCAGCCGCCTCGACCGCGGCGGCGACCGGCGCGGTGAGCACGATCGCCCGCCACAGGCCGGTGCCGCGGACGCCCGCGACCAGCGGATGGTCGATCGCCTCGATCCCGGCTGCCAGCCGGGCGCCAACCTCGGTCACATGAGCGAGCAGCCCGTCGCGCTCGATGGTGTCGAGAACCGCGAGCGCTGCGGCGCAGGCGATCGGATTGCCGCCGAACGTGCTGCCGTGGTCACCCTTGCCCAGCGCGGCGCCGCACGGGCCGACTCCGATGCACGCGCCGATCGGCAGGCCGCCGCCCAGGCCCTTGGCCAGCGTGACGACGTCAGGCACGATCCCTTCGCGGTGGAAGGCGAACCACGCGCCCGTCCGCCCCAGCCCGCTCTGGATCTCGTCGAGCACCAGCAGCGCCCCGGCGCCGTCACAGGCGGCGCGGGCTGCCTTCAGGTAGCCGGCCGGAGCTGGCACCACGCCGCCCTCGCCAAGGCACGGCTCGAGGAAGACCGCCGCGCAGTCAGGCCCTACGGCCGCCGTCAGCGCGTCCGCGTCGCCGAACGGAACGAACCTCACGTCAAGCCCGAATGGCGCGAACGGCTCCCGGATAGAGCCCTTGCCCGTCAGGCTGAGCGAACCCATGGTCCGGCCGTGGAAGCTGCCCTCGGCGGCCACGAAGACCGGACGGCCCGGCCCCTGGCGACGGCGGACCAGCTTGATCGCCGCCTCGTTGGCCTCGGTGCCTGAGTTGGCGAAGAAGACCCGGCCGTCGTGCCCGAGCAGGCCGAGCAGCCGTTCGGCCAGCGCCACCTGCCCTTCGTGCACGAACAGGTTGGACGTATGCGCCAGCAGCCCGGCCTGCTCGGTCACCGCCGAGACGATGGCCGGGTGGGCATGCCCGAGCGAGCTGACCGCGATTCCGCCGATCAGGTCGAGGTACGACTTTCCGTCCACGTCCCAGACCACGCACCCGCTGCCGCGGGCCAGCGCGACCGGCGGCATGCCGTAGTTCTGCATGAGGGCAGCGGCGTAGCGGTCCTTGAGAAGTTCTGTCCTTGTCATGCCGGCCTCTCAGCTCCGTCGGGGATCACCATGGTGCCGATCCCCGAATCGGTGAATATCTCGAGCAGCACCGAGTGCGGCAGCCGCCCGTCAAGGACATGCGCCTGCGGAACCCCGCCGCGCACCGCGGTCAGGCAGGCAGTCATCTTGGGGATCATGCCGTCGCTCAGGGCCGGCAGCAGCACCGCCAGCGCGCTGGCGCTGATCTCGCTGATCACCTCGGGCGGCCGGCTGTCGCCGTTCATCGCAGCCTGCTCAGCCGACAGCGCCAGATCGTCTGGCCCGGTTCCGGATTCGGTTCGGCCGGCGGGCTTGTTGCGCGGCCAGCCGGAGTAGAGGCCGGCCACGTCGGTCAGCACCACAAGCTTGGCCGCGCCCAGCGCCACGGCGAGCGCGGCAGCCGCTGTGTCCGCGTTCACGTTGAGTACCTCGCCGGCCGCACTGCGGGCCACGCTGGAAATGACCGGAATGCGACCGTCGGCGATCAGCGCGCTGATCGCGCCGGGATTGACCGAGTCGACCTCGCCGACCTGGCCGATGTCAACTGTCTCACCGTCCGCGGTGGTGGCCTGCACCCGGCGGGCGGTCAGCAGGTGCGCGTCCTCTCCCGACAGGCCGACGGCGAACGGCCCATGGGCGTTGATCAGGCCGACCACGTCCCTGTTCACCTGGCCCGTCAGGACCATCCTGACGACGTCCATCGCCTCGGGCGTGGTGACCCGCAGGCCGGCCCTGAAGGTCGTCCGCATGCCCAGCCGGTCCAGGTGCGCGTTGATCTGCGGACCGCCGCCGTGCACGACGACCGGCCGGAGCCCGGCATACCAGAGGAACACCACGTCCTGTGCGAACGCGCGCCGGAGCGCATCGTCGGTCATCGCGTGGCCGCCGAACTTGATCACCACGATCTGGCCGTGGAACCGCTCAAGCCACGGCAGCGCCTCGATCAGCGTCGCCGCCTTGACCATCGCGCCCGCCTGGGCGTGCACCTCGCGCCCCGCCTCGTGCCCCGTCTCCTGTGCCGCCATCACGTCGAGTACGCGGAATTCTCTTGAACGTACGCGGCGGTCAGATCGGTAGTCAGGATCGTCGCGCTTGCGTGCCCGGCGGACAGGTCGACGGTGATGGTCACGTCCCTTGGCCGCAGATCGACTTCGGCCCGATCCGCGCCCGGCGCGCCGTTACGGCATACCCAGACACCGTTGATCGCGACGTTCAGCCGATCTGGCTCGAAGAGCGCGCTGGTCGTTCCCACCGCGGCGAGCACCCGGCCCCAGTTCGGGTCCTCGCCATTGATGGCGCACTTGAGCAGGTTGCACCGGGCGACGGCACGCCCGACGGTCACCGCGTCGTTCTCGGTCGCCGCGCCGGTCACCTCGATGGAGACGGCCTTGCTGGCCCCTTCGGCGTCCAGCATCAGCTGCCTGGCCAGGTCCGCGCACGCGCCGGTCAGCAGGGATGTGAACTCGGCCAGACCAGGCCGCGCTCCTGACGCGCCGCTGGCAAGCAGCAGCACGGTGTCGTTGGTTGACATGCAACCGTCGGAGTCCAGCCGGTCGAAGGTCACCGCGACCGCATCGCGCAATGCCTGGTCGAGCTGGCCTGGCGCCAGGTCGGCATCGGTGGTCAGCACGACCAGCATCGTGGCGAGCGCCGGCGCGAGCATCGCGGCGCCCTTCGCCATGCCGCCGATCAGGTATCCGCTGCCTTGCAGGCAGCACGTCTTGGCAACCTTGTCGGTCGTCATGATCGCGTTCGCCGCCGCCACCCCGCCGGCCACCGATGCCGATGCGATCGCCGCGTCCACGCCCACGAGCAGCCGGTGCATCGGCAGCCGCTCACCGATCAGCCCGGTCGAGCAGACCGCGATCTCTTCTGGCGCGACCGACAGGATCCCGGCCAGGTGCTCGGCTGTCTGACGGGTGTCGCCGAACCCGGCGGGTCCGGTGCACGCGTTGGCGCCGCCCGAGTTGAGCACGACGGCCCGGATCCGCCCGTCCGCGATGACCTGCTGACTCCACTGAACCGGGGCCGCCTTGACCCGGTTGGCGGTGAAGACGCCGGCGGCAGCGGCCGAAGGCCCGTCGTTGACAACCACAGCCACGTCCGGGCTGCCCGACGTCTTGAGCCCGGCGGCCACGCCTGCCGCGCGGAACCCCAGCGGTCCTGTGACGCTCATGGTGCGACTCCGATCGAGGTAAGGCCTGCCGTCTCGGCGAGGCCGAGCATCAGGTTGGCGTCCTGGATCGCCTGGCCGGCTGCGCCCTTGCCCAGGTTGTCGATGGCGGTGACGACCGTGACGCGACCCGACCGGGAATCGGCCGCGGCCTGCACGTGGACGCCGTTGGAGCCGGCCACCGCGGCCGTGCTCGGCCATCGGCCCTCCGGCAGCAGGCAGACGAACGGCTCGCCGGCGTAGGCCGCGGCCAGCGCCGAGCGGACGCCATCGGTGTCTGTCGCCGCGGAGCGCAGACGAGCGGTGCACGTGGCCAGGATGCCGCGCGGCATCGGCGCGAGCAGCGGAGTGAAGGACACGCGGACCTCGCGGCCGCGCGACGCCCCGGCCGGCCCGGCCCCGATCTCGCCGAGCGCCTGCTCGATCTCCGGCGTGTGCCGGTGCGCGCCGCCTGCCTGGTAAGCCGAGACCGCCCCCATGACCTCGCTGCCGAGCAGATCAGCACGCAGCGCCCGGCCGGCGCCCGAGGTACCGGATGCGGCCACGACCACCACGTCATCGTGCTCGGCGAGGCCGCGGGCAACCAGCGGCGCGAGCGCCAGGATCGCCGCCGTGGCATAGCAGCCGGGCGCCGCGACCCGGCTGGCGGCGCCGATCAGCGCGCGTGCGCCAGGAAGTTCGGGCAGCCCGGTCACCCACCGGCCGGCATGGGCGCCGCCATAGTGCCGGGTCCACGCGCCGGCTTCGGCGAGCCGGAAGTCCGGCCCGAGATCTACGATCCTGGTCGTGTCCGCGATGCGCGCCGCCAGCGCGGCGGACTGGCCGGCAGGCATCGCGATGAACACGAGATCGCAGCCGGAAAGATCGGCAGCTTCATGGGGCTCGAACGTCCGCCCGGCCAGGCCGGCGCACCCGGCCAGGTTCGGGTGCAGATCGCCGATCGCCTGACCCGCGCTGCTGCCGGCCGTGACGGCGTCGAGTTCCAGGTCAGGATGCCCTGCGATCAACCGCAGCAGCTCCCCGCCCGCGTAGCCGCTCGCGCCGGCTACCGCGACCCGCATTCCCATCGACCCTCCAGCCCGATCACGACAACTGCGGCACGGCCACCTGGCCGCTGGCGCCGCCCAGGCACTGCCACCTCATCCACCCCGGCACCACTGCCGTCACGCCCGCGAGCGCGACATCGCCGCCGTCCGGCCCGCCCCGCCTCGGGCCGCGCACCGCTGCCTTGCCGACCGGATCCGGCCATCGGGCCCGCCCGGCGCGGATGGCCCGGCCGCGCAGGACCGTAGTCCCGGTCGGCCCGGTGGCCCCGGTCGCTGCCTCGGGGCCCGCGGCTGGGCCGGGTCCGTGCTGGCTTCGGGAAGCGGGTGCCTGTCTGTGAATGATTATGCAGGAGCATGTTTGAATATGCAAACAGCGGCCGCGGCGCGGCGGGCACGGGTTGGGGCGTTAAGCGCCGAAGCGGCGCGATCTGCTTCCGATTGCCGGCACCGGACGGCATGATGATGGGCGCAGGAAGGAGACCGCATGCAGCCTCGCCGACGACCCGGCCGCCCTCGCGAGCGGCGAACCAGGCTGCGCCGCGGAGCGCTCGCCGCCGCGGTCGCTCTCGGGCTGGCGGCAGGGTGCAGCAACGCGCCAGGGACCGGGACGAGCCCGGCCGCGAGCCGCAGTTCGGCCGGAACGACGGGCAGGCGGTGCGGCACCGCCAAGACGGCGGCCGAGGTCCCGGTGAGCGTCGAGATCACTCGGGGCCAGATCACCTGCAGCACCGCGCTGGCCATCGAGCGGGGGTACGCCCGCGCCGTCCGATCGGGCCAGGCGCCAGGCAACGGCGGCGGCGGGCCGGTCAAGGTCAGGGGCTGGACCTGCCAGGGATTCCCCACGCCGACCGTGCTGAAGACCGGCAAGGCATCCAGATGTACCGAGGATGGCAACGAGATACTCGAACTGCTGCCAGATTCAGGCTGATCCCGGGTCAGCCCGCGGCGGCCCGCTCAGCTAGTCTCGGCTCGCTGCTTGAGCGCCTCGTTGAGCCTGGCGAAACTGGCCTCGGCGTGAGCGAGGGCCTTGCCCGAGAACGGCACAAGGATGGGCGCCCCGGCCGGCGGCCCGACTGCGACCACGGGCTGCGCTACCTGGATTATTTCCTCGTGGCTGGCCCGCCCCGTGGCGAGGACGACATCTTCGACGCCTGCGTTCCGCGGCTTATCGACGCCGGGCTGACCAGGTAGGCCAGCGCGTCAGGCGCCGCGCAGCGCGGCGCCGGTCAGCCGGGCTGCCTCGGCGACCGCCGCGTCCCTGGCCGCGCTGACCTCGTCGGCGGTCAGCGTCCGGTCCGGCGCCCTGAACCGCAGCGAGTAGGCCAGCGACTTGCGCCCGGGCCCGGCCTGCTCACCGGTGTACACGTCGAACAGCCTGACCTCCTCAAGCAGGGCCCCGGACGTGACGGTCGCCGCCCCGGCCACCAGCGCGGCCTCGACACTCGCGGCCGGAACCGTCTCGCCGACAACCAGCGCCACATCCTGTGTCGCCACCGGGTAGCCCGATATGACCGGCGCCTGGGCGGGCGGCTGAGCGGCGGCCGCGCGCTCGATCGCCGACAGATCGAGTTCCATCGCGCAGGTCCGGGGCGCCAGCCCGTAAGCCGCGATGATCCGCGGATGCAGCTCGCCGGCGTAGCCGACGACCGCCGACTGAGCGGCGCCGTCTGGCCCGTCGGCCGGCCCGGTCTGTCCCAGGCGGAACTCCGCGCACCGGCCCGGATGCCACGGCTCGCACCGGCCTGCCTGGACGGCGTAAGGCACCCGGCTGACCTCGAGCACGGTGCGCGCGGCCCTGATCGCGTCATAGAAGCTGACCGGCCGTCCGGCGCCCCACCACCCGGAGGCGTCATGCTCGCCGGTCAGCACCACCGCGATGTGCCGCGGCTGCTCGGGCAGTGCCGCCTCGAGCTGGGCGAGCTCACCGGGCTCAGGTCCCCGGTCGATCGCCAGGATCGGCGCGACCAGCTGGCCCGGACGCCCGTCACCGGAGCCGTCCCGTGCCCTGAAGACCATCCCGATCTCGAACAGCGCCAGATCGGCGAAGCCGCGCCCCGCGTTGCGGTTCAGCACCCGGAACAGCCCGGGCAGCAGCGTGGTGCGCAGCAGCGGCTCCTCGTCCCTGATCGGGTTGGCCAGCGCGACCGCCCGGCGTCGCGGGTCGCCGGCGGCCAGCTGGAGCCGGTCAAGGTCGGCCGCCGACCCGAACGGGCTGCTGAGCACCTCGGTGCAGCCGGACCCGGACAGAGCGCGGCCGATCGTGGCGCGCAGCCGCTGCGTCGCCGTCCTGCCCCGGCCGGCCACGGCGCGCGGCATCGCGATCCCGATCCGCTCGTAACCTTCGAGCCTGATCACCTCCTCGGCAAGGTCATTGGGGTCGGTCAGGTCCGGGCGCCACGATGGCGGCAGCACGGTGAGCAGGTCGCCATCCTGGCTGACCTCGCAGCCGACCTCCCGCAGCCTGCCGATCACGGTCGCCGCGCCATAACTGCGGCCGGCCACCCGATCGGGGTGGTCGGCCCGGATGACGATCCGCACCGGCTGCACCGGCGCCGACGCCATGGCGTAGCCGGGAACCGCGGTGCCGCCGCCCAGCTCGGCCAGCATCGCCGCGGCCTTGGCCGACGCGCGCCGCTGTAGCTCGTAGTCGACGCCGCGCTCGAACCTGGCCGACGCCTCGCTGAACAGCCGGTGCCTGCGGCTCATCCGCGCGGTTCCTGGCGCGCTGAAATGGGCTGCCTCGATCACCACGTCGGTAGAGGTGTCGCTGACCTCGGTCGCCAGCCCGCCCATCGTCCCGGCCAGCGAGATCGGGCCGGAGCTGTCGGTGATCAGGATGTCATCGGGATCTAGCTGGCGGACCACATGGTCCAGCGTCTCCAGCCGCTCGCCCGGCCTGGCCCGGCGCACGACGATGGGGCCGTTCAGCGCGGACCGGTCGAAAGCGTGCAGCGGCTGGCCGAGCTCGAGCATCAGGTAGTTGGTGATATCGACAGCCAGCGAGACGCTGCGCTGGTGAGCCCTGGCCAGCCGGACCCGCACCGCGAGCGGCGTCGGCCGGGCCGGATCGATCCCGCGTACCTCGCGCAGCACGATCCGGTCGCACACGGCTGGGTCGGCGATGCTGACCTGATGCACCTGATCAGAGCCGGCGCCGACGACGACGGGCGCCGGCCGGGAATCCGGTCCTGCGGCCCCCGGCAGCGGCAGCATGACGTCGGCCGGGTCGGTGTAGTCCGCACCGAACGCGGTCGCCAGCTCCCTGGCCATCCCCCGGACCGACAGCGCATGGCCCTTGTCCGGGGTCACGTTGACATCGAAGACCACGTCGGCCAGTCCGGCGTAACCGGCGAAGTCCGCGCCGAGCGGCGCGTCAGGCGGCAGCACCATGATCCCGGTGTGGTCATCGCCAAGTCCCAGTTCGGCCGCGGAGCAGATCATGCCGTCCGAGATCCGCCCGTACTTCCTGACCGCGCTGATCTCGAAGCCGCCGGGCAGCCTCGCGCCGGGCAGCGCCAGCGGCACCAGGTCGCCAGCGACGAAGTTGACCGCGCCGCAGATGAGCTGCCGCTCCGACTCCGGCCCGCCGCTGGTCACCCGGCAGTACCTGATCGGATTCCGGAACCCGGTCAGCTCCTCGATCTCGAGCACGCGGGCCACGACAACGTTGCTGATGTCCTGCCCGACCCGCTCGATACCCTCGATTTCAAGGCCGACCGCCGTCAGCCGCCTGGCGACCTCGTCCGGGTCGACCGGATCGGGCAGCGCCGCGTACTCGCGCAGCCAGGAAAGCGGGACTCGCATTACGCCTCCACCCCGAGTGCCCTGCTGAACCGGACATCACCCTCGACGGCGTCCCTGATGTCGGCCATTCCGTTCCTGATCATCAGGGAGCGCTCGATGCCGAGCCCGAACGCGAAGCCGCTGTAGCGGTCCGGGTCGATGCCGCAGGCCACGAGCACCCGGGGGTTGACCATCCCGCAGCCGGCGATCTCGATCCAGCCTTGGGACTTGCAGACCCGGCACGGGCTGCCGCCCGGCTCGGTGCAGGCGCCGCGGCAGACGTGGCACTCCATCGAGACGTCAGCCGACGGCTCGGTGAACGGGAAGAAGTCAGGGCGGAGCCTGGTCCGCAGCCCCTCACCGAACATCGCCGCGACGAAGGTGCTGATCGCGCCGCGCAGGTCGGCCATGGTCAGTCCCTCGTCCACGGCCAGGCCCTCGATCTGGTGGAAAACCGGGCTGTGCGTGGCATCAAGCGCGTCGCTGCGGAAGCACTTGCCCGGGCTGACCACATAGAGCGGCAGCGGCCTGGTCAGCATGGCCCGGATCTGGACCGGCGAGGTATGGGTCCGCAGCACCAGGCCGGACCGGCTGGTGCCGTCAGGTCCGGCGATCCAGAACGAGTCCTGCATCTCCCGTGCCGGATGGTCAGGCGGGAAGTTGAGCGCGTCGAAGTTGTACCACTCGGCCTCCACCTCGGGCCCCTCGGCGATCTCGTATCCCATCCCGATGAAGACGTCGGCCAGCCGCTCGGCCCCGATGGTGACCGGATGGCGCGCGCCGGATGGCTGCCGGTCCCACGGCAGCGTCACGTCGGCGGCCTCCTCGGCCAGCACCCTGGAGTCCCGGTCCGCCTCAAGCTCGGCCTGGCGTGCGGCGTATGCCTGGGCTACCTGCCTCTTCGCCTCGCCGACCCGGCGGCCTGCCTCGGCCTTGGCCTCCGGTGGCAGCGCGCCGATCTCGGCGCCGGCGAGGGTGAGGGGCGCCTCCCGGCCCTGGTGCGCCAGCCTGGCCTGGTTCAGCTCGGCAAGGTCACCGGCGTCCATGATCGCGGCGAGCGCTTCGGCGGTCATCCGCTCGACCTCGGCCGGCGCCAGCGCCGCGACGCGGACTGGATCATAGGTGTTATTCGGTGCGGACATCGACTGCTGCTCTCCTGTGGTCACCGGATGCCGGGCAACGACACATTCAGCGATCATCCATAACGGCTCGCACGCGCTGCTGCCGGCACTCGGGCAGATGGTCAGCGCGCCGGCGGCGGTGCCGCTGCCGGCGGGTCATGCCTCGGACCGCTCATGCCGCCGCTCGGGAGATCGCCCAGGTACGCCCGCCGGTCAGCCCAGATCGGATCAGCAGTGATCGGGCACGCCGGCGGGCATGGTAAATCGGAACTCGGCGCCGCCGCCTGGTGCCTGCGCGACGGCGATGGCGCCGCCGTGCGCCTCGACCAGCCCCTTCACGATGAACAGGCCGAGACCGGCGCCGCCGCGCCGCTTGGCGCGCCAGAACTGCCGGAACACCCTCGGAGCGAACTCGGGCGCGATGCCCTGACCCTGGTCGCGGACCGAAACCGCGATCCCGGGAGCACCGGACACCAGCGCCGACTCGATCACGGTAGTAACGGTACCAGCACCGTGCCTGACGGCGTTCTCAATAAGGTTGCAGAGGATCTGGTCGATCTTGTCGACGTCCAGCCACGTCTCGGGCAGCTCGCCGCGGCGCACGATCTGGAACCTGCTCTCGGCCTCGCCGGCCGCCACCCGGCCGGCCACGATCTTCGCGGCGCGGGCGGCGATGTCGACAAGCTCCCTGTGCACCTCCATCCGGCCCGCTTCGATCCTGGACACGTCGAGCAGCTCGGTGATCAGGCGGGTGACCCGGTCGGCGTCGGCGTTGACGGTCTCCAGCATGACCCGCTTCTGGTCGTCGGTGAACCTCGGCCATTTCGCCAGCAGGGTCGCGGTGAAGCCCTTGACGCTGGTGAGCGGTGATCGCAGCTCGTGGGCGACGGTGGAGACCAGGTCGGCTCTGGTCCGCTCGATCCTGGCCCGCTGCTCGGCGCTGCGCAGCGTAATCGTGAGCCGCCGCACCGCACCCGGATCGCGGTGCCACCCGGTCCGCGGGCCCTCGCCGCGTGGATCGCGCACGTAGCCGACGCTGACCAGCAGCTCGGTGCCGTCAGCGAGATGCAGCGGCCGCTCCGGGTGCCTGGTGCGGATGGACAGGCCGTCGTACGGCCGGGACAGCTGCCACCAGCAGCGGCCCTCCCGGTCGGCCAGCGGCAGCGCGGTGCGCAGATCCTGGCCGAGCGCCCGGTCCGCCCGGATCCCGGTCAGCCGCTCGGCTGCCCGGTTGAAGATGACGACCCTGCCGTACCGATCGGCGACGACGAGGCCGTCGGGCAGGTCATCGGCGCTGAGCAGGCCAGCGGCGGCGTCACCAGCGCCGGTCCGGCCGAGCTCATCGGCCGGAAGACCAGAGCCGGCGGCCTCGGCAGCCAGCGAGCCGCGGGCCGGGCCGGTGCTGGCGGTCGCCAACGGAGCGGCGGCACTGCCGGTCACTGCGCTCGATGCATGCCAGTGCACGTCGGCCGTGCTCACGACCGCCGCACTCGCCTGACCAGGCATGATCCGGTCCACCTTGGACTGCCGCCTTCGCCGACCACTGCCCCGGCACGCTCACGCTGCGGCGACGGGTCCGGGGGGTAACCCGCTGCCGGCAGTGCCGCGCCACTGGCCACCAGCCGTGACCCGACCCCGGGTCGCTCATGACGCAACGTGATCAGAGCCTAGCGCGTCCGGCGGACTGAGCGGCACCCCCCATCTTGCGCGCGAGCCGACGCGTAGAGGCAGACGGCCGCCGCGGCAGCCAGATTCAGGCTCTCCGCGCGACCGTAGATGGGCACGGCAACCGCCGCGTCGGCCATCTCGAGCAGGTCTGCGGGCAGCCCCCAGGCCTCGTTGCCGAAGAGCCATGCGGTGGGCCGCGCGAGCCGCGCATCGCTCTCGAGGTCATCGAGCCGCAGCCGGGCGCCGCCGTCAGCGGCGAGCACCGTCATCCCGGCGGCGCGCAAGGCCGCCGCCGCCTGCCGGACCGAGATACCGAGCACGACCGGCAGATGAAACAGCGAGCCGGCCGAGGACCGGACACATTTGCTGTTGTACGGATCTACCGAGGCGTCGGCGAAGATCACCCCGTCCGCTCCGGCGGCGTCCGCGGTTCGCAGCACGGTGCCCGCGTTGCCCGGATCGCGGACGTTCGCCAGCACCACCACGAGCCGCGGCGCGGCCGAGGTCAGCTCGGCGAGCGGCACGTCGACGAACCGGCAGACCGCGAGCAGGCCCTGCGGGGTCACGGTCTGGGCGAGCTCGGCCATCAGCTCGCCGCTCACCTCGTGCACGGGAACGCCCGCGCCGCTCACGGCGTCGACCAGCTCGCCATGCCGCGATCTGGCACCGGTCGTCACAAACAGCTCGGTGATCTGCGAGGCCTGACCTGGCCCCGATCCGCGGCCAAGCCGGCCTAGCTGACCGCGGCCGCCCTGCCGACCGGGGCTTTCCCGTCCGCCAGAGTCTTCCGCCGGGCCAGAGCTTTCCGCCAGCCCAGGTCCGCTCTGCCTGCCGAGCGCCTCCCTGACCGCCTGCGGGCCCTCGGCGAGGAAGAGCCTGGCTCGCTCGCGCATCGCCCGCTTGGCGAGCTGCCGCGCAGCCCGCACCCGAGGGGAGCGAGCACCGGCCAGCTCGCTCACTTCGGCCCGGTCAGCATCGAGTCAGGCTCCTCTAATCAGGCCCGTCTTGATGATCGCGGAGATTCAGCCGCGTTCCGGGGCTAACTCTCCACGATCATGGTGCCTCGGCCCGATGTCACCGCCGATCACGCCATGCGGTGCCGAGAGCGGCGGCCGAGCCGGCTACTGGCCTCAGGCCGCGGCCGCGCGCGGGGCGTCCACGTCGGCCGGAAGTGCCTTGCGCGCCACCTCGACCAGCGCCGAGAATGCCTTCGGGTCAGCGACGGCGAGGTCCGCGAGCATCTTGCGGTCCACATCGACGCCCGCGATCTTCAGCCCCTGGATGAACCGGTTATAGGTGACGCCCTCGGCGCGGGCAGCGGCGTTGATGCGCTGAATCCATAGCCTGCGGAAAGCACCCTTGCGGTCCTTCCGGTCCGTGTAGGCGTAGGTCATGGAGTGCAGTTGCTGCTCCTTGGCCTTGCGGTACAGGCGAGACCGCTGACCGCGGTAACCACTCGCCCGCTCCAGCACAACCCGGCGCTTCTTATGGGCATTGACCGCCCGCTTTACGCGTGCCATATGTTCGACTCCCTTGCGGCGGACCGGGTCACTTGCCCAGCAGCTTCTTCATCTTCTTCAGGTCAGCCGGCGAGACATCCACCGGATTCGCCAGACGGCGGGTGCGCGTGCTCGGCTTGTGCTCAAGCAGGTGAGCGCGATTGGACCGGCGGTGCATGATCTTGCCAGTGCCCGTCACCTTGAACGTCCTCTTGGCACCGCTGTGCGTCTTCATCTTCGGCATGTCGCCGCATCCCTCGTTCCTGGCGTGCTCTTCGCACGCGTCGGTGTTGTTCACCCGACGACAGGTGCCTGTCGCGGGCGCGTTCTCGTGCAGTCCTCGTGCGGCGGCCGCTAGCCGGTCAGCTCCCGGCCTCGGCTTCCGCCGCGCCTTGCTCGGCCGTCCTGGCCCGCGGTCCCGGCACCGGTCTGGCCTCGCCGGGCTTCGCGGCCGATGCTCTCGGCGCGCTCGGCTTCGGCGCGGTCGGCCTGGGCGCGGCAGGCTTGGGCATCACCGACTTGGGCGCGGTCGGCTTCGGCGCGGCCGGCCGGGGGGCAGCCGGCCTGGGCCCGGCCGGCCGCGGGGCAGCGGGCCGCGGGCCGACGGCGGCCGGAGTCGGCCGCGGCGCGGCCGGCCTGACCGAATCAGGCCTGGCCCCGGACGACGGCGCCGCCTCGGCAGCCTGGCCGCTCTGCCGGGCCTGCCCGGCCTGGTCGCTCTGCCGGGCCTGGTCGCTCTGCCGGGCCTGGTCGCTCTGCCGGGCCTGGTCGCTCTGCCGGGCCT
>Ga0209415_10007185_pt1 | contig 19486 bp, 17 predicted proteins | sample PeaSoiSIISIP2007_FD_187696 | JGI IMG/M metagenome (GOLD analysis project Ga0209415, IMG submission 187696) | Peat soil microbial communities from Weissenstadt, Germany - SII-SIP-2007 (SPAdes) (version 2) | ecosystem: Environmental > Terrestrial > Soil > Wetlands > Peat | place: Germany... | reverse complement strand
GGGCCACTAATCTATTGAAGCTAGTGTGATTCAGATTCCGAAGTTCGCCTTGCGAACTTAGGAATCATCACACTAGGAGGCGCCGGGTTTATAGCGCATCTCGCCGATCTCGCTCTGGGCCTGGCGCTCGGGAATCAAATCCACGACGAAGGTGTCGCGCGACCAGAACGGACCCCGATACCAGTTCCTCAAGGATTCGATCTTGACGTAGCGCACGTCGCCGGCGCGCAGGTCGAGCGACTTGAACTGGTGGGGATAGATGCCCTGGCTGTCGACGCTGACGTGATACTCGCCGGGCGGCAAATCGCGGAATGAGATGCCGCCGGGCTCGGAGATATCCGCCGCCGCGTCGTTCAGGTAGATCAGGGGCCGTGACAGGCTCTCGTAGGGCTCCCAATCTCGGTAGAAATAAATCCGGGCGAGGCCCGACGCAACCGGCGCGACATTGACCGAGGTCATCGCGGGCTCGCTCACCCGGCCTTGGCAGGCTGCCAGCATGAAGCCGGCCAAGACCAGCACGATGGGCTTCAGGTTCCACATAGGCCCCTACCGGAGTCATTTCGAGTGAGGCAACCTTAGGCGCCTCCGCTCGAGGCCGCAACGGTGCCCCGGCTAGGTCTATGAGCCGCTCGGGTAGTATCGCTTCGAGGCGATGTCGCGCTGGCCGTCCGCGGGATCCACAAGCACGACTGCGAATGTGTCGGGATCGTAGAAGCTGTCTCCGCTGTTATAGCTCCTGATCGATTCGACCTTCGCGTAGATGGTCTGGCCGGCAGCCGCCGTTACGGTCTTATCCTGGTCCGGGTAGAACGTGTTGCTGCGAACGGCGATCAAATACCGGCTTGGAGGTACGTCTCGGTAGAACACGCCCCCCGGCTCGGAGATACCGGCGACGTCCCCGTTCAAGGTGACGTACGGGCGGCCCATGCTCTCATAGGGCTCGTAGTCCCGGTAAAAGAAGATCCGGGCGCGGTCCGGTGGCGCAGGCGGCAGCTGAGCCGCGACCTGCGCAAAGGTCGGTCCCGCGGGGCCGCCGCCTCCGGCGCAAGCCATTAGGAGCGTCAACATGGCCAGGGCGCCGGCCTTCAAAAACGCGCCCACGGCGACCTTCGACATGGCGACCTCGCCTTATCCGCCCGGCGCCAGTATGACGCACGTCGAAGAATTGGCGCAGAGCGGCGCGCTAGGCCAGCGGAACCGCCGCAGGGCAAGATCACGTTCTCGTGCGATCAGGGCGCCCCGGGCCGGCGCGCCCTGATGAAGGCCGCTACTTCGCCGTGAGGTTCAACGCATGAGTGAGATTGTTCGCCTTGGCGTCCCGGGTGCCCAACGGCGCGAGGCCATAGCGGCTCTCGATCAGCTTCAAGATCGAGGTCGTGTCATAGACGATATGGTCGATGTAGTGCTTCCGTGCCAGCGGAGAGATGATCACCGTCGGCACTCGCGAGCCCGGTCCCCACTTGTCGATCTTGGGCGGCGCCACGTGATCCCACATGCCGCCGTTCTCGTCGTAGGTGACGATGATCACGGTGCTTTTCCAGGCGGAGCTCATGCGGATCTTCTCGATCATCTCCGCGGTGTGCTGGTCGCCGGAGCTGGTATTGGCATAGCCGGGATGCTCGTTCTCCTCGCCGACTGGCTTCCAAAACACCACTGCGGGAAGCGCGCCTTTGTCGATGTCGGCGAGCAGATCCGTCTCGTCCTTCAAATGCTGCTTCTTCGCCTCGGTGCCATCGGCAAAATTCGCAAAATAGGCGAAGACCTGATGGTGGTACTGGAAGTCCGGCGGGGCGTTGCCCGCGAGTGCGGCGTTCCACCCGCCGGAGTACCAGGCCCAGGAGACGTTCTTCTCGGAGAGCTCGTCGCCGATCGTCTTCATGGTCTGCGCTGGAATGAGCAAGCTCTTGTCCGCGATGTTCGCGGGGTGGGGCGTGAACACCGTGAAGCTCGTATTGACGACGGAACCGTCCGGAAGGACCGCGCCGTCCTTGGTGAAATGGCCATTGGCGTCGAAGGTCGACCGCATCGACTGCGGCGCGTTGTCGTAGCGCGGCGTGCAGGCGCAGACCGTCCAGAAGTGATTCAGAAACGAGCCGCCGAACGCCGCATGGAAGAAATTGTCCGCGAGAACATAGTCCTGAGCATACTTCCAGAGCTTGAGCTTGCTGCCATCACTGTATCCCATGACAAGCCCGCCCGAATCTCCCTCCGAGACGAACTTGTTCATCTTGCCACCATTGATTTGCGCGATCTCGTGCAGGTAAGCATGGATCGCACTCGGATATTTCTGGTCGAGCGGCACGTATTGATCGATGAAGAAGGGCTTATTCGGGAGATTGGACGGGAAGCGCGCATCAGCCGCCGGCGGTTTCTGTCCGGCGTCGATCGCCTGCGGCAGGACTTTGTAGGGCTTGCCGTCCAGGTCCACCTGGGTCGTCGTCCCTTTTCCTGCACGCGACAGGCCATTGGCGCCAGGAAACTTGCCGAACAAATTATCGAAGCTGTGATTCTCGAGATAGATCACGACGATGTGCTCGATCTTCTCGATCCCCTTGGGCGCCGGTGCGGTTTTTTGCGCAGCAGCGGGCGCCATGACAAGCGCCATGGCAATCGCCGACATCGGCAATATGCGAGCCCAATCCCTCATGATTTCCCCCATTCTCTTGGTACGGTGTTTACGGACGGAAGTGTGCGGCCGCCGCCGCGCCTTTGCCAGTCACGAGCACGAGACACTTTCCACCAGCGCTGATAGCCGCGCTGTGTGACAGTGGGATGACAGGCGGCCTATAGCGCCGGCGCCTGCAGCGGGCGACAGCCGTTGGCAAGCGTCAGCGGCGGCTCCGTCAGCGCCTGCAGGTCGCCGAGCGTCATGCCCTCGATCATTTCGTGCACCGACAATCCCTGCGCGGTCACGTCCAGGACAGCGAGATTCGTGTAGATCCGCTTGACGCAGCGAGGCGCGGTCAACGGATAGCTACAGCGCCGGCGCAGCCTTGGCTCGCCCTCCTTGGTCGTGTGCTCGAGCAAGATCCGCACTTCGCGCGCGCCCGCGGCCAGATCCATGGCGCCGCCAACACCCGGCGCGAAATGCGGATCGTTCGTAGTCCAATTCGCGAGGTCGCCTTCGGCGGAAACCTCGAAGGCTCCCATGAGCGAGAGGTCGACATGACCGCCGCGGATCATCAGGAACGCGTCGGTGTGGTGAAAGAACGACCCGCCCGGCAGCAGACTGGCCGCGCCCTTGCCGGCGTTGATGAGATCCGGATCCGCCTCGCCTGGCGCCGGCGCCTTGCCGAGGCCGAGGATGCCGTTCTCGCTGTGGAACACGATCTCCCGGTCGGCCGGGATGAAGTCCGCGACCAATGTCGGCAGGCCGATGCCGAGGTTCACATAAGAGCCGTCGACGATGTCCTGAGCCGCTCGCCAGGCAATCTGCCGCCTATTCAGCGGTTTTGCTGTCGCGCTCATTTGGCCCCGGCCACCTGCACCACACGGTCGACGAAAATTCCGGGCGTCACGATCATTTCAGGATCGAGTGCGCCCAGCTCAACGAATTCCTTGACCTGCACCACTGTGAGGTCGGCCGCCATCGCCATGGTCGGGTTGAAGTTCCGAGCGGCCTTCCGGTAGACCAGATTGCCCCAACGATCTGATTTCTGCGCCTTGCAAAAGGCAATGTCGCCCTTCAGGGGCTTCTCGAGCACGTAGGTCCGGCCATCGATCTCGCGGACCTCCTTGCCCTCGGCGAGCTGCGTGCCCACCCCGACCGGCGAGTAGAAGCCGCCGAGCCCCGCCGCCGCGCAGCGCATGCGCTCGCTCAGGGTGCCCTGCGGCACCAGCTCGAGCTCGATGCGGCCCGCCTTATAGGCGGCCTCGAAGGCGTATGGCTTGTCCGTGCGGGGATATGAGCAGATCACTTTGCGCACGCGGCCCGCCGCGATCAGTGCCGCCAATCCCCGATCGCCGCTTCCGGCGTTGTTGGCGACGGCGATCAGATCCTTCGCGCCCTGCTCCAGCAGCGCTTCCAAGAGCTCGTCCGCCATGCCCACCGCGCCGAAGCCGGCGCACAGAATGATCGCCCCGTCCTTCACGTCCGTCACGGCGGCGGCAAGGCTCGCCACGCGCTTGTCGATCATTGTGCCTCAGAATGTGACGCGATCGCCGCCCTTGAGGTGCAGCATCTCGCGGGCATCTTGCGGACTGGCGATCTCCAACGACAGGTTCTCCAGGATTGAGCGGATCCGGCGGACCTGGTCGGCGTTCGACTTCGCAAGCTGGCCTTTCCCAACGTAAAGCGAGTCCTCGAGCCCGACCCGCACGTTGCCGCCCATGATGGCGCCCATGGTGACGAAGGGCAGCTGATGCCGGCCCGCCGCCAGGATCGACCAGTAGTAGTCGGAGCCGAACAGCTTGTCGGCGATGCTCTTCATGTGCATGAGGTTATCGGGGTCGGCGCCGATCCCCCCGAGGATCCCGAAGATGGTCTGAACGAACAGCGGCGGCTTGACCAGCCTGCGATCCAAAAAGTGAGCGAGCGTATGGAGATGGCCGACGTCGTAACATTCGAACTCAAAGCGGGTGCCATGACCCTCCCCTAATTCCTTAAGAATACGCTCTATATCTTTGAATGTATTTCTGAAAATGAAATCTCGAGACGCCTCTAGGTGCTTCGGCTCCCAGTCGTGCTTCCAGTCCTTGTAGCGGGCGAGCATGGGGTAGAGGCCGAAATTCATCGAGCCCATATTAAGCGAGGTCATCTCGGGCGAAGCCCTGAGCGGCGCCGCCAGGCGCTCCTCCAGGGTCATGCCGTGGCCGCCGCCGGTGGTGATGTTCACCACCGCCGTGGTCGATTGCTTGATGCGCGGCAGGAATTGCATGAAGACGGCCGGGTCCGGCGTGGGGCGGCCATCCTTGGGATCGCGCGCGTGCAGGTGCAGGATCGATGCCCCCGCTTCTGCCGCCTCGATCGCCTGGGTCGCGACCTCGTCGGGCGTCAGCGGGAGATGCGGGCTCATCGTGGGGGTGTGGATCGACCCCGTAACCGCGCAGGTGATGATGACTTTCTTGGCCACTGCGGCCATGGCGTGATCCTCCCGATTTTCGCGCGGCCCCAGGAGCCGTAAGGGCTCGCGATCGGCGCTTATTTCACTCGTTCGCGCGGATGAAGTCACGCACCTTCGGGAAGATCTCATCGCGCCAGCGCCGGCCGTTGAAGACGCCGTAGTGCCCGACTCGGGGCTGCAGGTGGTAGGCCCTGCGGCCGGCGGGAATGCTGCTGCAGAGATCGAGCGCAGCCTTGGTCTGGCCGACCGCGCAGATGTCGTCATTCTCGCCCTCGACGCAGAGGAGCGCCGTCCGGCCGACCGCGGCGGGCTCGACCTTGCGCCCCCGCGACACGAACCGGTCGGTCGCCAGCGCGCGCTCATGGAATACGCGCTTCATCGTCTGGAGGTAAAAGTCGGCGGGCAGATCCATCACGCTGAGGTACTCGTCGTAGAACGCCTTGGTCGCCCGTGCGCTCTCGCCGTCGCCGCGCACGAGGTTGCGGAACAGCTCGGTATGGGCGGACACGTGCCGGTCGAGGTTCATGCTGACGAAGCCGATGAGCTGCAGGAAGCCCGGATAGACCCGCCGGAAGGCACCGGGATAGCGCGCGGGCACCGGGGAAATGACATGCCGCTCGAACCAATCCAGCCGATGGCTCTCGCCGAATACACTGACGGCGGTCGGATTGGCGCGCGGGTCGATCGGGCCGCCCATCAGCACCATGCTGGCGGGCTGGTCGGGATCGCCGGCCGCCGCCATGAGCGAGACCGCCGCCAGCACCGGTACCGACGGTTGGCAGACCGCGATGACATGGGCGCCCGGCCCCAGCGTGCGGAGATCGTCGATCACGAGATCGATGTAGTCGTCGAGATCGAAGCGGCCGTGCAGCAACGGAACGGTCCGGGCGTTGATCCAATCGGTGATATAGACGTCGTGGTCGGGCAGCAGGGCTTCGACCGTCCCGCGCAACAAGGTCGGGAAGTGCCCCGAGAGTGGCGCCACCAGCAGCACACGCGGCTGCTCGATCGAGATGTCCTTACGGAAGCGCAGCAGCGTGCAGAAGGGGTGCTGGCCGACGGCCTCCTCATGGACCGCAACGGTGCGACCGCCAACGACGGTCTCGCGCAAGCCGAAGGCCGGCGGGCGATGCGACATGCCCGCGCGGGAGAGCAGCTCGCAGGCGGCCGCCAGAGAGCGCACCATCGGATGGCCGCCCAGCACCGGCCAGGGATGCGTGAGCCACCCGCGCGCCGCCTCGGCCATCAAGCGCACGGGGGCGAGCGCATCGCTGTGGGCTTGATAGGCGGCGTAGAGCATCGCGGATTAAAGGCCGGGAGCGGCCGCGAGATGCGGGCGGGACATCACTGCGCGCGGGGCCGGAATGTTCGAAGGGCAAATAGAAGTCACGACTTCCATGTAGTGCGCTGCAGCAATCGCGTCAAGCGCGCTGGCTGGGCTAAGATCTAGCCGACCCAGCTCCTGGTTTCCGCGGCTAATCCGGCGACACGTATTTGAAATAGCGGCGGTCGGTGAGGACCGCGGCGGAGACGGTCTTGGTGTCTTGTGGCGCGCCGACCCGAGCGAGGCGCACGTGCGGGATCGGCTCGTCGCCATAGTTCGAGACGTCCACGACCTCCCACAGCATGGTGCGGCGCTGGGTCGAGACGAAGCGCTGTCCCACCTCGATGCCGTTCACGTCCGGCCGACCTCGCCAGCTCATCACGAGAAACTCCACCCGAGGCGACACCGCATCTCCCGCCGAACTTTCATCGACGCCACACTCGCGCGCGCGCCGGCGTCCGCACGAGTGTCAAGATTCAGGCCACTCTCGCTCACGTCACTCTCGCCCGTTGCCTGAAGTCCGATCGATCCCAATGGCGATGCCGCAGGATGTCGGTCAAGATCGTCACGGCATCGAACACGTCGACATAGCGCAGGTAGAGCGGCGTGAGGCCGAACCGGATGAGATCCGGAGCCCGATAATCTCCGATCACGTTGCGCGCGATCAGCGCCTGCATCACCGCATAGCCCTCGGGATGCGCGAAAGAGACCTGGCTGCCGCGCCGCTCCGCATCGCGGGTCGTGGCGAGGGTCAGGCCCAGGCCCGAGCCCTGCTCCTCAACCAGCTCGATCATGAGATCGGCGAGTGCCACGCTCTTGGCGCGCAGCGCCGACAAATCGACCTCGGACCAAAGGTCGAGCGCCGCATCGAGCGCCGCCATCGCGAGCACCGGTGGTGTGCCACAGAGATTGCGCAGGATGCCCTCGGCGGGTGCGTAATCCGGCACGAAGGCAAAGGGCTCGCGATGGCCCATCCAGCCCGCGAGCGGCGGGCGGATACGGCTCTGGAGATCGCGGCGCACATAGAGGAACGCCGGCGCCCCCGGGCCACCGTTCAGGTATTTGTATCCGCAGCCGATGGCGAGATCGGCCCGGGCGGCGCCGAGCCCCAAGGGCATCGCGCCCACCGAATGCGAGAGGTCCCAGAGCACCAGCGCGCCCCTGGCGTGCGCCGCCGCCGTGGTCGCCGCCATGTCGTGCCGCGAGCCCGTCCGGAAATTCACGTGAGTCAGCATCACCACCGCGACCTGCTCGTCGATCGCGTCCCGGAGTTGGCCCGCCTCCACGAGCTTGAGCTCGTGCCGGCCCCCGAGCTGATCGCGCACGCCCTGCGCCACGTAGAGATCGGTCGGGAAGTTGTCGCGCTCCGACAGGATCACGCTGCGGCCGCGCTGCAGGTCGAGCGCGGCCGAAAGCAGCTTGAAGAGATTGACCGAAGTGCTGTCCGCCGCCACGACCTCGCCGGGCTCGGCGCCGATCAGCGGCGCGATCTTGTCGCCGACCCGCTGCGGCAGATCGATCCAGCGCGCGGCGTTCCAGCTGCGGATCAGACCCTGGCCCCACTCGCGCTCGACCACTTGGCGGATCCGCTCCGGCAGAGACTTGAGCAACGGCCCGAGCGAGTTGCCATCGAGGTAGATCACGCCCTCGGGCAGAACGAAGCGCTCCCGGAACCGCGCCAGCGGATCGCGGCGGTCGAGGTCCTCGCAATGTTTTCGGTCGATCATGTGCCCGGCCCCATCATGCCGGCTCGCCCGTCGCGAGCCAAGCACGCACCGCGCGCGTCCAGGTGTGCGCCGCATCACCCAGACCGAGGCTTATCTCGAAATGGTCGGCGCCGGGGATCTCCATCTCCCGTGCGGTAGCCCCCGCCTTTTGCAGCGTCGCCGTCATCGCCCGGCTGGTTCGCATCGCCCGCTCGAAATCGGCGCCGCCGTACGCGATCAGGAACGGCACGCGATTTCCCTCGACATAGGCGATCGGGCTCGCCGCCGCCGCGTCCCCCGGGCGCGCGAGAAAGCTGCCGGCATCCTCGGGATTGCCGCGATAGTCGAAGGTCGTGCTCACCGGAAAGCACGCGCGCACGGCGTCCTCGGCGATGCCGTAGCGCGGCCAGAGGTCGCGCCGCACTGTCGCGAGTGCCGCGAGATGGCCGCCCGCGGAGTGCCCGCCGAGGAAGACGCGGCGGCGGTCGCCGCCGTGGTGCGCGATCTCGGCCGCGGTCCAGGCGAGGATGGCCAGCGTGTCCTCGAGCTGCGCGGGAAACCGGTGTGTCGGCGCCAGCCGATAATTCGCGGCGACGAGGATCGCGGGCAACTCCACCAGCGCCGGCGCCATGAGACCCATCCACTCCTTGTAGCCGTGGGTCCAGCTGCCGCCGTGCAGGAAGACCAGCACGGGCGCTCCGGTTACCGGAGCGCCCGGGAGATAGAGGTCGAGCCGGTGCTTGCGGTCGGGGCCATAGGAGAGGTCGAGCACGGTCCGGCAGTGCGCCGCCGCCGCGCGCGACCGCGCCAAGGCCGCCGCGGCGTAAGCATTCGCCGCCGGCATCCGCATCGGCGTCTGCGGCTCCAAATTATCGAAACCCATGCCTTCCGTTCCCCCGCGCGGCCCTGGGCAGTCTAAGCCAATGCTAACTCAAGGCCAGCGCGGCTTCTGTAACACCGATGACAGTCAGCCACGAACGCGCCACACTCGCGACAGCGAGGAGTTGACCATGAACATCGCTGCCTGGGTCGAGCGCAACGGCAAGGCTTTCGCCGACCGGCCCGGAATTTCCGTGGGGACGCGCGTGCACGCGACCTACGCCCTGTGGGCGGCGAGAGTACGGTCGATCGCGGGTGCCCTTGCTGCCCTGCCCGGCATGGTACCCGGCGAGCGCGTGGCCCTCGCCATGACCAATCGCGCGGAATACTTGGAGGCGTTGTTCGCGATCTGGCACGCGGGTCTTTTTGCCGTGCCGATCAATGCCAAGCTGCACCGAGAGGAGTTCCGCTACATCCTCGGCCATTCCGGCGCGCGGCTCGCGCTCGTCAGTCCGGATCTCGCGGAGACCGTGGCACCCCTGCAGAGCGACTTGCCCGATCTCACGCGCGTGGTTGTTACGGGCACCGATGACTGGCGGCTGATGCGGGGACACGAGGGCATCGACCTCGTCGCACGCACGCCCGACAATCCCGCCTGGCTCTTCTACACGAGCGGCACCACCGGCCGACCCAAGGGCGCTGTCCTCACGCACCGCAATCTGCTGATGGCGAGCCTCAGCTACTTTGCCGACGTTGACTGGGTCTCGCCGCGCGACACCAAACTGCACGCCGCCCCGCTCAGCCACGGGTCCGGCCTCTACGCGTTGCCGCACATCGCAAAAGGCGCCAACAACCTGATCCCCGAGAGCGGGCATTTCGATCCCGCGGAGATCGCCGAGCTCCTGCGGCACTGGAGTGGCCTCAGTTTCTTCGCCGCGCCCACGATGGTGGCACGCCTCATCGCCAGCGGCGAATTCGCGGGCGCCAATCACGCGAACCTCAAGACCATCATCTACGGCGGCGGGCCGATGTATGGGGCCGATCTCCTGAAGGCTCTCGATCTGCTCGGGCCCAAGCTCGCGCAGATCTACGGCCAGGGCGAGGCGCCCATGACCATCACCGCGCTCTCGAAGGAACTTCACGCCGACCGAGCACACCCGCGCTGGCTCGATCGGCTGGGCTCGGCCGGCGTGGCGCGGACAGACGTGGAGGTTCGGGTGGTCGACCCCGAGGACCGCGATCTTCCGGTCGGCGAGGCCGGAGAGGTGATCTGCCGCGGCGACGTGGTCATGGCCGGCTACTGGCGCGACGACGCGGCGAGCCGCGATACCCTCCGCGGCGGCTGGCTGCACACCGGCGACATCGGCAGCTTCGATGCGGACGGTTTCCTTACGCTGAAAGACCGCTCCAAGGACATGATCATCTCCGGCGGCAGCAACATCTACCCCCGCGAGATCGAGGAAGTGCTGCTGAAGCATCCGGACATCCGCGAGGTCTCGGTGGTCGGCCGGCCGCACCGAGATTGGGGCGAGGAAGTCGTGGCCTTCGTGGTGACGGCGCCCGGCGCGCGCGTCGCCGAGGCCGAGCTCGACCGGCTCTGTCTCGACGCCATCGCCCGCTTCAAGCGCCCGCGCGCCTATGTGTTCCTGGAGGCGCTACCCAAGAACAACTACGGCAAGGTGCTGAAGACGGAATTGCGGGCTCGCCTCGAATCCGGGAAGTCGTAACGAAAATTCCGCAGGCTCGTGCTCTACTTTGAGAATCTTCCGCCTTGATATTCGACCAAAGCTCTCTTGACGAGATCGTTGACGCCAAGCATGCAAGCCATGGCGTACCCGGCGATGAATAGCGTCTCGCCGAATGGCAAAGGCCGCATCTCAGCGAGACCATAGAGCCCGATCAACATCCCCGCGCAGGCGTCCGCAAACAGCGCAGCAGTGAGCACCGTGCTCGGCCGCGAGGCCCAGAATGCGCGGCGCTCGCGGATCGACACGAGCGAGAACAGGGCAAAGAACAGCAGCGTCTGGAACGCAAAGGTCTGCAACCGGCCAGCACTAACCGCAAGGCCGAAACGATGCCAGCCGAAAGCAAGGAGAGCCAACGCCTCCGCCAGCATGAGCAGCCCCAGGGCAGCGCCAATCCAAACGAGAGGTCCGATATCCCAGGTTTCTGGGCTCCGGGACGGCCGTACACGGTCGGTCGAGAGCGCGATCTTCACGAAGTCGGTCATAAACACCAGGAGCACCATCCCGAGCGCCGAGATGACGAATCTTCCTGTGACGAGATAGGCGATTACCACGAATCCGGACTTAAGGATCGTGCGACTGATCTTGTTGACGATCCACGTGAGCACGCGCTGATAGATGGCGCGGCCGTTTTTCACGAGATCGACGATTCCTTTTAGCCCCTCGGTCGTCAGCACGACGCTGGCCGCGGCCTTGGCGACGTCGGTCGCGCTGCTTACGGCAATGCCGACCTCCGCCTGACGAAGCGCTGGCGCGTCGTTGACGCCATCGCCGGTCATTCCGACCACGCCGCCGGCGGCTTGCAGGCCCTCGACGACGAGGAATTTGTCCTCCGGATACACCTCCGCAAAGCCTCCTGAATCACGCACGAGCTCGGCGGCTTTCGACGCGCTCTCCGCCGCCCGCAGCTTGGGAGCGCGCACGACGTCTCCCAACCCCAACGTCCGGGCCGTCTCACGCGCTACCGCCAGCGCATCGCCGGTCAGCATCTTGACGGCGACACCCAGCGAGCGGAGCTCCTCAATGAGGTCACGGGAATCCGGGCGAAGAGCATCCGAAAGCAGCGCGATGCCGACCAGCCGGAACGGCCCGCCGCCCGCTGCACGTGCCACGGCAATACTGCGCAAGCCTTTCCGCGCTCCCTCGTCGGCACGCGCCTCGAGTGCGGCGATCGCGGCCTCTTTCAGTCCCGCCGCCTCTGAGAGAGTCCGCAAAGCACCCTTGATCACCCGGAAATGTTGACCGCTTCTCTCCACGGCAGCCTCGGTTCGGCGCGTCTTCGGCGAGAACGGGGCGAACGAGAGCACTTTCCCAGCCCCCTCGAGAAGCCTCCGCTCCCGCGCCGCACGCAGGAACGCGAGATCGATCGCGTCCTGGTCCGCCTCACTCGAGGCGGCCGCTCCGTCGCGAATTACATCGTCCTCAGTGAAATCCGGCTGCGGCGACGCGCTGACGAAAGTAAGCCGGTTCATGGTGAGCGTGCCGGTCTTGTCGGCGCACAGGACATTCATGTTCGCCGCGTCCTCCGCGGCGCTCAGCCGCGTGACGAGAACGCCGCGCCGAGCAAGCTCGATGGAGCCCACCGCCATGCTGACGGTGAACATCACCGGCAACGCCACCGGCACAGCGCTCATCAACAGCACCAGCGCGAGCGGCAAAATCTCGACAAGCGAGGTTCCCTTGGTCAGCGCCACAGCGACTGCGATCGCCACCTGCACGCCCACGATCGTGAACAGCCATCGGACCACCCGGGTAACGACTTCCTCGACATGGAGTTTCGGGTGCGCTGCTTCGACCAGTTGAGTGGTGCGCCCGAAATATGTCCGGACTCCCGTCGCGACCGCGACGGCGGTCGCTTCGCCCTGCTTCACGACCGATCCAGCGTAGAGCAAATCGTCGACCACCTTCTCGATCTCTCGCGATTCGCCTGTCAGCGCCGCCTGATCTGCCCGCAGGGTTCCATCGACGATCTGCGCATCGGCGGGAACGAAATCCCCGGAGCGCACTCTGATCACGTCACCGCTGACGAGTCCGGGCGCGGGTATGACCCTCCACGTGCGGTCGCGCAGCACCCGCGCTGTCACCTGCAAGCGACCGCGCAGCGCGGCCACTGCGGTCGAGGCACGTTGCTCCTGAAGGAAACTGAGCGCCGCGTTCGCGACCAGAAGCGCCAGTGCGATAACGAAATCGGCGACCTTGTCCAACAAGAAGGACAGCACGGCAATCAGCTCGATCATCCATGCCGACAGGCCCCAGAATTTGCGCGCGAGGGCAAGTGCCGGATGTGATTTTTGCTCGGCAATGTCGTTCGGACCGTCTCGCAGAAGCCGTGCGGCCGCCTCTTCGCTGGTTAGGCCCGTTTCCCGGCCGGAGCCTAGGGACGCGAGCGCATCGGCAGCACTCGCTCGTGCCGGTTGCCCTCGGTTTCGCCCGTTTTCCGCGGGCAGCTTCGGCGGCTGGTCCGCCTGCACCGGAAGCGCCTCAATAAGTTCCCGGATACAGCCCGCCGTCGCACAGCCAATTCTGGCCGGTGATGTAGCTCGCCTGTTGGCTGCAGAGGAAGGCGCACATGGCGCCGAAGTCGTCGATGGTGCCGAAGCGGCCGGCGGGGATGCTGGCGACGCGTTCGGAGCGCGCCTGATCCACCGAGATATTCCGGTTCTTGGCGGTGGCCTCGAAATTCGCGGCGAGGCGGTCGGTCTCGATCGCGCCCGGCAGCAGGTTGTTGATGGTGACGTTGAATTTGATGGTCTTGCGCGAGAGGCCGGCGATGAAGCCCGTCAAGCCCGAGCGCGCGCCGTTGGAGAGGCCGAGAATATCGAGCGGCGCTTTTACCGCGCTCGAGGTGATGTTCACGATCCGGCCGAAGCGGCGCTGGATCATGCCGTCGACGGTCTGCCGGATGAGCTCGATGGGCGTCAGCATGTTGGCGTCGAGCGCCTTGATCCAGATATCGCGGTTCCATTCGCGGAAGTCTCCGGGCGGCGGGCCGCCGGCGTTGTTCACGAGGATGTCGGGATTGGGACAGGCCTTGAGCGCGAGCGTCTTGCCCTCGGGGGTCGTTATGTCGGCCGCGAGCGCCGTCACCGTGACGCCGGTCTTGCGCCGGATTTCGTCCGCGGTGGCCTCAAGCGCAGGCTTGCCGCGGGCGAGAATGACGAGATTGGCACCCTCCGCCGCGAGCGCCATGGCGCAGCCCTTGCCGAGCCCCTTGCTAGCCGCGCAAACCAAGGCCGTCTTGCCCCTGATGCCGAAATCCATGGCCGCTCTCCCTCGAAGAAAATAGAGCGCGGCATCATAGTGGAGGCTCTGGCTCCCTGGCTACGAGCCCGGCACCGGCCTCAGCGACTTCAGATAGACCGCGATGGCGTGCCGATCCTCGTCGGTGAGCTGGCTGGTTCCCTTCACGACCTCCGCCATGCCCGAGCCGACGTAATCGAAATACGGCAACTGCCCGGTCTTCAGCACGGTCTCGATGTCCTCGAGGCTCCATTTGCCGATGCCCTTCTCCGGATCCGGCGTGATGTTGGGCGCCCGCTGCCCATCGGGACCCTGCGGATTGCCGGAGTAGGCCCGGCTGGTCTTCATCGCGCCCATGAAATTCCGGGGCGTGTGGCACTCGCCGCAATGAGCGACGGCATTCGCGAGATAACTGCCGCGGTTCCAGACCGCATCGTGGCTGGGATCGGGCTGCCACGGACCTTCGTCGAAGTACAGCAGCCGCCAGAACACCAAGCCGAACCGGAAGCCGAAGGGCGCCGTCACCTCATGCGGCTTGTTTGGTTCGCCCACCGGCTGCTGGGTCCTGAGGTAGGCGTAGAGATCTGCGATGTCCGCATCGGTGAGGCCCGTGAAGGATGGAAACGGAAACACCGGAAAGAGATGAGTCCGCCCGGGCGCGATGCCTTCGCGCAGCGCGCGGTGGAATTCGGCCTCGGTCCAATCGCCGATGCCGTATTGCGGATCCGGCGTGATGTTGGGCCCGTAGAAGGTCCCGAACGGCGTCGCGAGAGCGCGGCCGCCCGCGAGCGGCTTGCCGTTGTTCTTCACGTCGGTGTGGCAGCCCGCGCAGTCCGCGGCCGCGAAGAGATAGGCGCCGCGTTTCACCGCCTCATCGTCGGCGGCGTGCGCCGACGGGACCATCGCCATCAAAAAGAGGGCGGCGAGCAGCCCGAGATGCCGTGCGCCCACCGTCCTCTCCACGTGTTCCTACACTTTCTCCCGATAGGTGCCGTGGCAAGTGCTGCAGCTGCCCTTGCCGATCGTGGCCACGGCCGCCTGCACCGCGGCCTTGTCGCCCTTCTGAATGGCCTCGAGCAACTTCTGCTCGCCTTCCTTTTGGCCCGCGTAGAGCGCCTTGAACTTGTCCATCTGCTCCCAGATTTCCGGCTTGGCGTTGCTCTTGCCCGGCAGGTCCTTGGAGCTGGTGCCGGCCGGCCACAACCCCATGAGCTTGTCGCTGAGCGCGAGCAGCTCCTGCGCCTTGGCGATCGCGGTGGCCTGGTCAGTGCCCTTGTCGGCGGCATAGTCGGAAATAGCCCTGAGATCCGGACCCTCCAGCTTCATCGTGGCTTGGCGCATCGCGACGACAGCCTCCTTGTCCTGTGCCAGGCTGACCGCGGCGCCGACGCTGATCATGGTGACCAGCGCGATACCCGCAGCGCTCCACCGTGCGTACTGATGCATTTTGGTTTCCCTTTTTTCGGTTCGTGAACGAGGGCGCGATGATACCGGCTCGATCCCAGGATCATGGATCACGATAACTTTATGAAAGCGGACCTATACGGCCTGTGACACCGGTTGGACTCCGGCCGGCTCGGCCTTATTCCATGCCCGATGAAAAGGCGCGGCTTGCCACGGTCTCCCCGATGGGTACGATCTCGCCCAGGAGGAAGCGCCCATGAAATTCCTGGCCTTTATCGGTGTCCTCGCGATCCTCGGCGCGATCGGTGCCGGGATCTTCTTCTTCGGGGGCTTTTACAACGTCGCCGCGGCCGAGCCCGATCTCGGCGTCGTGAAGTGGGCGCTGGTGCGCGTGCGCACGGCCTCGATCGAGCGCCACGCGACGGACCGGCCGAGCCTTCAGCTCGGCGACCCCGAGGTGGTGAAGGCGGGAGCGCGCGCGTTCGGTGCGCTCGGCTGCGTCAGTTGCCACGGCGCGCCCGGCGTCAAATGGGCCAAGTTTTCCGAAGGCCTCCACCCCGATCCGCCCGATCTCAGCAAGGTCGGGAAGGACCTCGAGCCCGCGCAGATCTTCTGGGCGATCAAGAACGGCATCAACATGACGGGCATGCCCAGCTTCGGCGCGACCGGTACCGACGACCAAACGATCTGGCAGGTCGCCGCTTTCGTCAAAAAATTGTCGAGCGTCTCCGCCGACGACTACAAGGCCTGGACCGCCGCGCCCTAGCTCACGGGCATCATGATGTGAGTCTTGTAGGCGGGCCGCGTCGCCAAGCGGTCGTACCACGCCCTCAGGTGCGGCATCGCCGGCCGCTCCACCGGATAGCTGTACCAGCGGTGCACGAACATGCCGAGGCTGATGTCGGCGAGCGTGAGGTCTTTGCCGGCGACATAGGGTTTGCCGCCCTTGAGCTGATCCTCGAGGATGCGCCAGGCCGCCACCGAGCGGGTATGCGCCGTATCGAGCGCGGCGGCATCGCGCCGCTCCGGTGGCGTCCGGTAATAGCCCAGGAGCAGCGTTCCCATGGGCGGTCCTAGCACCGAGAGCTGCCAATCCATCCAGCGCTCGACATGGCTGCGCTCCGCGGGATCTTTCGGATGCAGCCGCTCGCCGCCGCGGGTCGCCGCGAGATAGCGCAGGATCGTGTTGGACTCCCAGATGACGAGCTTGCCGTCCTCGACGGTCGGCACGAGACCGTTGGGATTGAGGGCGAGATAGTCGGGATCCCGGTTGCGGCCAAACTGCAAGCCGGCGTCGATCCGCTCGAAGGGGATGTTCATCTCCGCGCACGCCCACAGCACCTTCTGGACGTTCGAGGACGTGGTCCGGCCCCAGATCTTGAGCATGGCGTTCCTCCTATTGAAGCGCGTTCCGGCGCGGCGCGCGGATGCTAGCCGTCGGCGCCGGGACCCCGCAACCTCGAACGAGCGAGGGCGCTAAATGTCCATCACCTCGAGAATACCCGGCAGCGATTTGACCGCTGCACGCACGCGCGGGCTGATGCGGAAGCCACCGGGCAGCGTGATCTCGACCTCGCGCGCGGGCGGTAACGGCACCACCACGGTGACGCGCCCCTTGCCGCCGGACTCCCGGGAGATCAGTCCTTTCAGCGGCGGTACGGCGTCGCGCCCGCTCACGAAGACCTTGAGCCCCGCCGCGGCTTGCGCGACCACGCCGTCGAGGGCCTCGATGCGCTGCGCGGTGAGGCGCACGCTTTCCTCCTCCGCGCGGGCGTCGGCGGTGACTAGGAGCGGCTGGCCTGCTTCCAGCAGGCTCCGCGATTGTGCCAGCACCTCGGAGAAGACGGTCACCTCGAAAAACCCGCTGGCGTCGGACATCTGCAGGAAGGCGAAGCGATTGCCGCGCGCGGAGGTGCGCTCCTTCTTGCCGACCACGATGCCCGCGAGCTTGAAGCGCGGCGCGCCGCCCATGGCGAGCCGCGCCGGCAGATCCGCGGAACGCACCACGCCCACCCGCTCGAGGCTGCGGCCGTAGGCGTCGAGCGGATGGCTCGAGAGATAGAAGCCGATCGCCTCGAATTCCTGCTGCAGCCGCTCCATCGGCAACCAGTCGGCCTGCTGCGGCAGCGCCGCACGCGACGCCGTCTCCGGAATGTCGCCGAACAGACTCACCTGCCGGCTCTCCCGATCCGCCGCCACCGAGCCCGCGTGCCGCAGCAGCAACTCGGCCGCGGCGAGAGTCTGCGCGCGATTGGCGTTGAGGCGATCGAAGGCGCCGGCCTTGGCCAAGCTCTCGAACTGCCGCTTGTTGAAGCTCTTGAGGTCGAGCCGGCGCGCGAAGTCGAACAGGTCCTTGAAGGGACCGTTCGCTGCGCGCTCCGCCACAACCGAGCGCATGGCCTGCGCGCCCACGCCTTTCACCGCCGCCAGCGCGTAGCGGATCGCGGCGCCTTCGGCGGTATCCTCGACGGTGAAGTCCGCACCGCTGCGGTTGATGTCGGGCGGCAGCAGCTTGATGCCGACCCGCTCGCATTCCTGGCGGAAGGTATTGAGCTTGTCGGTATTGCCGAGGTCCAGCGTCATCAGGGCCGCCAGGAACTCGACGGGGTGGTTCGCCTTGAGGTAAGCGGTCTGATAGGCGACGACCGCGTAGGCCGCGGCATGCGATTTGTTGAAGCCGTAGCCGCCGAACTTCGCCATCTGGTCGAAGATGTGCTCGGCAGTCGCGGGCGCGACGTTCCGCTCGGTGGCGCCGCGCACGAAGACGCCGCGCTGCGCGTCCATCTCCGCCTGGATCTTCTTGCCCATGGCGCTGCGCAGCAGATCGGCGCTGCCGAGCGAATAGCCCGCCAGCGACTGCGCGATCTGCATCACCTGCTCCTGGTAGATCATGATGCCGTGGGTCTCGCGCAGGAGCGGCTCGAGCGCGGGATGCGGATAGTTCGGCTGCTCCTCGCCGTGCTTCACCGAGATGTAGCGCGGTATGTTCTCCATCGGCCCCGGTCGATAGAGCGCCACCACCGCGATGATGTCCTCGAAACGGTCGGGCTTGAGCTTGCGCAGCATGTCGCGCATGCCCTGACCTTCCAGCTGGAACACGCCGACGGTGTCGCCATGGCCGAGCATCTCGTACGTCTTGGCGTCGTCGAGCGGGAGATGAGCGAGGTCGAGCTCGACGCCGCGCGATTTCAGCAGCTCGACCGCGCGCTCGAGCACCGTCAGCGTCTTGAGGCCGAGGAAGTCGAACTTCACGAGGCCCGCCAGCCCCACGTATTTCAGATTGAATTGGGTCGCCGGCATGCTGGACCGGGGATCGCGATAGAGCGGCACCAGCTCGTCGAGCGGCCGGTCGCCGATCACGACGCCCGCCGCGTGGGTCGAGGCATTGCGGTAGAGACCCTCGAGCTTGAGCGCGATCTCCATCAGACGCTTCACCGCCTCGTCGCCGTCGCGCATCGCCTGCAGCTGCGGCTCGCCCTCGATCGCCTTGCCGAGCGGAATAGGGTTCGCGGGGTTGTTGGGCACCAGCTTGCAGATGCGGTCGACTTGGCCGTAGGGCATCTCGAGCACGCGGCCGACGTCGCGGAGCACCGCCCGTGCCTGCAGCTTGCCGAAGGTGATGATCTGCGCCACGCGGTCGCTGCCGTATTTCTCCTGGACGTAGCGGATCACCTCGTCGCGCCGGTCCTGGCAGAAGTCGATGTCGAAGTCCGGCATCGAGATGCGCTCGGGATTGAGGAAGCGCTCGAACAGCAGCCCGAAGCGGAGCGGATCGAGGTCGGTGATGGTGAGCGACCACGCCACCACGGAGCCCGCGCCCGAGCCGCGGCCGGGACCGACAGGAATGCCTTGGCGCTTCGCCCACTGGATGAAATCGGCGACGATGAGGAAATATCCGGCAAAGCCCATCTTGACGATGACGCCGAGCTCGTAGGCGAGTCGGTCGCGGTAGGGCTTCGCGGCGACGGCGCGCTCCGCGGCGCTCATCTCGGATTTGAAGAGCTGCGCCTCCAGGCGCTTCTCCAATCCTTCCGCCGCCATGGCACGGAGCTCGTCGGCCTCGCTCAGCCCGCTCCGGGTCGGGAACGCCGGCAGGATCGGCTTCTGCGCCTCCGGCATGAAGGCGCAGCGCCGCGCGATCACCAGCGTGTTGTCGCAGGCCTCCGGCAGGTCCGCGAACAGGAT
>Ga0209415_10007184_pt1 | contig 19487 bp, 15 predicted proteins | sample PeaSoiSIISIP2007_FD_187696 | JGI IMG/M metagenome (GOLD analysis project Ga0209415, IMG submission 187696) | Peat soil microbial communities from Weissenstadt, Germany - SII-SIP-2007 (SPAdes) (version 2) | ecosystem: Environmental > Terrestrial > Soil > Wetlands > Peat | place: Germany... | reverse complement strand
GACCCCATGGTCACTCCCCCCGCCGGTACTGCGCTACTTCACCGGTGTCGCCGCCGGCGCTGGCGCCGGCTCAGCCGCGGGCGCGGCCACCGGCGCCGTCGCCGTCTTCGCGGCCTTGTGCAGCGCGCGCGTCGCCTTGGCCTTCGCCGCGGCGGCCGCCTTCGTCGCGGCCGTGGGCGCGCCCTTCTTCTTCGGCGTGAGGCCGAAGTCGGCGAGCGTGTCCACCACCGGTCCGACCTGGACCTCGACCGCCGTCGCCAGATCCAGCATGAACTGGTGGGTCTGGCCCAGGACGACCGCGTTGGCCGCGACCGCGGCGGCATGGGTAGCCTCCGTGGTCTCGACCGCCTTCGCCGCGTTGATGCGGCCCGTCACCCGCGTGACGATGTCGGCGGGCTTGGTCGCCACGCCGCCCACCATGATGGTCGCGAGCCCCATCAGGTGCTGATTCACGCCGTCGACCATCTTCTGGTCGGCGGCGAGCTGCTTCATACGATTTCCGGACATGGCCTTCTCTCCTTTTCCTTCGAGGGGGGCCTGCCCGGCCAGCGTTCTTGCTGGGCCGATCCATGCCCCCGTGATCCCTAAACGCGACGAGCGAGCCTCTTTCGCGAAAGAAAATGCGGCCCCGCGGTCGATTTCCGGAAAGCCGAGTCGTGTCCGCCATTTCCACGGAGGACGCCCGCCCTCCTGCACGGGAGGGTCGCCGTCCCGCGGAGGAAGGGGCGCTCCCTGTGCCGGACGAGGCGCGTTCTCGCGAGGAGACGCGCCTTCCCCGGCCGGAAAGGGCGCGTACGGCGCGGGACGGCGCGTGTCCCGTGCGGGAGGGGGCGTCTACGACCGGGGAGGGCGCGTTTCCCGTGCAGGAAGGGCCGCGTCCGCCGCGGGACGGGGCGCGTCGGCGGGAGGAAGGCGCGCCTCCTCCGCGGGACGGCGAGCACGTCGACTCAGAGGAATGGTTGGAGCGCAGGCCGTCGCGCGATCACCCCACCCCCCCGGCCCCCCGCCCCGCAAGCACGCAGCACACGTGGGACGCGCTGCCGGGGCGGGGGGAGCGTGAACCGTCATCCCGCTCTCGCTCGTGATTGCGACGATCACCGCTCACGCTCCCCCCGCCCCGGCCGCGTGTGACGTGGGACCCGGGTGCTTGCGGGGCGGGGGGCCGGGGGGGTGGGGTGAAGGTCGGCACCGGCCAGCGTCCACTGGTCGCACACCTACTCGTCTGCGTGACCAGCGTCGACCCACGGTTCCACCGTGGTGCAGCACGGGTCGAGCTCTGCACAGTACTGGTCGAGATCCTCGAGCTCAATCGGGCATCCCTCACCGAGAGACGTCTGGCAGTAGCCGCCGGCGTCGGGCTGCGAATCAAGTCCGGCCACTACCGGCGGGAGGAAGGCGCGCCTCCTCCCCGGGACGGCGGCTCACATCTTCGTGAGCGTGAACTGCTGGTTGAACGAGCACGTGTTCGTGGCGGAGCCGGCTTCCGTCCCGGTGATCGTGCTGCCGTTCAGCGTGGCGGTCCCCTGGGTCAGGGTCACCGTCGCGTTCCCCGAGCTCGTCGTGACGGTGCACATCTGGCCGCTCGTCAGCGTCCCGGTCGAGCCGCTCACGGTGTACGTCAGGTCGCAGCCGGCGGCGGAGATGACGATGCTGCCGCTCGCGCTCCCGGCCGAGATGACGACGGTGCCGTTGAGCTGCGTCGTCGCCGTCGCCCCGCCACACGTCGTCGACTGCGTGCCCCCGGCGGTCCAGTTGCCCTCCCAGGCGCCGACGTTCGAACCCCCGCTGCTGGAAGAGCTGCACGCCACCAGCGTGAGCAGCATCGTGAACAGAACCGCGCGCATCCCGGCCTCCCCGTGCGAGGCGCTCACGAGCGAACGCCAGACTCAACGATAGGCGGCGCGGCCGCGGGATGACAAGGCTAGTTGTTCTTCGCGCCCTGCTCGATCCACCGGCGCACGATGTCGCGTGTCGGCCCGTCGAGCGGCGGCGACGAGTAGGGCATCTGCTGCCCGCAGTCGGTGTACTGCGTCGCGCTGCTGGCGCACTGGCTGGCCAGCGTGCACTGGTCGCCGTCGAGCTTGTGCATCAGGTAGCTGTTGGCGGGATCGCCGGCCTTGACGATGACGCCGCCGGGGTTCTCGGGCGACATGACGCCGACGAGCCCCTGCACGACGAACGACGCGTCGGTGCCCCCGTCGAAGCTGCCGAGGTACGGGCGCATCTGCGTCGTCGCGACGTCCGGCGTGCCGTGGCACGTGGACCCGGCGATGGCGCAGCTCGGCTGGAAGATGGGGACGATGTCCGCCGCGAAGGAGACCGCGGGCGTCGTGAAGTCGCCGCAGGCCACGTAGGGCCCGATGCACACGCCGCCGTCGTTGCCGCCGGTTCCGCAGGCGTCGGGCTCGCCCGCGTCCTCGACGGCCTTCGCCGGAGACGAGCACGCGAAGGAGAGGCCAGCGAGGAGGGACGTCAGGACAAGGGGAATGCGAGACATGGGGGCGAAGCTAGCAGACCCAGCGCGACGGGCGCGCACCTCCGAGCGTTACCTCCACGTCTCTTCAACGCTTGCGCTTCCTCCACTCCCGCGCCGCGCGCCGCGCCGCCGGCGGTATCTCGACACAGAGCTTCTCACCGGTTGAATGCGTCCGTGCCGACCCTCACCCCACCCCCCCGGCCCCCCGCCCCGCAAGCACGCGCCGCTCGCTTCACACCTTGCCGGGGCGGGGGGAGCGTGAGCCGTGATTTTCGCGGTCAGGGCCGGACAGCGGGATGAGGACTCACGCTCCCCCCGCCCCGGCAGCGCGTCCCGCGTGTGCTGCGTGCTTGCGGGGCGGGGGGCCGGGGGGGTGGGGTGCTCGTCAGGTCGTAGCGAGCGAGTACGAGTGGCGCGGACGCCGGCCATCCCCAGGACGCCCGCGCGTCCAGGCCCGGCCCCCCAGTCCACCGGCGATCACGACGCCGCGGGCGCGCGTCCACGCAGCGCGGCGGCCGCCATCAGGGCGAGGACCGGCGTCACCACCACGTGGTAGCGGTCCTCGCCGAAGAAGATGGCGTGCGTCACGAGGGTCGTGGCCAGCAGCACCAGCGGGAGGAGGAGCGCCGGGGGCATGGCGGGGCGGCCCGGCAGCGGGAGCCAGGGGACGACCGCGACGAAGACCGCGAGCGGCCAGAAGGACGGCGTGTCCGCCGCGAAGGCGAGCACGCCGAGGGCGCCGGCGACGACGAGGAGGAGGCCCTGCACCGCGGCCACGCGCGGGGGACGCGGCCGCGGGAACGCGATGCAGCCGAGGGCGGCGCCGGCGAGGAGCAGGCGATGAAAGAGCGTGGTCACGCCGCGGCCGAGCGCGCGCCGGTCCTCGGGCCAGGCCTCGGGACGCGCCTCGTGCAGGTACTCCACCGCGAAGGACTCGTGGTCGAAGGTGAAGCCGAGCTTCGCCGGGACGAGGGACAGCCAGCGTCCGGGGCGGGCGCGGATCTGCCCGAGGCCGTAGTCGAGCCAGCAGCGATCCTGCTCGACCTGCCCGGTGACGTCGCGGCAGCCGTCGCTGGAGCGCAGCGTCTCGAAGCGCCCGGTGGCGCGCGGGAAGGCGCCGATGGCGAGGTTCCAGCCGGCGTTGGTGCTGACGAGCGCGCAGCCGTCCATCACGGCGCAGTTGCGCGCGGTCCACGGGAGGACCGGCGCGAGCGCGACGGCGCAGGCGATGGCGGCGGCGACGAAGCGCCCGCGGCCCTGCGGAAGGACGAGCGCGAGCAGCGGCGCGCAGAGCAGCGCCTGCGGGCGGACGAGCGCCGCGACGCCGAGGAGGACGGCGCCCGCGACGAGGCCCCGGCGCGGCCGGAGGGCGACGGCGGCCCAGAAGGCGAGGAGCGTGAGCAGAGCAGCCAGCGGCTCGGACATGACGAGCGCCGCGTAGAGGATGAGCCCCGGGTGCACCGCGACGAGGAGCCCCGCGGCGCGCGCTCGGAGCGGGGAGAGCGCGTGCCTCGCGAGGCCCCACGTGACGACGGCGAGCGCGGCGCCGACGAGCGCGTTGGCGACCGCCGTGACCGCGCGTCCGTCGCCGAAGAGGCGGTAGAAGACGGCGAGGAACGCGCTGTACCCGACGGGATAGTGGCACCAGGGGTGCCAGACGAGGTGGCCGCCGAGGGTGAGGTCGTCCGAGTAGCCCGCCCCCCCGGCGATGCGCCGCGCGCCGAAGTCGTAGTAGTGCCCGTCCCACACGGGCTCGCCCGCCCAGAAGACGGCGACGTAGAGACGCGGGAGGAGGGCGGCGACGAAGAGCAGCGCGCCGAAGAGGGCGTCGCTGGGCGCTGCGCGACCTTCGGGAGCGCGTGCCGTGTGATTCACACGGCCCTCTTCACGCCAGCTCCTTGCCGCGCGTGGCCAGCTCCTCCCGCATGCGACGCAGGTACGTCTTCTGCACCTGCATGGGATCGACGTGAAGCATCTTCGCGAGCTCGCCGAGGAAGCCGCGGGTGTACACGAGCGCCGGGAGATCGTCGTAGCGCTCGTCCTCGACCGCCTGCAGATGCGCCCGACCAATCTTCGTCCGCAGGCTGATGTCCGACAGCTCGAGCCCAAGCGACTCGCGGACCTTGCGGAGCAGCGCGCCCGAGAACTCGGTGTCGGGCCCCAGCTCGCGGAGCAGCTCTTCCTGGAGCATCAGCTGCTCGGCCGCGAGCGCGGGCCGCGCCGTCCGCGCCGCGAGCACCTCGGGGGCCGGCTCGGCGAAGGTCGACAGGTCGAAGGCGCGACGCCGGACCGGATCGAGCAGCGTGTCGTAGGCCTCGTCGAGCTTGCGCTGCGCCGACGCGAGCTGCTCCACGCCGAGGAGCGACACCGTCGCCAGGCCGCCCGTGGCGTAGATCTCCCGCTGGCGCTTGTACGCGCGGCGCACCTCCTCGTCGCTCGCCGTGCGCGTCACGCCCAGCACGGCGTAGAGCGTCGGCTCCTCCGTGGGGACCGGCACCGGCGTCGTGCGTTCGCCCGTCCTCGCGGCGCCGAGGGCCACCACGCGCCGGGCGATGCGCTCCATGTTGCGGGCGCTCTTGCTGGTCGGGCTGTCCACGAGCAGCGGCTTGTTCCGCCGGACCGTCAGCCACACGGTGTCGTCCTGCTCGACGTGGCCGAGCTCGTCCAGCGCGACGCCGTAGTGCCGCGCCACGATGCCGCTCATCCACGCCCCGAGCTCGGCGTCCGTCCGCACGCGGGTCTGGTTCACGACGAGCTGCATGCGCATCGCCTGCGCCTCGGCCCACGCCGCCTCGGACAGGCCCTTGTCGATCCGCGCCAGCTTGTGCACGAGCTCGATGGGGGAGGGGAGCGATCCCGCGTCGTTCAGCGCCCGCTCGAGCATCGACGAGCGCAGCCTGTCGCGGACGAGCACCCGGCGCAGGCGGCGGCGGAACGCGGCGCGGAGGAAGCGGTACGTCGCCTCGATGGCGGGCGGCTCCGGGACGGTGACGGCGATGGCGAGGTCGGCCGCGAGCATCAGGTCGACCGCGAAGTCCCCGTGCCCCGGGCCGACGTCGACGACGAGGTACTCGGCGGAGAGCGCGCGCAGGCCCGCGAGCCACCGCATCTTGCGTCCGGCGCGGAGGGCGAGTCCCGGGCTCACCGCGTCGTGCGCGGCGGGCAGCAGCGAGAGGCCGGGGACGCTCGTCGGCACGAGGGCGCGCCGGATCCCGTCGAGGCCGTCCGCATCCATGTCCGGCTCGACGCTCGCCGCCTGGAGGCCGAAGTGCGAGTGCAGGTTCGACCCCGCCGAGTCCGCGTCGACGAGGACGACACTCTTCCCGAGCTGCGCGAAGTAGACGGCGAGGTTCACCGCGACGAGGCTCTTGCCGACGCCCCCGCGCCCGCCGCCGACCGCGATGAAGCGGCCGACGGTCTTCACCCCGAGCTCGTGCGGGGCGTCGTACGGGGGGAGCGACGGCGGCGGCTCGCTGAAGCTCATAGTCTACGAGGCGCTCTGTCCCATGCGCGAGCGGCGGAGCAACCCGAAGATGCGGGCGCCGAGCTCGGGGGCGCGGAAGGGCTTGACCACGTAGTCGTCCGCCCCGCTGGCGAAGGCCTCGACGACGTCGCGCGACGAGGCGTGCGCCGTGAGGAAGAGGACCGGCAGCGTCGAGAGGGTGGCGTCGCGCCGGATGAGGCGGCAGAGCTCGATGCCGGTCATCCCGGGCAGGTTCCAATCGAGGACGAGCAGATCGAACGGCGTCGCGCGCACGCGCTCGAGGGCCTCCTCGGCGCTCGCCAGGGCCTCCACCGTCAGGCCCACGGCGTCGAGCATCGCGCCGACCACCTCGCGGATGTCCTGGTCGTCGTCGACCAGCAGCACGCGGGCGTTCGGCCCCTGCGCGAAGGGATCGCTCTTGCGCCAGTGGGAGTAGCTCGGCCGGCTGGCGCGGGCGGGGGGCACCGACGGAGGATCGGGCAGCGAGGGCTGGGTGATGGGCTCGGGCGGGACGACGGGCTTCGAGGCGCGCACGTGCTGGCTGCCGGCCTCGGCGAAGTCCACCAGCCGCTCCCAGTCGCGGCGCTCGAACGCGAGCACGGGCTCCGCCCCGGGACCGCCGTTGAGCCCCCGCGCCGCGGAGGCGGTCGCCCGGCGCGACGTGCCGACCTCGAAGATGGCCAGCACCCACTCGCCGTCGGCGACGCTCTCGCCGGGCGGGACCGGGAGCTCCTGATCCCCCTCGCGCAGGGCGCGCGCGAAGGCAGGGGTGTCGTCGAATCGGAAGACCAGGTTCCGCAAGGCGCCCGGAACGTACTTCGGCCGGACCGGACGTGCAAAGCGGGAGACAACACGGCAACCTCTCCCCATGCGGGTGACTGTCCTCGGGGCGGGGTACATGGGAAGCGCGATGGCGTGCGTGGCCCGGCGGCGTGGCCACGAGGTGCGCCTCTGGGGGACGTGGCTCGACGACGCGATGCTCGAGCCGTGCGAGCGAGGGGAGCCTCACCCGCGCCTCGGCCTGCGCCTCGAGGGGATGACGCTCCTGCGCTCGTCGCGGCTGGCGGAGGCGCTCGCCGGCGCCGAGCTCGTCGTCCACGCGGTGAACTCGGAGGGCGCGGTCCCGGTGATGACGAAGGCGGCGGCGCACCTGCCCGACGTGCCGGTGCTCAGCGTGACCAAGGGGCTGCTCGAGTCGCCGCGGACCGGGAAGATGGACCGCATCGATGTGGTCGTGTCCGAGCACGTGGGGCGCGCCGTGCGGTTCGTGCACGCCGCCGGCCCGGCGAAGGCGATGGAGGTGGCGCGGGGGGTGCTCACCTGGATGCAGTACGCGGGCGCCCCCGGGGACGCGGAGACGTGCGCGCGCGCGCTGGAGGGCGGGGGCCTCGTGGTGACGACGACGGGCGACATCGCCGGCGCGGAGCTGTGCTCGGCGCTGAAGAACGCGTACGCGACGGGGCTCGGCCTGTGGGACGGGCACGTCGGCCCGGCGGCCCACGACGCGCGCGCCGCGTGCTTCACGCAGGCCATCGTCGAGATGCGGGCGCTCGTCGAGGCGGGGGGAGGGCGCGCGGAGACGGTGCACGGCCCGGCGGGCGTCGGGGATCTGCACGTGACCGCGGCGGCGGGGCGGAACCGCGCGTTCGGCGAGCGCGTCGGGCGGGGCAGGCCGGCGAAGGAGGTGGCGGCGGAGATGCTCGCGGCGGGGGAGCTCACCGAAGGGTACCCGGCGATCGCGTCGGCGTGGCGCTACGCGCGCGAGCGCGGGGTGACGAGGCTCCCGCTGCTGGCGGCGCTCCACGCCGTCGTCTGGGAGAACGCTCCGGTGGGCGAGACGCTGGCGCGGTTGACGCTGGGGTAGGTCGCGAGAGGGCGGGCTCAGTTCGAGCCGAGGTCGATGGTGATGTTGTCGAACTGGACCTCGAGGGGGCCGCTCGGGCCGTTCACCTCCGCCGCGAAGCCGACCAGCGGGATGCCGGAAGCGACGAGCGTCCCCGCCGGCAGGGTCACGGTCGGCGCCGAGCCGGGCTGGCCCACGATGTTGAACGTGAGCGTCCCGGCGCCCGAGACGCCGGCCCGGTCCGGGGCGACGTCCACGACGATGTGGAGCCACGAGTTCAGCGCCGGGACGGTGGTGACCAGCGTCTGCGTGAGCAGCACGTTGCCCATCCCGGTGCCGCCGCCGGTCAGCGCGCTGCACGCCGTCGGCTGCGGGGAGACGATCGCGCCGATGACGGGCGCCCCGCCCGGGGCCGCGGCCGGACCCACGCCGAGGCCGATGCATCCCCCGCTCTTGTCGACGATGAGCAGGAAGCCGCCGTTCGCCGTGAGCGGCGCGCCGCCCGGCGTGACGAACCGCACCTCGGCCTCGATGTGGAGCCCGACGAACGTCGAGTCGTCGAACTCCTTGTCGAAGCCGGCGAGGGCCGTCGTCTTGCCGGCCTGCGCGGGCGCGGTCATGTCGAGGAGGTTCGGCGGCGATTCGTCGGAGGGCTCGAGCGCGTACGCCGCGCCGTTCGACGTCGTGACGTACGTCCATCGCGTGGAGGGGTCGCCCACGTCGAAGTCCTCGCAGTACGCGTGGCCCTGGTTGGCCGGCTGCGCGCAGAAGGACAGCGTGCCGTCCGGGATGCCGAGGACGCTCGCGCACCCGGCGCCGATGCCCGCCACGCCGAGGAGGCTCCACCGGGCGCGCATCACCAGCCCCCGCGCAGCGTGAGCCCGGCCACCGAGCCCGCGGACCCGGGAGCCACGACGAGGCCCGTGCCCGGAGAGCCGCGGGGCGCGACGAGGTACAGGACGACGCCCCCCGCGAGCACGGCGCCCCCGGCGATGAACGCGATGGTCGACACCGTCGCGGCACTGGTGGCGTCGTTCAGGTCGGAGAGGCCCGTCGTGTCGCACACGGTGCCGTTGCAGTGAGGGCCGGCGTCGCTCAGGTGCGACTTGGCCATGAGCCCGAAGATGCTCCCGACCGCGATCCCCCCGAGACCGGCGACTCCGGCGACGACGCCGAGCACGCGCTGCGTGGAGCCCGGCGACGACGGCGGCGGAGGGGCGGGCGGCGCCGCGGGTGGAGCCGGCGCCGGCCCGGGAGGCGGCGGCACCGGGGGACTGCCGTCCTCCGCCAGCGGCGGCACGTCGATCGACGCCTTCGCGGCCGGCCCCTGCACCACCGCCTGGGACTGCCAGGGTCGCCGGCCCGGCGCGCTCGCCTCGATGGAGTGCGCTCCCGGGTCGACGGGGATCGGCGCCCCCCACCCGGCGCGCCCTACCGGCTCGCCGTCGCGCTTCACCACGAGCCCCGGCACGTCGGCCGCGGGGGCGACGGCGATGGTCAGCGTCGCGAGCTTCGGCTCGAGCTCCGCGACCTTCGCGCGCGCGAGCTTCGCGCGGTCCGGCTCGTTCGCGTTCTGCGCCGCCGTGGCGGCTCCCTTGAACGTCACCCAGGCGCTCGCGAGCTGGCCGTTCTTCTCGTAGCAGGTGGCCAGGTTGAGCATCGTCCCCGCGCTGGGATCCAGCCGCTGGCTCTCGGCGAGCTTCGGACACGCCTCGGGGTAGTGCCCCGCCGTCATCAGGTCGCGCGCCTGCTTGAAGAGCGCCTCCGCGGTCGCCTGGTCGGAGGCGCTCTGCGCGCGCGCAGCGACGGGCGACAGCGCGACGGCGAAGGCAACGGCGGCTGCGGCGAGCGTCCTCACGACGGCTTCGATGATACGCGGACCCGCGAGGGCCGTGGGCCTTACAGAGCTTTACTCGTCCTCACGAAATCGATGGTTGCCCGTGCCTGTCATCACCGGGACGATGACCCCCATGCGCGCCACCGCCCTCGCGATCATCCTCGGCCTCGCCGCCTGCGACCGCGGAGCCCCGCCGCCCGCCCTTCCCCGGCCGGTGGCGACGGTCCTCCCGCCGCCGGCCCCCGCCGCACCCGCGCTTCTGTCGTCCGCCGACGTCGACGCGCGGCTCCGCGTCGAGTGGCAGAAGGCCGGCGTCACGCCCACGCCGCCCGCGAGCGACGCGACGTGGCTCCGCCGCGTGTGGCTCGACGTCCTCGGGACCATCCCGCCTCCCGAGGTCGCGCGGAGGTTCCTCGCCGACACGTCGGCGGACCGGCGCGCGCGCATGATCGACGAGCTCCTCGCGTCGCCGCTCTGGGCCGACCACTGGACGGAGTACTGGGACGACACGTGGATGGGCCGCGAGGCGCGTGCGCCCATCGTCGACCGCGGGGCGTTCCGCGCGTGGCTGCACGACGTCCTCGCCCGCAACGTGCCGTGGAACGAGGTGGTCACGCAGCTCGTCACCGCGTCGGGGGTGAACAGCGAGGGCGGTCCCAAGAAGGAGGCCTACGCGAACGAGGGCAAGGTCGGCGAGCCCGCGGGCGTCAACGGCGCGGTGAACTGGACCCTCCGGTACCTGCAGAACCCGCAGGACATGGCGGGGTCGGCCTCCCGCACGCTGCTCGGCGTGCAGATCCAGTGCGCGCAGTGCCACGACCACAAGACGGAGAAGTGGAAGCAGACGGACTTCCAGTCCTTCGCGGCCGCGTTCGTCCGCACGCGCCTCGTGCCCCTCGACCGCGGCAAGGACATGGCCGACGTCAAGCGGGTGGAGGTCCGCGACCTCGATCGCCCGGCCCCGCGCTTCGCCAAGATGGGCGACCTCGACGCCGTGATGAAGGCGAGGCCGACGGCGCTCGACGGCACCGACCTGACGACGAGCCCCGACGGCGTGCGCGCCGCCCTCGCGCGGTGGATCACCGGGCGCGACAACCCTTGGTTCGCGCGCGCCCTCGTCAACCGCATGTGGGGCCACTTCACGGGCCGCGGCTTCGTCGATCCCGTCGACGATCTCCGCCCGGCGAATCCCCCCGCCGCGCCAGCGCTCCTCGACGCGCTGGCCGCGGACTTCGTCGCCGGCGGGTACGACGTGAAGCACCTCGTGAAGGTCATCGCGGGCACGGAGGCGTACGGCCTCTCGGCGGCGCCGCTCGCCGAGGCGACCGCGAAGAGCGATCCCGAGGTGAAGCTGTGGGAGCGCTTCCGCGTCACGCCGCTCGGCCCGGAGGAGCTGCTGAACGCGCTCGTGTCGGCGACGAAGCTCGACGCCATCGTGCGCGCCACCGGGCGCATGGACCTCGCGCAGATCCGGTACCGGGTGAGGCAGCGCTACGGGTTCCTGTTCGACGTCGACGAGGAGTCCGACGCCGGCGACTACGAGGGGACCATCTCGCAGGCGCTGGCGCTCCTCGACGGCGGCGTGACGACGGCGGGCGCGAGCGTGCTCCCGGGCAGCGCGCTGGCGGACATCATGGCCACGCCGGGGGACGACGCGGCGAAGCTCGAGTCGCTGTACCTGCGCGTCCTGTCGCGCCTCCCCGGGAAGGACGAGCTGGAGCGCTGGACGGCGTACGTCGCCGACGCGCCGAGCACGCCCGCCCCGGCGCCGGTGATGCGCAAGGGGAAGAAAGGGGGCAAGGGGCAGCAGCCGGATCCCCTGCGCCGCCTGGAAGAGCGCACGGCCGTCGAGAAGGGGAGCGCGCGTGTCCACGCCTACGAGGACGTCCTGTGGGCGCTGCTCAACTCGAGCGAGTTCGTGCTGAACCACTGAAGTGCGGAGAGACCCATGAGCCACGATGATTTCAGCCGCCGCGCGATGCTCCGCCTCGGGACGAGCGCCGTCTTCGGATCCCTCGTCGCGAGGTGGCTCGACCCGCGCCTCGCGTTCGCCGCGGAGGCGCCGAAGCCGAAGGCCCAGGCGTGCATCCTCCTCTGGCTGAACGGCGGGCCGAGCCACATCGACACGTTCGACCCCAAGCCGGGGCGCGCGACGGGCGGCCCGTTCAAGGCCATCAAGACCCGCGCGCCGGGGATGATGCTGAGCGAGCACCTGCCGCACCTCGCCGAGCGGGGGGACAAGCTCGCCGTCGTGCGATCGATGAGCAGCAAGGAGGGCAACCACGTCCGCGCGCAGTACTTCGTCCACACCGGGTACGCGCCCAACCCCACCGTGGTGCACCCGTCCCTCGGCGGCTGGACGTCGGCGCGCCTCGGCGATGCGCAGGCCGAGCTGCCGGCGTTCGTGAGCATCGGCGGTCCGAGCTTCGGCGCCGGCTTCCTCGGCGTGCAGAACGGGCCGTTCGTGCTCCCCAAGGGCGGCGCGCCCCCGCTCGACGTCGCCCTGCCCGCCGGCGTCGACCGCGCGCGCTTCGACCGCCGGCGCGCGGCGCTCGATGCGATGGAGGATCGCTTCTCGAAGGAGACCGGCGAGCCGAAGGTGGAGGGGCGGCGTCAGGTCTACGCCAAGGCGGTGAGGCTCATGCAGGCGCCGAAGCTCGACGCGTTCGACCTCGCGTCCGAGAGCGACACGACGAAGAAGGCCTACGGCGACTCGGACTTCGGTCGCGGATGCCTGGTGGCGCGGCGCCTCGTGGAGCGCGGGGTCAAGTTCGTCGAGGTGGTGCTCGACGGGTGGGACACGCACAAGGACGACTTCGGGCGGACGGAGAAGCTCATGGCGCAGCTCGACCCGGCCTTCGCGGCGCTGCTCGACGACCTCGGCGCGCGCAGGCTCGGCGGCTCGACGCTCGTCGCGTGCATGGGCGAGTTCGGACGCACGCCGAAGATCAACGCCAACGACGGGCGCGACCACTGGCCCCAGGCGTGGAGCGCGGTCCTCTCCGGCGGGGGCATCCGCGGCGCCCAGGTGCTCGGCGCCACCGACGACGAGGGGGGCAAGGTCGCCGGCCCCGCGACGAGCGTGCCGGACCTCCTGGCCACGATGTCGAGCCTCATGGGCCTGGACCCCGCGCACAGCGAGATGACGCCCGTCGGCCGGCCCATCTCCGTCACGGACGGGGGAGCCCCGGTGCACGCGCTGCTCGGCTAGGTGCCGTCAGCGGTGGTGTCCGCCGCCGCCGCGCATGCCGTGCCCCGGGCGGGGGGCGGCCTGCGGCTCGGGGGTCGGCTTCTTCTTCTGGGGGACCTGCGCCGCGGGCTGCGCGTGACTCTGCATCGCGGTCCCGGTGCCGGTGAGCGAGGGGCGGCCTGCGCTCGGCGTCATCGAGGCCGTCGGGGCGCGGCTCGGAGGATGCGCCCCCAGGGCGGCCGCCGAGGACGGCCGCGAGAACTGCTGCGCCCTCGCCAGGCCCAGCGACGCGGCTCCTGTCGCGTGGGGGACCTGCGCCGCCGAGAACCCCAGCTTCGACGGCTCGGGGCTGCGCGACGCCATGCCGTTGACCGAGGGCAGCGCGTGGACGCGGCCCGCGATGCCCGACGCCGCTGCGCCCCGGACGAGGCGCGTGCCCACCACCGGCGAGAAGACCTCGCCGCGCCCGCAGTAGTTCCACCGCGGTCCGATGGCGAACGAGTACGCCATGCCAACACCCCCGAACCAGAGGAACGCCGGCGCCATCGGGTACCAGCCGACGTACCCATACCCGTCGTCGACGCCCCAGGACACCCACGCGCCCCGATACTCGCGTCCGGGGATCCACCCCCAGCCGCGACCGTCGATCCACACCCAGCGGCCGTAGTGGAACGGCGCCCAGCCCCAGTCGTAGTCGCTCACCCAGGTGTAGTCGCTGTCGTAGGTCCAGTGCCCGGCGGTCGCGTACGGCGTGAAGTCCGGGCCCACGTCGCCGGCCGAGGGGACCCAGACGGTGCCGTAGGTCGGATCGTCGGCCCACGTTCCGTGGGAGTCGAGGGTCTGGTGGAAGTCGGTCAGCGCCGAGGGATCGTTGTCGTCGTACGCGTCGGAGTCCTCGCCGAGCGCGTACTCGCCGGACGCGTACATCCCGTTCGGATTGCTCGCCGCGTTCGGATCGGCCGCCCCGCCGGAGACGTCGGCGGGCGGGGGTGGCGGCGGAGCGTACTGGTTCTGCGGATTCATCGGCGGCGGCCCGGAGTCGACCGGATCGCACGCCGCGACCAGAGGGAGCACGAAGGCGAGGCCCGACCACGAAAGACGGCGAAGGCTCATGGCTGCGCCGCACAGCATGCTCACGTTCGCGGCGTCCGTCCACGCCCGCGCCCCCCGCGCGTCCACCCGTCGAGCTCAGTGCCCCGGCTGTCCGCCGTGCCCGCCGCCACCGCCGTGTCCGCCTCCGGTGCCGCCGCCCTTGGGGGTCGGCGTCGCCGTGTCCGTCGGCAGCTTCTTCTTGCCCTTCGGCGGCACCTGCAGCGTCTGCTGCGTCGTGGTGGACGTCGTCGCCGTCGTCTTCACGACCGTGTTGCCGGGCTGGCCGTTCGCTCGCGGCGTCTCCGTCCGCGTGGTCGTGGTCGCCGTCGTGGTCGTCGCCGTGGGGGTCGCCCCGCCCTTCATGCCCGAGGGCATCAGGGTGCTCGTCGGCGTCATCGTGCGGCCCGCCCCCGTCGTCGTCGTCGTCGCGCCGCTGACGGCCGTCGTCGCCCCGGTGTTGACGTGCGACGGCGGATGCCCGCCCGCCTGCGCCGCCGTCGACGGATTGCCGAACTGCTGCGCCTTCGCGATGCCGGCGGACGTCGCCGCCGTGACGTGCGGCACCTGGCTCGCGCTCACCCCGAGGTTCTGCGGCGAGGGGCCGCCCGAGTGCCCCGAGCCTCCGCCTCCCGTCGGGTGCACGTTCCCCGCGGCGCTCGCGGCGGCCGGACCCGTGTAGACGCGCGCCCCGACGTTCGCCGCGAACACGTCGCCCCGGCCGACGTAGCTCCACCGCGCCGGGCCGCTGTACGTGTACGAGACCGCCACGCCGCCCCTCCAGACGTACTCGGGCCCCATCGGCGCCCAGCCGACGGTGCCGTAGCCGCCGTCGGCGCCCCAGGTGACCCACGCGCCGCGGTAGACGCGCCCCGGGATCCACGACCAGCCGCGCCCGTCGATGTCGACCCAGCGGCCGTAGTGGTACGGCGCCCAGCCCCAGTCGTAGTCGCTCACCCAGACGTAGTCGTCGTTGGCGTCGTAGGCCCAGTGCCCCGCCGTCGTGTACGGCGTGTAGGTCGCGCCCACCTCGCTCGAGTTGGGGACCCAGACCGTGCCGTACGTCGGGTCGTCGACCCAGGTGCCGTGCGAGTCCAACGTCTGGTGGAAGTCCGTCAGCGCCGAGGGGTCGGTGTCGTCGTAGCCGTCCGACGGTGCGACGGCGCCCACGACGTTGCCGTTCGCGTCGACCGTGGCGGCCGCCTGTGCGTTCACGTCGACGTTCGCGTTGACCGCGGGAGGCGTCACGGTGGCTTGCGCGGCGCACGCGCCGACGAGGGGGGCGAGGAGCGCGAGGGAGGACCAGGCAGGGAACGCGTGTTTCATGGCCGGGGGCCGTAGCACGCTCGTGTTTGGGACGCACGCGCGGCGTCAGGGGTGCACAAATACGACGCTGCCGCTCAGCGCCTTTCGCACGCCGTGCCACCCCGACGGGAGCTGCGGCTCGGTCCACTGGAAGAGCCAGCGCGCGTCCTCCGGGGCGAGGTTGATGCAGCCGTGGCTCCGCGGCGTCCCGAAGTCGTCGTGCCAGTACGCGGCGTGGAGGGCGTACCCCTCCTCGAAGTACTGCACGTACGGGATGTCCTTCAGCTCGAACTCCTCGCCGACGGTCTTCGAGCTCATCGTCGTCGTGAGGTGCTTCGTGTGGATGCGGAAGATCCCGCGCGCCGTCGACTTGCTCGTCTCCGGGTCCTCGAGGCCCGCCTCGCCGCTCGAGATGAGCGTCGCGTACGCGGGCTGCGTCCCGTCGTAGGCGAGGAGCACCTGCTTCGCGATGCTCACGTCGATCCAGCGCTCGCCGTCCTTCGCCCACTTGGGCATCTTCTTCACGCCGTCGACGCGCGAGACGAAGCGGTCGCTCAGCCAGAGCCCGTCGGTCGTCTGGAAGAAGAGGACGTCGTCGAAGAAGCGCTGCTTGCCGGAGAGTGGAATGGCCGCGCGCCGCGCGACGTCCTTCGCCTTCACGGGCTTGCCCCCGCGGATGGAGTATGCGGCCGCGCCCTCGCGGCGCACGAGCGCGAAGGGGAAGTCGACGTCGCCGGGGACCTTGTATCCGTGGAAGGGCGAGCCCTCGATGGGTCGCATGCGGTCGATCGGGAAGACGAGGAGATCGGTGGTGATGCCGTAGCGGCGTCCCTCGACGACCGCGGTGTCGACCAGGGCGAAGCCGTTGTGGTGGCTGGCCATGCCGGCCAGAAGGTCGTCCCCGTGGCGCAGCGTCGAGAGGTTGCCCGGGGGGAGCCTGCTGCCCGCGAGGAAGTCCGGGACCTCGCGCGTCGTCTGCGCGTCCCACAGCGCCTGCGGGGTCGGCGGGGCCTCCGTCTTGCCGCGCTGCCAGTAGTCGGCGCGAAAGCCGGCGCCGTCCTCCCCGCCCTCCGCGAGCCACGCGCGCATCCTCGCGTCGAGGCCCGGCTCGCTGGCCTCCGCCTCGGCGCGCGTCGGCAGGCGCGCGTAGAGCGGGCCGGGGCGGCGAACGATGCCGTACATGTACGGGAGGCGCGCGGTGGTGTCCGGTCTCGCGGCGAGCGCGTGCACCATGGTCGCGTCGGCGTCGAGCGTCGCGTTCCCTGGCTCGACGCAGACGTACCCCACCGGCGACACCGCCCTCCACTCGCCGCGACAGCCGTCGCCGCGCGCCCCCTCGCTGCCCGCCTGCACGAGACCGCCCGCGCGCACGTACCCGAGCACCTTCGACGACGCGCTCGGTTGCTCCATGACGCGCGTCTCCCACGCCAGCGCCGCGACCTTCGCCGGGAACCGCTCGCCGTCGACGGGTAGCGACGCGCCCTTCACCGAGAACGGCGACGGCGCGCTCGCCGACGGCGTCGAAAGCACCACGGCCGGCGGAGCCGCGTCGGAGGCCGCGGGGGCGTCGTGCCGGGAGCACGCGGCCAGCACCAGGAGCAGCGGGAGCGCGGTCCGCACGTTCACGTCTACCCACTACACCGCCTCTCCTTCCGCGGAAAAAAGAAGCGCACTACGCTCCGCGGGGTCATGCCCGCCTCCCCGTCGCCGGCGTTCTTCGAGGCCCTCGCGCAGGCGCTGACGGAGGGCGGCGTGACGCGGGATCCGGCGGAGCTCGCGGAGTACGGGCGCGACTGGACGCGGGTCGTCGAGCCGGCGCCGTGCGCGGTGGCGTTTCCGAGGAGCACCGACGAGGTGGCGCGCGTCGTCCGCCTCTGCGGGGAGCACGGCGTCGCGGTGGTGCCGAGCGGGGGGCGCACGGGGCTGGCCGGCGGTGCGGTGGCGGCGAACGGGGAGCTCGTGCTGTCGCTCTCGAAGATGCGGGCGATGCACCCCGTCGACGCCGTGGGTGGAACGGTGCGCGTGCAGGCCGGCGCGGTGACGCAGGCGGTGCACGAGCACTGCGCGCCGCTGGGGCTCACGTGGCCGGTGGACTTCGCGTCGAAGGGCTCGAGCACCGTCGGCGGGAACATCGCGACGAACGCGGGCGGGGTGAAGGTCATCCGCTGGGGGCTGACCCGGCAGTGGGTGCTCGGGCTGGAGGTGGTGCTCGCGAGCGGCGACGTGCTCGACGGGGCGAGCGCCCTCGAGAAGAACAACACCGGCCTCGACCTGCGGCAGCTCTTCATCGGCACCGAGGGGACGCTCGGCATCGTCACCGAGGCGACCCTCAAGCTCGCGCGCCTCCCTCGCCGGCTTGACGTGCTCCTCTTCGCCGTCGACGACCTCCCCGGCGTCGTCCGTCTCTTCCGCGAGATGCGCGCCGCCCCCTTCTCGCTGTCGGCGTACGAGATGTTCACCGCCGCGTGCCTCGCGCGCGTCCTCGCGCACCGCAAGCTCCGCGACCCGCTCGACGCCCCCGCGAGCCACTACGTCCTCGTCGAGCTGGAGGACGCCGGGGAGCACGAGCTCGAGGCGTGGGTGCAGACGCTCTTCGAGCGATCGCTCGTGAAGGACGGCACGCTGGCGCAGAGCAGCAGCGAGGCGCGCGACCTCTGGGCGCTGCGCGAGTCCATCAGCGAGAGCCTCTCGGCCACGGGGTTCCCGCACAAGAACGACATCGCCCTTCCCATCGCCGCGCTGGAGGCCTTCTGCGCCGAGCTTGGGGAGCTCTTCGCGCGGCGCTACCCCGGCTGGGAGGTGTGCCTCTTCGGGCACATCGGCGACGGCAACCTCCACGTCAACGTGATGAAGCCCCCGGACCTGGAGAAGGCGGCGTTCCTCGCGCGCGTGAAGGAGGCGGACCGGGACCTCTTCGACCTCGTGAAGGCGCACGGCGGCAGCGTCAGCGCGGAGCACGGCATCGGGCTGCTGAAGAAACCATGGCTCGGGTGGACGCGTTCCCCCGCCGAGATCACAGCCATGAAGGCCGTGAAGACGGCGCTCGACCCGCGGGGGATGCTCAACCCGGGGAAGATCTTCGATCTCACGTGACGCGGGCCCACCGCTCCCGCCCGAGTCACCGGCGCTCCCGCCCGAGCCACCGGCGCTCCCGCCCGAGCCACCGGCGCTCCCGCCCGAGTCACCGGCGCTCCCGCCCGAGTCACCGGCGCTCCCGCCCGAGCCACCGGCGCTCCCGCCGAAGTCACCGGCGCTCCCGCCCGAGCCCCAGGTGCTCCCGCGGGACGAGCGCCTCTCTCAGTACAGGATGCGCGTCTTGATGCTCGTCGGCAGCGCCATCAGCGCCTTCTTCACGTCGTGCGACACGTCCTGGTCGAGGTCCATCACGAGGTAGCCGATGTCCGGGTCCGTCGCGAGGACCTGCGCCGCGATGTTGGCGCCTAGATCGCCGACGAGGCGGTTGATGTCGCGGAGCACGCCGGGGACGTTCTTGTGCACGTTGAGGATGCGGTGCTTGCCCGGCGTCGGCGGCAGGTCCACCTGCGGGAACGAGACGGCGCCCGTCGTCACCCCCGCGTTCACGTACTTCACCAGCGCCGCCCCGACCTCCCGCCCGATGGCCTCCTGCGCCTCCGCCGTCGAGCCGCCGATGTGCGGCGTCAGGATCACGTTGGCGAGGCCCTGGAGCGGCGACTGGAAGCCGCCGGTGTTCGTCTCCGGCTCCTCCGGGAAGACGTCGATGGCGGCGCCGGCGAGGTGCCCCCGCTTCAGAGCGTCCGCGAGCGCCGGGATGTCGACCACGGTGCCGCGGCTGGCGTTCAGCAGGTAGCTGCCGGCCTTCATCGCGGCGAGCTCGCGCGCGCCCATCATCCCGCGGGTCTGCGGCGTCTCGGGGACGTGCAGCGTCACGAAGTCGGCCTCGGCGAGCAGCTCGTCGAGCGTCTTCGTCGAGCGGTTGTTGCCCATGGGCAGCCTCGCCGCGACGTCGAAGAACACGACGCGCATGCCCAGCATCTCCGCGATGACGCCGAGCTGCCGCCCGATGTGCCCGTAACCGACGATGCCGAGCGTCTTGTTCCTGACCTCGAAGCTCCCAGCGGCGACCTTGGTCCACTTGCCTGCGTGCATCTCGCGCACGCGGTCGCCGAGGCGGCGCGACAGCATGACGACCTCGGCAAGCATCATCTCCGCGACGCTGCGCGTGTTCGAGAACGGCGCGTTGAAGACGGGCACGCCGCGCCGGTTGGCAGCGAGGAGGTCGAC
>Ga0209415_10007183_pt1 | contig 19488 bp, 17 predicted proteins | sample PeaSoiSIISIP2007_FD_187696 | JGI IMG/M metagenome (GOLD analysis project Ga0209415, IMG submission 187696) | Peat soil microbial communities from Weissenstadt, Germany - SII-SIP-2007 (SPAdes) (version 2) | ecosystem: Environmental > Terrestrial > Soil > Wetlands > Peat | place: Germany... | reverse complement strand
GTCGTGGTGTAGCGCACCGCCGCGTCGAAGCCGATGCGGTCGGCGAACTCGGCGCCGAGCGCCTTCTGCTGGTGCCAATAGGGTCCGTGCTTGCGCGCCGCCATCCTTGCCTCCCGCCAATGGTTCTCGCCTTTAACGGAATATTAGCGACGTTCTTCTATTGGGATAAGCGGGCATTGGCCTCGTATTTTTGGGATCGAACGACTTCTCATGTTCCAGCCTCCTGAAACCGACCCTGGCGCGCCGCTTTCGGCACTGGTCGCGCGGGCTGCCAAGACCTCGACGCCCGCCGCGAAGCCCGCCCGGCCCCGCGCGGCGAGGACCGCGACCCCGCCCAAACGCCCCGGTACGAATAGCGGCCGGCTCACCATCGCCATCCTCTCGGGCCTGGCCATCGGCCTGGTGGCATTGTTGATCTACAGCACGGCCGGACCCAGGACTCCCTGGGCCTTCGACCGGCCGGAAGCGAAACTTCCGTCGCTCCAGGCCAAGCACACGCTCTACTAGCCTCGACCCCAAGACGCATCGATCCGTCTTGCCAGCGATCTCGGCATCCGGCACACCCTGAGGCGTGCACCGAGTCTTCGTCCGCGCGCTCTTGTCTCTCTTGCTCGTCGCCGTCGCGGCGCCGGCGCAGGACAGACCCGATCGCGAGTTTCAAGAGTGCGCACAATGTCCGGTGATGGTGGGCATTCCCGCGGGCAGCTTCACCATGGGAAGCCCGCCGAGCGAGCGCGGACGGTTCGATGCGGAAGGGCCGCCGCATGCCGTGAGCGTGCGCGCTTTCGCGCTCGGCAAATACGACGTCACCAACGAGGAGTTCCTGGCCTTCCTGCGGGAGACCGGCTACCAGCCGGCGCCCTGCGACCCGATCCTGGGCCTCACCTGGGAATCGCCCGGCCGGGGCCTCGCCTATCCGCCCGGCCATATCTCGCCGCCGCGCTGGCCCGCGGTGTGCCTGAACTGGCACGACGCCGAGGCCTATATCGCGTGGCTCAACGGCAAAGTGCGGGCGCGCGCTCCGGCACCGGAGCGGAGCGAGGGACCCTATCGCCTGCCCAGCGAAGCGGAATGGGAATACGCGGCGCGCGCCGGCACCACCGCCGCGCGCTGGTGGGGCGAGGCGGTCGGCACAGGCAACGCCGACTGCAACGGCTGCGGGAGCACTTGGGACGGCAAGGAGATCGCCGATGCCGGCAGCTTCAAGCCAAACCCGTTCGGGCTCTACGACGTGCTCGGCAATGTCTGGCAATGGACGCAGGATTGCTGGAACGAGAGCTACGTCGGCGCACCCCGCGACGGCAGCGCCTGGACCGCGGGCGACTGCGCCAAGCGCGTGCTGCGCGGCGGCTCCTGGACGAACGTGCCCGCCTTCGTGCGCTCCGCCGCGCGCAGCCGCGCCGACGCATCGGGCCGCGACTTCGACTATTCCAGCAACGCCGGCTTTCGGGTGGCGCGGACTCTGCCCTAGTCTAGGGAAGAAAAGAAGATTCACCACAGAGACACTGAGGACACGGAGAAGGATTTCTTGCGGCGAAGCCGCTCCCTTCCCTAGCGCCACGAACTAGAACTGCTCCCTAGCGCCACGAACTAGAACTGCGGCTTTGCCGCAGACTCAGCACCTCCGTGTCTCTGTGGTGAACCACTTCTTGCGCTTCGTCGCTACTGTGACGCAGTGCGGGGGTCGAGGGTGAGGATGATGTCCTTGACGGACTCGTAGCGGCCGGGCGGCAGGTTGAGCGGCGAGGACAGCAGCACGGCGTTGCGCGCACTCAGCGCGAGATCGTGGTACGCGGGATCGCCGCCGTGGCGGGGATCGTCCACGATCTCGGCCTGGGCGACGCTGCCGTCGCGGTTCAACAGCACGTGGATCGAGACCGCCCAGTCGCCGGCGCTTGAAAGCCGGCGCCGGTCCCAGTACCAGTGCCGCTCCACCTGCGCGCGCAGAAAATCCTTCACGCTGTAAGTCGCCTGCGCGCCGGGCACCGCATTGGCGCTGGACGCCGTCACGTTGGAAACGCCGGCACCCTCTTGCGGACCGGGGTTGGGCGGGACCGCCGGCGCGGGCTGTCGCAGCCGCGCCAGCGATTGCAGCTTGGTGGCGAGATCGTCGGCGGGCGACGGCGACGGGCGCGGCTTCGCCGCGGCGGGCGGACCCGACTTGGGCAAACGCGTGGGGTTCTCCGGATTGACCGCCGCAACGGGCGCGGGCGCCGAGCTCTCGCGAGCCTTGGGCGGCAGTGCCTGGGGCGGCGGAGGCGTCTGCGGCGCCGGTATGGGATCGGCGACCTCGTGCTCGGCGGTCTCGGTCGCCTGCTCTTGCGGCAACGCCGCTTGCTGCTGCGCGGGCGGCGCGGCCGTGCGCGCGCCGAGCGTCACGAGATCGATCGGCACGACCTGCTCGGGCTCGGGCGGCGTGGCGAGCAGGCTCGGCAGCAGGAACAGGACCAGGAGCGCCGCGGCGCCGTGCAATGCCAGCGAGCCCAGAAGCCCCGGCCCCATGCGCTCGCGGGGCTTGCGCTCGAGCCGGACCTCCAGATCGCGCTCGGTGACAGCCAGCACGCCTCACCCCACCGTCAGCAGCCGCCTCGGCGTCTCCACCATGATGGCGGCGATCTCCGCCTCGCTGAAGCGGCGCTCGCGCATCAGCGGCAGCACGTTCTTGAAGATATGGGCGTAGCCGTGGCCGCCGAACCTGGTGAGGCGTGTCAAATAGCAGATGTCGTGGGAGATCACGATCTGGCCGAGGTGGCCGTGGTCGATCAGCGTGCGCAGGTGCTTCAAGCGAAGCCCGTCGTTGGGCATGTCGATGGCGTTGAGCGGATAATAGGCGGTCTCGATGCCGAACAGATCGAACTCCAGCACCACGCCGGTCGCCGCCAATCTGAGCAGCCGCGCCTCGTCGAAGATCGTGCGGTCGATGTGCGAGATCACCGTGCGGGTCAGGTCGCCGCCCGCCGCCTTGATGAAATCCGCGACTTCCTGCGGCTGGTCGGGGTGGCGGCCCGGATGCACGTTGAGGAGCGCGCCGGTCTCGGCCTGCGCCACCAACGCGCCCCGCATGACGCGCTTCTCGAGCGCGGTCCAGGGATGCTGGCAGCCGATCTCGCCGATGACGCCGGCGCGGACCCCCGTGCCCCATGCGCCCTCGAAGACGCTCGCGATCATCTCGCGGGCGAAATCGTCGACGGATTTCTCGAAGGTCGCGGGCGCCTGGTACTCCTCGACGTAATAGCCGCAGCCCATGACGATCTGCACGCCGGTTGCGGCGGCGACCGCGCGCAGGCCTTCGGGATTGGGCTTGATGCCGCCGCAGGTGAGCTCCACGAGCGAGCGGCCGCCGGCGCGGCGGAGCTCGGCGACTTCCGACGCCGCAAGATCCATGCTGTCGAGCACGTATTTGCCCGCGTGCCTCTTACGGCCGTAGCCGACGTCGTGCAGGTTCTCGAGCGTGATCGGCGGGCCCTGATCGCGCTCGGCGGCGAGCGCGGGGGTGCGCAGGTCGCAGAAGACGTGCTCGTGCATCAAGGTGGCACCGAGATCGCTCGGCGCGATCAAGCCGGTGACGGTCTGAATCCTGCCCTTGAGCTCAGTCCGGTCGATTGCCGCCTCCCCGGTCCGGGATCTCCGCGCGCACCCGGCCGGCGAACGCGGACAGTCAGGGCGAGGTGCGCCTCGGTTTGGAACGGCCCGCCGCGATCGGCACGACGCGCGCCGATGTCTCGACCTCGCCGGCGACCACCTTAGCCCGATCGGCACCCGCCGCAAACCGCGCGCGCTCGGCGGGCAGTATGACGGTCACCGTCGTGCCCCGGCCCGGGGCGCTCTCCACCGAGAGCCGTCCCTGGTGCAACTCGGTCAAGCACACGGCCAGAGGCAGACCCAGCCCGGTTCCTTCCCGGGGCGCTTTGCCGGCATCATCAACCTGTCCGAAGGGCTCGAGGGCCCGAGGGATGTCCTCGGGCCGCATCCCGATGCCGGTATCCGCCACCGAAATGGCGATCTCGCCCGCCGCCGTGACCGTCGTCGCGACGGTGACCAGGCCGCCCTTCGGCGTGAACTTGATGGCATTCGACAGCAGGTTCAGCAGCACCTGCTTGAGGCGAAGCTCGTCGGCCTGCATGATGAGATCAGCCGGATGGATCTTCAGCGCGACACCCGCGGCGTCCGCCCGCTCCGTCACCATGCGCCGGCACGCCTCCACAACCGCAGCCAACGAAACCGTGGCTTCTTGAAGCTCCAGCCGTCCCGCCTCCACCTTGGAGAGATCCAGAATGTCGTTGATGATCTCCAGCAGGTGCTTGCCGGAGACGTTGACGTCCGTCGCATAGTCGCGATAGCGGGCGCTCAACGGGCCCACCAACGCCGAGGCGATCATCTCGGAAAACCCGATGATCGCGTTCAGCGGCGTGCGCAGCTCGTGGCTCATGTGCGCGAGGAAGTCGGTCTTGGCGCGATTTGCCGATTCGAGCGAGATCTGGGTCGCCGCCAACGCGAGCTCGTGCTGCTTGAGGGAGCTGAGGTCGGTTTGGACATGCACGACATCGCCCGTAGCCGTGATGCTCTCGTCATGCTTGATCCATCGCCCCGGCTCGATTTCGAATTCATGTCCGGGACCGCGCACCTCGACGTAGCGCGAGTTCTTGAGAATCAAGTTCCGGTCGCGGTCGAAGAGCGCGAAGCCATGGTCCATGGTGTCGATGGCTTGATCGAGCCGGCGGCGGATCGCGTCGAAGCGCGCCTTCGCCTCGCGCTCCCGGGCCTCGGCTGCCAACAAATCCGTCACGTCCTTGACGGCGTGAACGACACTGACGGGCTGGCGCGATTCGTCGACGACGACGTCCGTTTCGGAGGTCACCCAGCGAACCGCGCCGTCGGAGCGGACGATCCTGAAATCGAGGGAGGAGCGCACGGCCTCGCTCCGCCGAGCGGCGAAGTAGGCGCCGACCCGCTCCCGGTCCTCGGGATGCACGGCATCGAGCACTTTCTCCACCGTCAGCGCGAGCGCTTCCTGCGTCTCGCCGAGGATCCGATACATCTCCGCCGATCCGCGGATTTGACCGGTCGCGAGATCGACCTCGAGACTGCCGGTCGCGGCCACGCGCTGCGCGTGCGCGAGATGCCGCGCGCTTTGGCGCAGCTCCTCCTCGATCGGCCGCGCGATGGCGCGGGCCGCGAACGCGGTGACGACGGCCGAGGACAGCACCGCCAGCACCAGGCTCGCCAGGAAGAGCATGCTCGCCGTGGATGCCGCGTCGATCGCGTGCCCTAATTCCGATCGGTGCAGCTGGTCGGCTTCTTGCCGGAGCTCGTCGAGCCGTGCCGCCAATCGATCGTAGCTGTGCTCGGTGGCGGCCATGAAGATCGAGGCGCTCGCGGGATCGGTCTCCACCACCCCCAGCACGATGTCGGCGGCGGCGGAATAGACGTCCAGGTCCCGACGGATCTTGGCGAAGGCGGACAAACCGGCGTCGGGATGCTGAGCGAGGTCGTCGAAAGCGGCGAGCATGCGCTCCTTAGCCTGCCGCGCAGTCGCCACTTTCGGCGCCACCCGCCCGCGGTCGCTTTCGGTCGCGGCGATCGATAGCGTCCGCAGCAGCTCCGTGTGGAACGTGTCGGTCAGATCATCGGCGTTGAAGACAAGCCGGAAGGTCTGGAGGGTTCCTTCGCTGAGATCGCGGAGGCGGTGCTGGCTGTCGAGGAGGTTGCGATAGGAGAGCCCTCCGAGCGCGAGGAAGATGCAGAGGATAATGCCCGGAGCGATGCACAGTTTCGCCGAGATCGGCGCCTCCGACAGCCGCCGAAGCCAGCGAGCGCGAAGCGGGCTGGTGCGCCGCGGGCTCATGGCTTGTAAGCACCGACGAGCACGATGTAGTCGCCGGCCTTGATGACGTAGGAGGTCTTGAGCTCGACCTTGTGGGTGAGCGGGCTGCTCATGCGATATTCGACCCAACCGGTGCCGGCCGGCGATTGGGCGGCGGCGATGATCGCCTTGCCGAATTCCTTGCCGTCGGTGTCGATGAAGAGCGTGGCGTCGCGACCGACGAAATTGGGATTGCCAGGCGCGCACACCACGAAGTGCTGGGGATTGTAAACGACCACGAAGAGGTCGCGGTCCCGAAAGCTGCCATCGGGCCGGTTGAAATCGGCGATCGCTCTGTCCGGGCCCACCGCCATGAGATGAGCGGCGGCCTTATCGGCCATCGCCTTCGCATCGGCGGTGGTGCCCCGCTCCTGCGCCGCCGCGGGCCAGGCGATGACAATGCCAAAAGCGACCAGAATGGCCGCCAAGACGATTCGCACGGACCCGATCCTCCCAAGCGATCCCGAACCTGGAGACGTCCGCCGGCGGCGGACAGGCTCGGATTGCATACCCTATCGCCCGCAATCTGATGTTGCGGTGGATCAAGAGTATAACGGGTGGACGCTAAGGAGAACTACCTACAGCTGCGTCGGAGCAGGTGATTTTCTCCCTTTGATGGTGATCATGCGATCCCCACTCACCCGATTTTCGGGTGTCAGTCGACGATGGCGACCGCGCGGGTCCAGCCGGCCGAGGCGCCGCGGATCTTCACGGGGAAGCAGCTGACCACGAATCCCTTGGCCGGAAGCGCCTCGAGGTTGTGCAGCTTCTCCAGATGGCAATAGCCGATCTCGCGGCCGGCCTTGTGGCCTTCCCAGATCAGTCCGGCATCGCCGGTCGCGCGGAACTTCTCCCTGGTATGGACGAACGGCGCGTCCCAGCTCCAGGCATCGGTGCCGGTGACCCGGACGCCGCGCTCGAGGAGATAAAGCGTGGCCTCGCGGCCCATGCCGCAGCCGGCGGCGACATAGTCCGGCTTCCCGTAGGCCGAGCCCGCGCGCGTGTTCACCAGCACGATGTCGAGCGGCTTGAGGCTGTGGCCGATGCGCGCGAGCTCCGCCTCGACGTCCGCGGGCGTCACCACGTAACCGTCGGGGAAATGCCGGAAGTCGAGCCTGAGGCCGGGCTGCAGGCACCAGTCCAGCGGCACCTCGTCGATCGCGATCGCGCGCTCGCCGCGGTTCATGGTGGAGGCGAAGTGATAGGGCGCGTCGAGATGCGTGCCGTTGTGGGTCATCAGGCGGATCCACTCGATCGCCCAGCCCTCGCCGTCCGGCAGATCCGCCTCGCGCAAACCCGGAAAGAACTTCACCACGTCGGCCGCTGTGCTCTTGTGCGTCAAGTACTCGATCCGCGGCCCGTAGCCCGGCGGATCCGAGACCACCTCGTTCTCCAGATGCATGGAGATGTCGATGAGCGTGCGCGGCATTGGCCGAGCGTCGGACCTGAACCATATGCGCGTCAAGCGCCCTCACCCGTCCGTCGCTCGCGCGACGGGCACCCCCTCCCACCCCGTGGGCGAGGGGGAAGATGCGCGCGAGCTTGGTAGTCCTCTCCCGTGAAACGGGAGAGGGAGGGACCCGCCGCGAAGCGGTGGGAGGGTGCTAGAGGAGCGCCTCGACCGCGGGCAGCAGCTGCTTGAACTCGAAGGGCTTGGTGAGCGTTGCGTCGGCGCCGAGACTCTCGGCGGCGCGCAGGAAGCCCACGCCCGACTGGTACTCGCCGCCGCCGGAGATCGCGATGATCTTGGTGGCGGGATAGAGCCGGCGCAGCTCCATGATGGTCTCGATGCCGTCGGTCTCGGGCATCAGCAGATCCGTGATCACGAGATCGATCGAGCGCTCGGACAGGATGCGCAACGCCTCGGCGCCGTCGGCCGCCTCGGCGACCGCGTGGCCCTGTTTTTCCAGCGCCAGCGCCACGAACCGGCGCATGGACGCCTCGTCGTCGATCACTAAAATGTCCGCCACTTTCAATCCCCTCCGCGCCTTTTTGAAGGCGACACCGGAACCTAGCCCAACGGTAGTTAACGGTGGGTTTGCAAGAAGCAAACAAACGCTTAAGCGCGGAGGTCTCGCGGAGGGGGCCGGACGGGCGGAGCCCATTATTTCCTTGGCGACTTGGCGTCTTGGCGATTCAAACGATTCACCGCCAAGGCGCCAAGGCCGCCACGAAGAATGATTGCGGTTTCGCCGCGAGTTTCCTCTGCGTCCTCTGCGCTAAAGAGTTTTTCTTTTCTTCCGGGACGCGATCGAATCGGCGAGGACGCAGAGTATCTCGAACATGAGATTGGCCGCGTTGAGCGCCGTGTGGCCGGAGGGGTCGGCGAGCGGCAGCACCTCGCAGACGTCGCCGCCGACGATGTCGAGTCCCTGGAGCCCACGGATGATCACCTGCGCGTCGCGCATGCTGAGCCCGCCGGGCTCCGGCACGCCGGTGCCGATGCAGAAGACGGGATCGAGCCCATCGATATCGAAGGTGATGTAGGTCGGCCCTTTGCCGCAGACGCGCCGCGCCTCGGCGATCACCTCCTTGCGGCCCATCTCCTCGAAATCGTCCATGGTGACGATGCGCATGCCGACGTCATAGCCGTACTGGATGTCGTCGTCGCCGAAGCGCGTGCCGCGCAGCCCGATCTGGATCGTGCGCTTGGGATCGATGATGCCTTCCTCGACCAGGCGCCGGAACGGTGTGGCGTGATTGATCTTGGAGCCGAGCAAGGTGTCGAGCGTGTCGGCATGCGCGTCGAAATGCACGACGCTGAAGGGCTCGCCGCGGAACATGCCGCGCAAGATCGGCAAGGTGATGGTGTGGTCGCCGCCCGCTGAGATCGGCGCCACGCCGTGATCGCTGAGGTTCGAGATGAACTTGGTGATGAGATCGACGCTGCCGAGGAGATCGAACGGATTGATCGGCGTGTCGCCCATATCGGCGACGTTGCAGAGCCGGAACGGCGCGATCCGGTTGGTGGCGTTGACCCGCCGGATGATGCGCGACATCTCGCGGATCTGCGCCGGGCCCTGGCGCGCGCCGGTACGGAAATTAGTGCCGAGATCGAAGGGCACGCCGACCAACCCGACATCGACGCCCTGCGGGCTGGTGACGCGCGGCGTGCGCATGAAGGTCGCGACCTCCGCGAAGCGCGGCACGACGCCGGCATCGAGCGGCTGCAGGTTCGGCACGTCGTTCATCGCAAAACCTCCCGGGATTGGCGTTGGCGCAGGCTCGCGCCGGTACCTGCGGGAGTCAATGTGCGTCCTTCGACGCGCTCCCTCCGGTCGTTTGCTCAAGATGAGGACCATTTGTGTTTGCCACTGCTCCATGCCCCTCATCCTGAGCAAGCGAAGCGCGTCGAAGGACGCACCCTGCAGCCGCGGCCAATTGGACTTACGAGCAACGCGCGTGCTAGCGTCGCCCTCGCGCGACGAGACAGGGAAGCCGGTGCGATGCCGGCGCTGCCCCCGCAACTGTAAGGTGCGAGATCGCGGCGGGTGCCACTGATCCCCTTGGGGATCGGGAAGGTGCCGCGGTCGACGAGCCCGAGCCAGGAGACCTCCTCGCTGACGCGCATGGAACCGACCGTCCTCGGAGGGAGGAGGGGTGATGCCGGATCAATCATCTCCATCGCGATCGAGCCCGCCGCTGCCGCGCCTGATGCTCGTGCTGGGCGGCGCGCGCTCGGGCAAGAGCCGTTACGCCGAGCAGGCGATCGAGGCCGCGGCCGGCGGCGGCCTTTACCTTGCGACCGCCGGGATCGCCGACGCCGAGATGGCGGCGCGGGTCGCCGAGCATAGGGCGCGCCGCGGGCCGACGTGGGCCACGATCGAGGAGCCGATCGAGATCGCCCATCGGATCGAGATTGAGGCGCGTACCGATCGGCCGATCCTCGCGGATTGCCTGACGCTCTGGCTTTCGAACCTGATGCACGCCGATCGCGATATCGAGGCCGAGACCGAGCGGCTGATGGCGACGCTCGCGCACGCGCGCGGCTCCGTCGTACTGGTCGCGAACGAGGTCGGGCTCGGCATCGTGCCGGAAACCGCGCTCGGCCGCGCCTTCCGCGATCACGCCGGCCGGCTCAATCAGCGCGTCGCGGCAGCGGCGGAGCGCGTGGTGTTCGTGGCCGCGGGACTGCCGATGCTGCTCAAGGACGCCGTCCCGGCGGAGCGGCGGTGATGCGTAAGATCCCCGCGACCGTGATCACGGGCTTCCTCGGCGCCGGCAAGACCAGTCTGCTGCGGCACCTGGTGGCGAACGCCAACGGCCGCCGCCTCGCGCTGGTGATCAACGAGTTCGGCGAGCTCGGCGTCGACCGCGAGATCCTCCTGGGCTGCGGCGTCGAGAATTGCCGCGAGGACGACGTGATCGAGCTCGCCAACGGCTGCATCTGCTGCACCGTGGCAGAGGATTTTCTGCCGACGCTGGAGCGGCTGCTCGACCGCCCGGATCCACCCGACCATATCCTGATCGAGACCTCCGGCCTCGCCCTGCCGAAGCCGCTGGTGCAAGCCTTTGCCTGGCCCGAAGTGAAAGCGCGCGTCACCGTCGACGGCGTGATCGCGGTGGTGGACGCGGCGGCGGTGGCGGCGGGCCGGTTCGCGACCGATCCCGCGGCGCTCGCGGCCCAGCGTGCGGCGGATCCCGCCCTCGACCACGACAATCCCCTGGACGAAGTTTTCGGGGACCAGCTCAGCGCCGCCGACCTCGTGGTGCTCAACAAGACGGACCTCTTGTCCGCCGAGGCGCGCGCCTCGGTCGAGAGCGACCTCGGCCGGCAGATGCGGGCGGCGACCAAGCTGATCGCGGCGAGCCACGGCGTAGTGGCGGCGGCGCTGCTGCTCGGCCTCGACGCCGCCGCCGAGGACGATCTCGCGAGCCGCCCCTCGCACCACGACCTCGAGCCCGAGCACGATCACGACGATTTCGAGAGCTTTGTCGTCGCGCGCGGGCCGGTCGCCGACACCGGCGGATTCGTGGCGCGGCTCGGCGAGATCATCGCGGCGCACGACATCCTCCGCCTCAAAGGCTTCGTGCACGTCCCCGGCAAGGATTTCCGGCAGGTCGTGCAGGGCGTGGGCGCTCGGCTGCAGCACTATTTCGACCGGCCCTGGGGTGCCGGCGAGCCGCGCCAGAGCCGGCTCGTGGTGATCGGCCGCAAAGGCCTCGACCGCGCCGCCATCGCCGCGGCGATCGAGGGGTGACCATGGTCTACGTGGCACCACCATCCCGCGTCCTTCGACGCGCTTCGCTTGCTCCGGATGAGGGGCGCTATTATCTGGCCGCTCCAAACCACCTCATCCTGAGCAAGCGACCGAAGGGAGCGAGTCGAAGGACGCACCCATGCACCTCCTAGCCGCCACGCCCGGGCAGATCGCGGACGGCAGCGAGGCCGTCGATCTCGGCCAGAGCGCGGCGGAGATCGTGGTGCTGAGCGCGGCGGACACCGAGCTCGCCTGCTTGGCGGCCGCGCAGAAGACGCTCGTCGCGCACGATCGCGCGCAGCCGTCACTCCGGCTCGCGAACCTGCTGCGCCTCAAGCACAATCTCTCGGTCGACGTCTACGCCGACGGCGTGATCGCGCATGCGAAGCTGGTGATCGTGCGGCTCTTGGGCGGGCGCGGCTACTGGCCTTATGGCGTGGACCGCCTGGTCGAGGTCTGCCGCGAGCGAGATATTCCACTGGCGCTGCTGCCGGGCGACGACCGGCCGGACGACGAGCTCGCGCGAGCCTCGAGCGTGGCGCCGGACGTGCAGCGGCGGCTCTGGCGCTATCTCGCGGAGGGAGGGCCGAGCAATGCCGAACAACTCCTGCGCTATGCCGCGCATCTCCGCGGCCACGCCACCAAGTGGCGCGAGCCGCGGCCGCTGTTGCGCGCGGGGCTCTATTGGCCGGGCGAAGCGCAGCCGAGTCTCGACGACATCCGCAGGCACCGGCGTCCCGAGGCGCCCGTCGCCGCGCTGGTGTTCTACCGCGCGCTCGTGCAGGCGGCCGATACCGACGCGGTCGATGCGCTGGTGACGGCGCTGACCGCGCGCGGGCTCAATCCGCTGCCGCTCTTCGTGCAGAGCCTAAGAGATCCGCAGGCGCAGGCGATCCTCGGCGACGCGCTGGCCTCGGCGCCGCCGGATATCGTGCTCAACGCGACGGGCTTCGCGGTGGCCTCGCCGGGCGGCGCGCCGGTGCCCTCGCCGTTCGCGCCCTATGATTGCCCCGTCCTGCAGGTGATCTTCGCAGGCGGAGATGCCGAGCGCTGGCGCGCGAGCACGCGCGGGCTCGATGCCCGCGACGTCGCCATGATGGTGGCGCTGCCGGAGGTGGACGGTCGCATCGTCAGCCGCGCGGTCTCCTTCAAGGGCGAGGCGCAGCGCGATCTCTTGACCGAGCTCGACCTGGTGCGCCACACGCCGGTCGCCGACCGCGTCGCGTTCGTGGCGGAGCTCGCGCGCAACTGGGTGCGGCTGCGGCGGCTCCCTGCGGCCGAGCGCCGCGTCGCTCTGGTGCTCGCGAATTATCCCAACAAGAACGGCCGCGTCGGGAACGGCGTCGGCCTGGACACGCCCGCGAGCGTGATCGCGGTCTTGCGCGCGCTCGAGCGCGCCGGCTATCGCGTCGAGGACATCCCCGCGGATGGCGACGCGCTGATGCGCCGGCTGCTCGCCGGCCCCACCAACGCCGCGAGCCATCGGGGCCGCGACAGCGACGAAAACCTTCAGCGCAGCGACTACGCCGCCTATTTCGCGAGCCTGCCGAGGGCGGTGCAGACCCAGGTCGAGGAGCGCTGGGGCGCGCCCGAGCGCGATCCGCTGTTCCGGCCGGCGGATCTCGATTGCGGGCGCTTCGTGATGCCGGCGCTCCGTTTCGGCAATGTCGTGGTCGCGATCCAGCCGGCGCGCGGCTACAACCTCGATCCGGTCCAGGCCCAGCACGATCCCGCGCTGGTGCCGCCGCACGGCTATCTCGCCTTCCACGCCTGGCTCGCCGACGGCTTCCGCGCCCACGCGGTCGTGCACGTCGGCAAGCACGGCAATCTCGAATGGTTGCCGGGCAAGGCGCTGGCGCTCTCCGCCGAATGTTTCCCGGAAGCGGCGCTCGGGCCGCTGCCGCATCTCTATCCCTTCATCGTGAACGATCCGGGCGAGGGCACCCAGGCGAAGCGCCGGGCGCAGGCGGTGATCGTCGATCACCTGACACCACCGTTGACGCGCGCCGGCAGCTATGGCGTGCAAGCCGAGCTCGAGCGCCTGATCGACGAATATTTCGAGGCGGCGGCCGGCGACCCGCGACGCGTGAAGCCGCTCGCCGAGCGGATTCTGGCCGCGGCGCGCGCGAGCGGCGTCGCGGAGGATTGCGGCATCGGCCCTGCCGAGACCGCGGCCTCGGCGTTGCCCAAGCTCGACGGTTATCTCTGCGAGCTCAAGGAGCGGCAGATCCGCGGCGGCCTGCACGTGTTCGGCGCGAGCCCCGAAGGCGACGCGCGCACGGACCTGCTGCTCGCCCTGGCGCGCCTGCCGCGCGGCGCCGCGCCCGAGCAGGCCTCGTTGCTGCGCGCTCTCGCCGTGGATTTCTCCCTTGGGTTCGATCCGCTCGACTGCGATCTGGGCGCGGAGTGGACAGGGCCTCGTCCCGATGTGCTCGCGGGCGATGCGCCCTGGCGAACCGCCGGCGATACCGTCGAGCGGCTCGAAGCCCGCGCGCGCGACCTTATCGAGTCTCTGCTGGCCCGCCCCCCCACCCCACCCTCCCCCTCAAGGGGGGAGGGGCTGTTGAGTTCGTCGGGTCGTCTCTCCCCTCCCCCCTTGAGGGGGAGGGTGGGGTGGGGGGTTGGGGCAAGGACCGTGAAAGTCCTCGACGACATCGCCACCCACCTCGCTCCCAACCTCGCCGCCTGCGGCGACGCGGAGATGGCTGGGCTTCTCTCCGGCCTCGCCGGGCGGTTCGTGCCGCCGGGGCCGTCGGGGGCGCCGAGCCGGGGGCGGCCGGAGGTACTGCCGACGGGCCGCAATTTCTACTCGGTCGACGCGCGGGCGCTCCCCACTCAGGCAGCTTGGCAGCTCGGCTGGAAATCGGCGCAGCTGCTGGTCGCGCGGCACGCGCAGGAGCACGGCGCCTACCCCCGGCGCATGGCGCTCTCGGCCTGGGGCACCGCGAACATGCGCACGGGCGGCGACGACATCGCGCAGGCGCTGGCGCTCATGGGCGTGCGGCCGCGCTGGGAGCTGACGACGGGCCGCGTCGTCGGATTCGAGATCCTGCCGGCCTCGCTCCTCGACCGTCCGCGAGTGGATGTGACGCTCCGCGTCTCCGGATTTTTCCGCGATGCCTTCGCCAATCTGATCGATCTCGTCGACAGCGCGGCGCGCGCGGTGGCGGCGCTGGACGAGGCGCCGGAGACGAATCCGCTGGCGGAGCGCGTCACGGCGGACCGCGCCGCGCTCGCCGTCAACGGCGTGCCCGCGGCGGAGGCCGAGCGCCGCGCCGGCGCGCGCGTGTTCGGCTCCAAGCCCGGCGCCTACGGCGCGGGCCTGCAGACGCTGATCGACGAGCGCACCTGGAAGGACGACGGCGACCTCGCGGCGGCCTATCTCGCCTGGGGCAGCTACGCCTATGGCGGCGGCGCCGAGGGCGCCGAGGACTGCGAGGGCTTCCGCGCGCGGCTCCGCGACGTCGAGGCGATCGTGCAGAACCAGGACAATCACGAGCACGATATCCTCGACAGCGACGACTATTATCAGTTCGAGGGCGGGCTCGCGGCGACGGTGCGGCACCTCGCGGGCGCGACCCCCGTGGTCTACCACAACGACCACTCCCGGCCCGAGCGGCCCCAGATCCACACGCTCGAGGAGGAGATCGGCCGCGTGGTGCGGGCGCGGGTGGTCAATCCGACCTGGATCGCCGCCATGATGCGCCACGGCTACAAGGGCGGCTTCGAGATGGCGGCGACGGTGGATTACCTGTTCGCCTTCGCCGCCACGGCGCGGGCGGTCAAGAGCCACCATTTCGACGCCGTCTACGACGCCTATCTCGGCGACGCCACCGTGCGCGCGTTCCTCTCGGAGCACAATCCCGACGCGCTTCGCGAAATGGCGGAACGGCTCGACGAGGCCATCGACCGCGGCCTCTGGACGCCGCGGCGCAACAGTCTGCGCACCGAGCTTGCGGATATCGCGGGGAACCCCCGCCCGTGAGCGAGGACGCGCGCGACGCCGAGGAGCTCAACCGCGAGCACGCCGAGAAGGCCGCCCGGCGCAAGGCGGCAAAGGCAAGAATCCTCGCCACCAAGACCCAGGAACGCGGCCTGATCATCCTCCACACCGGCACCGGCAAGGGAAAATCCACCGCCGCCTTCGGCCTGGTGCTGCGTTGCCTCGGCCACGGCATGCGCGTGGGCATCGTGCAGTTCGTCAAGGGCGCCTGGGCGACCGGCGAGCGCACCGTGCTGGCGCGGTTCCCGGATCTGGTGACCATGCGGGCGATGGGCGAGGGCTTTACCTGGGAGACCCAGGACCGCGCCCGCGACATCGCCGCCGCCCGCGAGGCCTGGGAGCTCGCCAAGGCGATGATCGCCGATCCCGGCTATCGCCTCGTCTTGCTGGACGAGCTCAACATCGTGCTACGTTACGACTACCTGCCAGTGGAGGAGGTGGTGGCCGCGCTCAAGTCCAAGCCGCGCGATCTCCACGTCATCGTCACCGGCCGCAACGCCAAGTCCGAGCTCATCGAAATCGCAGACCTTGTCACGGAGATGAAGCTCGTGAAGCATCCGTTCCGAGCCGGCGTCAAGGCGCAGGCAGGTATCGAGTTCTAACCACAAACCGGAGGACAAAGACCCATGAGGCGAATTCTGATGGTGGCGGTGGCGGCGCTCGCGTTGGCGGTGCCGCAACTCGCCAAGGCCGCGAGCGAGCAACAGACGGTGGACGATGCGGTGGTCGTCGTCCAGCACCTGAGCTCGGGATCGGGCGTGGCGGCAAACGCACGCGACCTGCTGCACCGGGCGCGCGGCGTCATGATCATTCCATCGCTCGTGAAGGGCGGGTTCATCTTCGGAGCCCAGGGCGGCACCGGCGTGCTCTTGAGCCGCGACCCGAAGACCGGCACCTGGAGCTACCCGGCCTTCTATGCCATGGGCGCGGGGTCGTTCGGCTTCCAGATCGGGCTCGAGGTCTCCAAGATCATGCTCATCATCATGAACGACAAGGCGCTCAACGCCGTGATGGCGGCCGAGTTCAAGCTCGGCGCCGAGGCGGGCATCGCGGTCGCGACGCTCGGCGCAGGCGCGGAGGCCTCGACCACGGCCGCGGGCGGCGCGGATATTTATGCGCTCGCGGAGTCCGCTGGCCTGTTCGGCGGCGTCGCCATCCAGGGCGGCATCGTCAAGCCGCTGGTGGACGAGGATCACCGCTACTACGGCTCCAACGTGACGGCACAGCAGATCGTGCTGGCGCGGGCCGCGAAGAACCCCGGAGCCGATGGTCTTCGCAACGAGCTTCGCAAGGTGGGTGGCCGCTAGACCGGAAGGCGCAGAACGCGGAGAGATGAGCGCAGCCCCTCGCCTCGCGCGGAGGACGCCTGCGCTGATGCTCCAAGGCACGGGCTCCGACGTGGGGAAATCGCTCCTCACGGCGGGGCTCGCGCGCGCTTTTCTCCGCCGCGGGCTGGGCGTGCGCCCGTTCAAGCCGCAGAATATGTCCAATAACGCCGCCGTCACCGCGGACGGCGGCGAGATCGGCCGCGCCCAGGCGCTGCAGGCGCGGGCCTCGGGCGTGGCGCCCTCGGTTCACATGAACCCGGTCCTGCTGAAGCCGCAATCGGAGCGCGGCGCGCAAGTGGTGGTCGCGGGGCGAATACTCCGCACGGCCAGCGCCCGCGACTATCAAGCGCTCCGAGCGGAGCTGCTCCCGAGGGTGCTGCAGAGCTTCGAGCTCATCGCGGCGGACGCCGATCTCGTTCTGGTGGAGGGCGCCGGCAGCCCCGCCGAGGTCAATCTGCGCGCCGGCGACATCGCGAACATGGGGTTCGCCGAGGCGGCGGATGTGCCGGTCGTGCTGGTCGGCGACATCGAGCGCGGCGGCGTGCTGGCGCAGATCTGCGGCACGCATCTGCTGCTCTCGCCTGCCGAGCGCCAGCGCCTCAAAGGCGTGATCGTGAACAAGTTCCGCGGCGACGTCTCGCTGTTCGCCGGCGGCATCGAGACGATCCGGACCGCGACCGGCCTCGGCTGCCTCGGCGTCGTGCCCTGGTTCGAGCGCGCCCGCGAGCTGCCGGCGGAGGATGCGCTCGCCCTCGAGCGCATGACCCCGCCGGCCCGCGCCGGGCGGTTCCGGATCGCGGTGCCGCGCCTGCCGCGGATAGCCAACTTCGACGATCTCGATCCGCTCCGCGCCGAGCCCAACGTGGCCGTCGAGCTGGTTCAGCCGGGCCGCCCGCTGCCGCTCTGCGATCTCATCCTGCTGCCGGGCTCGAAGGCGACGCTCGGCGACCTCGCGACGCTCCGGGCCGAGGGCTGGGACATCGACATCCTCGCCCATGTCCGCCGCGGCGGCGCGGTGCTCGGGCTCTGCGCCGGCTACCAGATGCTGGGCCGGCGCATCGCCGACCCCGCGGGCATCGAGGGCATCGCCGGCGAGGCGAAGGGACTCGGTCTCCTCGAGGTCGACACCGTCCTGACCGCCGAGAAGACCCTGCAGCAGGTCGCCGGCGTGGAGCTGCGCAGCGATGCCGCCATCGCCGGTTACGAGATGCACATCGGCCGCACCGATGGGTCCGGCGCGGCGAGACCGATGCTGAGGCTCGGCAGCCGCCTCGATGGCGCCGTCTCCGCCGACGGCCGCGTGATGGGCTGCCACGTGCATGGACTCTTCGCGAGCGACGGGTTCCGCCGCGTTTTCCTCGAGCGGCTGGGCGGCACGGCCGACGCCGCGCTCGCCCACGAGGCGCGGGTCGAGTCGGCGCTGGAGGCGCTCGCCGACCATTGCGAAGCGCATCTCGACGTCCCCGCGTTGCTGGAGATCGCCCGTGCACGCTAGGAGACTCGCACCGCGACCCTCACCCCTCACCCGGCCGACGCTCCCGCGCCGGCCACCCTCTCCCCCTCTCCCCTGCGGGGAGAGGGGCGAGGGAAACGAAAGCGGTGCTCTCTTTACCCCTCGCCCCTCGCCCGCGAAGCGGGAGAGTGGGAGAGGGAGGGGCCCAGCGCGAAGCGCTGGGAGGGTGAGGGGTGAGGGCGGCGCTAACAGCGAGCGCTCAAGCGCGCAGCAACGCCGCCAGGCCGATCAGCGCGGCCTCGACGACACAGGCGACGACGAACACGCCCAGCGCGCGGCGGATCTCGGCAGAGCCCGCGTCCTCGCTGCCGGCGCCGATCCAGGGATCGTCCACCAGCTCCGCGCCGTAGCGCCGCGGCCCCGCGAGCGAGAGGTCGAGTGCCCCCGCCATGGCGCCCTCGGGCCAGCCGGCGTTGGGCGAGCGGTGCTTGCGGGCGTCGCGGACCATGATCATGAGCGCGTCCCATCCGCTCGCGCGGGGCGTCAGTCCGCCGGCGACCGCGATCAGCAGGCCCGCGAGGCGCGCCGGCACCAGGTTCGCGAGATCGTCGAGCCGCGCCGCGGCCCAGCCGAAGGCGCGATAGCGCGGGGAGCGATGGCCGATCATGCTGTCGAGGGTGTTGACCGCCTTGTAGGCGCAAATCCCCGGCAAGCCCAGCAGCAGGAACCAGAATACGGGCGCCACCACGCCGTCGCTGAAATTCTCGGCGAGGGATTCGATGGCGGCGCGGGCGACGCCGTCCTCGTCGAGGCTGTCGGGATCGCGGCCGACGATGTGGCGAATCGCGGCGCGTCCACCGGCCAGGCCCTCGCGGTCGAGCGCCGAAGCGACATCCGCCACGTGATCGTAGAGACTGCGCTGGGCCAGCAGCACCGTGAGCACCACGACCTCGGCAGCGGCGCCCCAAGCGGATCGCGCCGCCAGCGTGCCGACGACAACGCCCACTCCCGCGGCGGCAATCACGACGACGACGACCGTCACGATACCGCCGAGACGGCGATCACGGTCCGACAGATCCTGGCGGTTGAGACGATGCTCCAGCCGGCCGATCAGCATCCCCACCAGCGCGACCGGGTGCGGCAGGCGGCGGAATATGGCCGCGGGATCGCCGACGACCGCATCGAGCGCCACGGCCGCGAGCAGCAGCAGCAGCGGGTCGAACCGCGCAGGATCGGCTGCGAAGAGCGGGAACATGGCTCCGGCAGCATCGGCGCGCGCGATATCGCCGTCAACCGTGGGTACATACAAAGCGACCAAACTCGGAGCGGCCGGACATGAGCGAGACTGCGGTGATGATGTGCGGCCACGGCAGCCGCGACGAAGGCGCCATCCGCGAGTTCGAGCGGCTCGCTGGCGCCCTCAAGGCGCGGCTCCCTGCCCACGACGTCGAGACCGGCTATCTCGAATTCGCCCGGCCGATCATCCGTGACGCGCTCGACGCCCTCAAGCGCCGCGGCGCCCGGCGTATCATCGCGGTGCCGGGCATGCTGTTCGCGGCGGCGCACGTCAAGAACGACCTGCCCTGGGAGATCAACAGCTTCGCCGCCGCCAATCCCGATATCGAGGTGCGCTTCGGCCG
>Ga0209415_10007182_pt1 | contig 19489 bp, 16 predicted proteins | sample PeaSoiSIISIP2007_FD_187696 | JGI IMG/M metagenome (GOLD analysis project Ga0209415, IMG submission 187696) | Peat soil microbial communities from Weissenstadt, Germany - SII-SIP-2007 (SPAdes) (version 2) | ecosystem: Environmental > Terrestrial > Soil > Wetlands > Peat | place: Germany... | reverse complement strand
GGTGGCGCATCTATAAGGTCATCGGCGTTGTCAACTAGAATTTCTGAGCCTGGTTCGTCCTTTTAAGAAACACTGGCACCGCCTGCGGGACGCGTGACACGCGCCGGCTCTTACTTCCTCCGGATCTTGCCTACTTGCTACCCGCCGGCGCGCGGCGCGCGGCCTGCGGGCGGTGCCCTCCTTAGGGACTGCTTTTCAGCCGCCCACGCCCTCTTACTGGAAACTGGAGGGCGCGGGCGGCTGATGATAATCTTCCTCAGTTTCGGCGCCTGGGGGGCGTAGTCGTCCGGTGCGATTCCACCATACATCTATTCGACCCTGGTTTCAGGCCATGATGACGACTTCTGACTCCCCGCTCTCGAACGCAGGGAGGCCGGTAGCCCCATCAGACAGACGGCCATGGTTAGGCCAGCGCCACATCCCCGAGCATCCCGGCATGTGAACCGCGCCGACAAAACTCCTGATAATCGATCTTATCCCGTAGCATAATATACAATCGGATAATCAGCTTTCGAGCGATCGCTACCTTCGCAATGGACTTGCCCTTACGAAAAGTCAGACGCTTATACAGTCGGCTCAGCCCCGCATCCCCTCGGCTGGCCGACTGGCCCGCCTCCACCAACAAAAACCGCAGCAGTCGGCTCCCCTGTTTGGTCAGGTGTCCAAATCGCTGCTTCCCGCCGCTGGAGGCTTCGGCAGGAATCAGGCCCACATAACTGGTCACCTGGCGAGTCTCCGAAAAACGCTCCACCTCACCCAAAATCAGGACCGTCGCCAGCGCCGTCAGCGGTCCTACCCCGGGGTGAGTCATCAGCCGCTGCGCCTCCGGCCGCCGCTCCACCTCGGCCTTCAGCCGTTCATCTAACTCCTCCACCCAACTGTCGAGTTGATGCAGCAGGCGCAGCAGGTCCCCTCGCCGCCGCTCCGTCCCTTCCCCTACCGGCAAGCCTTCCAGTTGTTTGAGCCCCGCCGCCGTCCACAGCCGCTGCCGCCGCCGCAACCCGTGGTTGAGCGCGATCGCTTGCAACCCGTTCTTAGCCCGCGTCCGCATCTGCACCAGCTGATGCCGGTGCTCCAGCAGCACCCGCACCTCCCGCTCCTCCACGCTCGGCAACCAGAGGCGCGGAAAGCGGCCTTCCGCCAGCAACTCCAAAAGGTGCCCCGCATCCCGCCGATCGTGCTTCTGCTTGCGCGTCTCCGAAGCTCGAATTTTCGCCGCGTCCCCCACCGCTAGTTCATGCCCCAACTCGCTCAGCATCTCAGCAAACCACAACGTGTACCCCGTGCTCTCGATGCCCACTAAAACCGGCGGCTCCAAGCTCTGGTAGAATCTCTTCGCTTCTCCGTTCTCGTGCTCCAGGCGTTTCTCCACCACCTCCCCGGTCTCGCTGTCCAGCATCGCAATTTGCTGGAAGCGCGTATGCAAATCACAGCCTATAATAATCATGTCTCGGCTCCTCCCTTGTGAGAGTTTCTGGTTCTCTGACAAGTCCAGTTTAACTCTCCTCGAGGAGCCGATGACCTTATGCCATCAGACGTGCCGCCGTCAGGCATGTCTGCGCCACGGCGTTGCTGAGGCCCGGGCCAGAGCCGCATACATCCCGACGAGAGGCGTCGGGACGTATGCGCCACACCTGAATCCCGGATCCTCTCATCTGAGCGCCTCGACGATGTGCTTGAACGCCACCATGCCCGGATCGTCTCTTCCAACGCTCTTCTCAGCGAAGATGCGAGCGCGGCCCGTCCGGGACGGCTGCTCGCGAAATCGCTCTAGCGCCGCCGAGACCGCCTGATCCGCGGTTGCAGCCAGAGCGGCAGGATCATCAAGGCCATCAGTTGCGGTGCGAGCGGCCTCGATGGCGTCGAGCACAGTTTTCTCCCCGAGCTTCCCTCCGCTGCGCTGCGACATCGCAGAGACTGCGCCTCCGAGCAACGATGAGACTTCAGCCCAGGGAACTTCGCGCCGCCCTCGGGTGGACTTTGCGGCGCTCATGAGGCCAGTGGCCAGCAAGGTCCCGTATGTCGAGCCCGAGAGGCGCGTCAAAGCCTGAGCGCATTTGAGCAGCGCCATGCCGACGTCTTCCGGCAGGTTGGGCAGTTCGGCGAGCACGCTGCGCCCGCCGCGCACCATGGTCACTCCCAAATCGCCATCGCCCAAAGCGGCGTCGAGCGCGTTCAATTCGTCCGCGCAGGCTTCGAGCTTCGCAACAACACGTTTCACCGCTTCGCCGAGTACTGTGGTGGTGAGCCCGGTTGGCATGTTATATCCTCAGGAAGGGACAATCACAGGGAGCTTTGAGCAGCGACTCCAATTCGTCATCAAGCTTGCAGAAAGTGATCGACAGCCCTGCCATCTCCATCGAGGTCGCATAGCGGCCAACTAAAGGCATCACAATCCCTGCTCCCACATCCTTCAAGCGCTTCGCCACCCGGCGGTAGACGATATAAAGTTCTTCATGAGGTGTCGCTCCCAAGCTGTTGATCAACAAAGAAATGCTATCTCCAGACTTGATCGGCATGTCGCTCATTAGGCGGGAAACCATCTCGTCCGCAATCGCGTCCGCGGGCCTCAGTGGTCCGCGCTCGACGCCGGGCTCGCCGTGAATCCCCATGCCGATTTCCATCTCATCGTCACCGAGTGAAAAGGTCGGCCGCCCGACGCTGGGGACCGTGCACGGTGTTAGTGCCACGCCAATGGTGCGGCAGGCGTCCACCGCCTTCCGGGCAACCGCGGTGACTTGCTCGAGAGTTGCCATGCTTTCGGCCTTGGCCCCGGCAAGTTTATAGGCGTAAATTAGCCCCGCAACGCCACGCCGTTTGGCGCGCTCTTCCGGCGGGGCGCTCGCCACGTCATCCGCCACGCGCACCGTGGCGCTCGCGATGCCCTCCATCTCGAGAATCTCGCCCGCCATGTCGAAATTCATGTTGTCCCCGCCATAATTCCCGTACAAACGCAGGACCCCCGCGCCGCCGTTCGCCGCGCGCATCGCCTCCGCCATTTGCTCGGCCGATGGTGAAGAGAAAACGTCGCCAATGGCGCAAGCGTCCAGCAGTCCCTTGCCGACGTAGCCCGTGAACACCGGCAGGTGGCCGGATCCTCCACCCGAGACAATTCCAACTTTTCCCTTCACGGGACCATCGACCCGCGCAATCACCCGCTCCTCGGGACCCAGCCGCCGGTAGTACTCGGGATGTGCCAGGCACAACCCTTCCAGCATTTCGTCAACATACGCAAAAGGATCGTTGAGGATTTTTTTCATTGGACTCTCCGGCGTAAGAATCTCAGGTTTCGGTTCGAAAAGCAACAAACGCGCAGCAGAATTAGAACGAGTTTAGCGAGCAGAGGAAAGAACTTCTGACTCAGGACACGGGGGACCAACGTGCAGTCACTGACGTTGCGCCATCTTCGCCTTCAGCTTCCGTACGACGCCTTCGGCGGCAGCGATTTGGCGGGCGACTTGGCGGGGGGCGGTCCCGCCCGTCATGTTTCTCCGATTGACTGAGTTTTCAGGGGAAACCGCGACGCGACGCAGGGCTTCGTCCCAGGAAGGCACAAAGCGCTCGGCTTCGGCAGGACTGACGCCGGCGAACGTCCTGCCTTGGCCTGTGCAGTAGCTTACGAGTTTACCCACCTGCTCGTGAGCTTCGGCGAAGGGCACGCCGCGGCGAACAAGTTCATCGGCGAGATCCGTTGCCGTCAGGAAGCCCTGCGAGGTGGCGTCTTTCATTCTTTCGGGATGAAGCTCGAGCGTGGCGGCGACACGGGAGGCAATCGAGAGCGCCTCGCGAGTGGTATCGACGGCGCCGAACAACGCTCCCTTATCCTCCTGCAAGTCGCGGTCGTAAGCCAGCGGAAGGCCTTTCACCAGCGCCAACAGCCCCGTGAGCCTGCCGAGGACTGTTGCCGATTTGCCCCGGATCAATTCCAGCGAATCGGGATTCTTCTTCTGCGGCATCAGGCTGCTGCCCGTGCTGTAAGCGTCGGCCAGTTCCACAAAGCCGAAGCCCGGCGAGGAGTAGATGATCAAATCCTCCGCCCAGCGGCTGAGGTGAAGCATGGCGAGCGAGCAGGCAAAGACGAGCTCCGCCGCGAAATCCCGGTCTGAAGTGACGTCCAGACTGTTAGAAGCCACGCGCGCGAAACCGAGAGCCCGCGCCAGGCGCTCGCGGTCGAGTCTGTAGGCGGTCCCGGCCAGCGCCCCGGCTCCCATCGGCAATTCGTCGGCGCGGCTACGGCAAGCGTCGAGCCGGGAGGCGTCGCGCTTGAACATTTCGAAATACGCAAGTGCGTAATGCGAGAACAGTATCGGCTGGGCAGGCTGAAGATGCGTGTAGCCCGGCATCACCACTCGTTTGTGGCGCCGCGCCTGGCCAACCAGCGCCTCCAGCATGCCTGCGAGAGCCTGCTTAAGATCGTGGATGGCGTCTTTCGCGTACAGGCGAGCCTCCGTGGCCACGAGGTCATTGCGGCTGCGGCCGGTGCGGAGTTTGCCCGCCAGAGCGCCGATTCGCCGCCCCAATTGCGCCTCAACCCAGGTGTGTACGTCCTCGCTCGATTGCCCACGCGCCCAGTCGGGATTCCGCTCCACGTCGCGGCGGATGGCTCGAAGGCCCTGCGCCAACCGGCGCGCTTCCGACGATTTCAACACGCCCACCCGGCCCAGCTCCTGAACGTGGGCAAGGTTGACTCGGAGATCGTAGAAAATGAACCGCTGGTCGAGCGAGAAGGATTCGGAAAACTCTTCGAAGCGCGGATCGCGGCGGCCCTTGAAGCGTCCCCCCCAAAGTGTCATGCGGTTCTCCCAGTTGATGACGCGAAAGCGCCTGGCCTGTCATTCTGAGCGAGGCGAAGAATCCCGGCAGTTCCCCAGGCTTCCAACCTCAGAGATGCTTCGCCCAGGATGACCGCGAATCCGGAGTTAAGGCAAGCAACACAGGCGCTTCCGAGCCCTATCAGGGGCGGCATAGAGTAGCCCACGCCGTAAGAAGGTGTGAAAAAATCGTCTGTCATGCTGAGCGAAGCATCTGCATTTTATCTCTTTGAAAACAAATGCAGGTTCCTCGCTTCGCTCGGAATGACAGGTCCTGGCGATTATTTCACAGCTTCTAAGCCTTGGGTTGTTTGACCCTCACCCCGCCTTTGGAACCCCTCTCCCGCCAGGGCGGGAGAGGGGGACGGGGGTGAGGGTTGCGTCTCGCGACCCACGGCTCGCGCCGTGGGCTACTCTCTGCGGCCCTCTACGCGGGCTGAAATCTTCGGCGGAGCTCCGACTTAGAATACTGGCGGCTGTCCGCAGCCAGCGATGCCTATACTATGCGCGCTATGCCTTCCGGGCCGCGCGCTTGGCAGCCGCAAGGCGCAGCGGCAGGCCGAGGATGTTAATGAAGCCCTCAGCATCTTTCTGGTTATAATCTGAACTCATAACGAAGCTGCCGATGCTGGTGTCGTAAAGTGAATTCGGCGACTGCCGGTCGAGGACGCGGAGGTTACCCTTGCATAGACCCAACTTGACGGTGCCCGAAACGTTCCGCTGCGTGGTCTCGACGAAGCTGTCCAGAGCTTCGCGCAGCGGCGTAAACCACTGTCCGTAATAGACCAGTTCGGCATAGCGCAGCGCCACATGCTGCTTGTAATGGTGAGTCTCCCGGTCGAGGCAGAGCGATTCAAGTTCCTGGTGGGCCAGCACGATCATCGTGCCCGCAGGAGTCTCGTAGGCTCCGTGCGACTTGATTCCCACCAGCCGGTTTTCAACCAAATCCGTCCGCCCCACGCCGTTGAGCCCGCCCACGGCATTCAAGATCTCGACCAAGCGCACGGGCGCCAGCCGCCGTCCGTTGACGGAAACAGGAACTCCGCCTTCAAAACCCAGCACCACTTCCGTCTCCCGCGCCGGGGCCTTCTGCGGTTTGCGCGTGAGTTTCCATGCGCTGTCAGGGGGCTCGCCGAGCCGGGTTTCGAGAGGCCCGCCTTCGTGGCTGAGATGCCACAGGTTCTGGTCGCGGCTGTAAAGGTCATTCTTGCTCACCGGCACAGGCACCTTGTGCTGGCGTGCGTATTCGAGCGCATCCTCTCGCGATCTGATTGACCATTCCCGCCAAGGGGCGATGACCCGCAACTGGGGTGCGAGCGCCTGGTAGGAAAGCTCGAAACGCACCTGGTCGTTTCCCTTGCCCGTACATCCGTGCGCCAGCGCGTCCGCCCCGCACTCGAGCGCGATCTCAACCTGCCGCTTGGCGAGCACTGGGCGCGCGAGCGACGTACCGAGGAGATACTTCCCCTCGTACACGGCTCCGGCGCGCACCGCTTTCCACACGTAGCCGGTAACGAATTCCGTGCGCAGGTCCTCGACAAAAACCTTCGCTGCCCCGCTGCGGAGCGCCTTACGCCGAAGCGCCACGTAGTCGTCGCCCTGGCCCACGTCACCTACCATGGCGTAAACCTCGCAGCCATAGTTCTCCCGCAGCCACGGGATGATAATGGAGGTATCGAGCCCCCCCGAATAAGCTAGAACCACCCGCTTGACCGGATGGCCGGTTTCACGCGTTGACGTCATGGGTTGTTTTGAACTCCCTTTCTATTCACAGGATCGGGTATTCGCGAGATCGGGTGAACAAAAGCCTCAGCGCCCGATCCTCCGTCGCACTTGGATAATGGTCCGGGGTCGGCCGTGCCCCCTCACCCGGCGGCTGGTGAATCCGCCGTCGCGGGCCAGCTTCTCCCTAGAGCAAGGACTACTATTACAGCGTTCATTCACCCGATCTTCCGATAGTCCTCAGGCCGCAACAATCGAGCGGATTTTTCTCCGCATTTGTGCCGCGTCGCGGGCGCTGGGCGTGGCCACAAACACGGTGTCGTCGCCGGCGACCGTGCCCACAACCTCCGGCCACTCCTGCGAATCCAGCACCGCGGCCACCGGCTGGGCGTTCCCGGGGTGAGTCTTAAGCACCACCAGGTTCGATGCCAGGCTGACCTCGCGCAGGAATTCCTTCAGAATGACCTGCAAGGTCGGCTGCACTGAGGCGGCAGGCTCGACCGCGTCCGGAAGGCGATAACCGGTGCGCGTCTTGATAAGGCCCAACTCCTCGAGGTCGCGCGAAACCGTAGCCTGCGTCACCTGGATGCCGCGCCTCGCCAACTTTCGACGTAACTCTTCCTGGGTGACTTCTGGGTCGGACCGCAGGAGTTTCAGGATTTGCGTGCGGCGATAGAGATTGTCCATGTAAGTTTATACAGGCGACTTATAAATATACCAAAGCAAGATTGTATTGGCAATGATTGGATGAGCGAGAGAACCGAGAGATCGGTTGAGCGGATGAACGAACGACGAGCTCTTTGCTCACGCGCGTGAAATATTGTGGTGGGGGACGTCACGCCCGCCGTGGCGCGGGCGTTCCTTCGCAGCTCTCAGGGCAGCAATGAACTGCATCGCCGGCGGTCTCGTCTCCACCCCATCACCCGCCGTGCATTATTCCCCGTGGCCGCCGTAGGCCATGAAATTTTCTTTCTTAAACTCTTCCCATTGCGCCTGAAGGTACTGCTCCTTGGGGATGAACTTTTTCGTGCGGAAGGCGATACCCAGGTCTCTTTCCTCGAGAACGGCGCCCTTCTGAGGCAAGAAATCGAAGACGCTTCGGTTCGCGCCATAATAGGCGCAGAACCAGACTCCTTCGGCAGATTCCACCGCATAGAGTGCGCACACTAAAGGCAAGGGCCGCGTCGCATCCACGGAGACTTTCACCTGCGCCTCAATGATTTTCCCTTGGACGGACTGGGGAACGCTGGATGGGACGGTTGTTGTCATCTGATTCCTCGCTTCTGCTAACGTACCACGAATTGGCAGAATGGGTGAACGGAAGATCAGCCAACGTGGCGACCGGATTTGACCCGTAGCGCTGGCCTTTAGGCCAGCATCTGCGGGCTTGAAGGTCGGCGCTACTTTCAAGACACTGCGATCACCCGATAAATACCGGTTTTATGTGGCGGTCGAAAAGATTTCCGGTCACATTCCTGGCAATGGTGGTCTCCATCGCCGACAGGAGATCCAGATAACGGCTTCCCATTCTCGCGGCCACCTTAAAAGCTACGTGAAGAAGTTGCCGGAAGCTCGAGTTGTATGCCGGGCAGTTCGGGTCGTGGCGCAACGCCGATACGAATTCTTCGGCCTCCCACCGCGCCACCAGCGCCGGATCAGGCAATCGGGAAGGATCGATGTTGACCACGGCGGCATAAGGCGCGCACAGTTCCTGGCGCCGTCCATAGGCCTCGGCATAGATCTCCCTGGCCAGGTCCAGCCCGGGGCCGCCGGCCTCCGCCAAGCCGATCAACTCTTCCAGCCAGGTTGTTCCGGCGGTCTTCAAATGCACTCCGGCGTTGAATTTCTTGAGGGCCCGATGGATCGGCCCATAAATTGAGAACTTATCGCTCCCGGAGTGTACGCTGAGTTTCAAATCGCCAGGCAGCCCGAAGCGACTGACGGCAAAAGCGATCACTGCCACGTCATCCGAAAACTCCCGGCTGAAAACAGAAACGTCGCCCTCATAGTCCACGCCCTTGTCGAAGCGCCCGCTAAACTTCGGCGCTATGGTCTGGATCGGAATCCCTGCGTCCGCCACAGCCGCGAGGATGATCAGCAGTTCGGCCGGAGTCTGCGGGAAATCGGTTTCGTCCATCGACACTTCAGTGATGAACCGTCCCCTGCCCTTCTTCTCCTCGATGCAACGGTGAACACGGGCGGCTTCCTCAACCGCCGCAAGGTACTTGTTCGCGACCTGGGCCAGGAACGCGCGGTCGATGCGGAACGGGCAGGCGACACCGGGTACGGCCAGGTCCGCCAGCAACGCCGGGTGACCGTCTACGAAGCCCTGCAAGGCCGCGGGCCCGCAGGGCCGGCCAATCAAGTCCGCCACGTCGATGGTAAAAAAATCGCAAGCCTCAATGAACTTGTCGACTGTCTTGAGATTGATATGGTCGGCGTCCACGTGGTACGGCAGGTTCCAGCCTAGCGCCTTTACCGCCTGGTCAGCCGCCGCTCGCGTCTCGGCTGGAGTGGAACCGATGATCGTGTGTTCCCGGTTGGATTTGTTCCATACCGGAACCACCTCTACTCCGTGCTCGGCTGCCTTTTGGCAAGCCTGTAATTGTGGCTTGGCCTGGTGTGCAAACCGGTCGCCAACTCCGATCGAGTACTTGGCAAGTGAAAGCATGCCGCTCATAGATGTCGCTCCTGCTCAAGGCGGGGGCTGATTGATAGGACCCCTCTCCCAAGGAGGTGCCGTCCTGAATTGGGCCGTAACGCGGGCCTCCAGCCGTCAGCGGAGCCGCCAAAATGGCGGCGCTACGCCACGGCCAATCCAGGACAGCACTCACGACGAAAAGGCCTTGACAAATCAGCTTAACCGGCCTAACTTCGAATCGAAGGGTTTTGGCCTCCGCAAGGTGCTGAGACTCTTTTTGTTTACTAGTTCAGTTGGGTTATTTCCCTCTCCAGGACGTCGGCGCGTAAACATCTCATTTAGTAAAGGCTGAGTACTCCGAACCCGCGCCGACGCCTGCCACCGCGCGAGCCTCGTTGAGCCATCTGTCGTCCCTCGCTTGACTCTCGCGACACCCGCCAGTTGAGACTAGTCATCGAGATTACTGCAACTACAGCAGCCGACAGTGTGGCTCAATGCGAGGGTAAGGGTTGAGGCTGCACCGGGGGCTCGTTCTTCTTATTGGCCTGGTTCGCAGAATCCTTCGACTCCCGCGCCGACTTCCGGTCCCCAGCCCGTCCGTTGGCGGATCGGCGCGCGTGAAATTCGACGAACGTGTTCTTCATTGGTTTGGCCGGGCCAGCCTGCCCGTTTAAAGCACCTCCCAGTTCCTTCTGACAGGCAGCTAAATTGCCTTGGGCCACAAAGAGGACTTGGTCCGGGTTCCGCAAGAGATACGCGATGTACGGCTGCAGGGTCTGTTGCAGGTCGAAGAGTTGGTCGCCGGCTTGGCTGTATTGAGCGCCCAGGCTCGAATTCTCATACTGGCTAACGGCGTGCGCAACGCCATCCAGGCGCGGAAGCGTTGCGTTGATCGCCGCGTAGGTCTGGAATCCGTAGTAGATGCTATCCGGCCGCTTTTCAAACTCCGATCGCCACCCCTCGAGTCCGTCGAGCGACTTGTGAAGATTCTCCAGAGTCTGGCTCAAGGAATTTCGGATTATGTTCGAGACTCTCCATTTTTCCGGGTGTATAGCCTTGAGCAGGTCTTGAATGCGAGACTCCGCTGCCCCTATCTTTCGCGTCAGAAGCTCAACCTGGGCAAGATCCATGTATCCCTGAGCTTTAACGGGCGGGTTGACCAGGGAGGGTTGGGGAGATGGAATGGTTACTGTCTCAAGTGACGCTCCCGCCTGGGAGCTCCCTGCAGGCTGGTTTTTTGCAGTCTGCTGCGACGGCGCCGAACAGACGCACACCGCAATCAGGAGAGAACAGCTCAGAAATTGGTTTATTGGTCGCATACTACTTTAGAGGCAGCTTCCTCGAAGAAAGATGGCAGGCTCCTGCTCGACTCGCCTACAAACATCAAGTCGCCGGCACGGTCATTCGCTAAGGGACGAGTTCTTGAATCTCAACGCCAAACTTGAAGCTGGGCCGCGGGTCGCCTCGCCCCCAGCGGTTAACTTCCCATCTGGCCTGGAGAAACTTGACGCCCGGCAGTTGCTTCAGATCGAGAGCCGCCGGCCAACTCCCAGCATAAAACTTCTGTGGGAACCAGAAGAGAGCCTGCTTTCCCCAATCTTCTCCGTCCCCCGAGCCCCATATCGAGACGTGCAGGGATTCCTGCTCGATGATCTCCGTAACGCCGAGCACGATGATAACAGGCTTTCCTTCCCGGGGGCCCAATTGGTAGGCAGGACCTTCGCCGTTCGTCTCCACGAGCGTTTCAGATGCAACGAGGTAGTTAACCATGGTCTGCGTCGAGATGTTCGCACTCATTGTCTGTCTTCCGCTGAGATCAGGATTGAAACCCTCCAACCTCGCCATCGTAGCACAGGCAGCAGGTAAGGGGAAACCAGAGAGTCGAAAGTTTAGAGTCGAAAGTCAAAAGTCTAAAGTCGAGAGTCGAAAGTCCAAAGTCAACGGTCGACGGCCGGTGATTCAACCTCACAGTTTTACACGTCGTTACCCGGCGCCCACAGGTTTCAGCCTTTCGACTTTAGACTTTTGACTCTCGAGCCGGTTGCTTTCCCACTCGCCGCCAGCTTAGACTAAAGATTCCCCGGCTTTGGTTAAACACTATGCTTCGATACCTCTGTATCTGGTCTCTCTTCTGTCTCACGGCTTTTTGCGCCCCGGCCCGGGCGGGCACGATTTCGCTCGACGGAGATTGGCACTTCCTTGCCGATCCCAGTGGCGCGCTCGAGATTCAGCAACTGGCCTCGGCGGCCAATGTGCGCCCGACTCGCGTGCCCTCTTCCTGGCAGTCCCAGTTCGCCGACCTGGGCGATTACGCCGGAGTAGCCTGGTACTGGCGCGAGGTGAGCATACAATCACTCCCGCCGGACCAGGTGGCGATTCTGCGCTTCGGAGCGGTCGATTACCTTGCCAACGTTTACCTCAACGGCCAGAAGATTGGGACGCACGAAGGGGGCTATACGCCGTTTGAGTTCGAGATCACTTCCCTGCTTCGGCCGGGAACAAACCAGATTTCGGTGCGGGTTGTCGACCCGGGGGCTAAGCCCAGTGTAGTGGAGGGAATCAATTACGCAGAGATTCCCCACGGAAAACAGAATTGGTACGTGCAGACGAGCGGCCTTTGGCAAAGCGTCGAAATCCAGATTCGGCCGCACGTTCACCTGGGTTCCGCTCACATCCTCGCGGCGGCGAACGGCGACTTCAAGATCTCAGTACCCGTCGTGGCACCGGCGTCTCAGTCGCCGGCGAGCGGCTCAACTAACCTTAGTTTGGAAATCCGCGACCGCGCCGGGAAAGTTGTCTGGCAGACTACTCGAGAGATCAGCGATCTCACGGCGGCTGCCGAGTTCACGGGTAATCTTGCCAACCCAAGCGTATGGAGTCCTGCCAATCCGGTGCTTTACACCCTGCACGCGAGTCTCGGTTCAGGCGACTCCGGGGACTTCTCTTTCGGGTTCCGCACTTTCGAAACGCGGGACGGAAAGTTCTACTTGAACGGCCAGCCGATTTATCTGCGCGGGGCGCTCGACCAGGATTTTTATCCGGAGACGATCTACATTCCGCCTTCGCTGGATTACATCAAGGACGAGATGCGGAAGGCTCGCGCCTTGGGGCTGAATCTGCTGCGCTGCCACATCAAGGAGCCCGACCCCCGCTACCTCGAAGCCGCCGATGAAGTCGGCATTCTCGTCTGGTACGAAATCCCCAACTGGGACAAGCTCACGGACGACTCGAAGCGCCGCGGTCTCGAGACCTTGCGAGGCATGGTCGAGCGCGACTGGAATCATCCTTGCCTGGTCATCCTCAGCCTCATCAATGAGAGCTGGGGAATTAACCTCAAAGAGGCCGCGGACCGGCAATGGTTGATGGAGGCTTATAAAGAAGCTAAGAAGATTGTCCCTGGTTGGCTTGTGGATGATAACAGCGCGTGTTATGACAATTTTCATGTTTCCACAGACATCGCCGACTATCACACTTACTCGACCATCCCTGACCGCGCCGAGGATTTTGACCGTTTCGTCGCGGACCTTGCCCAGCGCCCAAGCTGGCTCTTCAGTCCTTACGGCGACGGCTCCCCCAAAGGCAACGAGCCGCTGGTGCTCTCCGAATTCGGCAACTGGGGATTGCCGCGCATTCCCCACGACAAGCCGTGGTGGTTCTCCAGGCGTGGCTTTGACAACGAGATTACGGAACCGGCAGGAATTGACGGACGGTATGGCGATTATCAGTACGCGGCTCTCTTCCCGACTCTCGAGGCGCTGACCGATGCGACGGAATGGCACGAGTTCGCTTCTCTCAAATACGAGATCGAATCTATTCGCTCGCATCCGGAAATCCAAGGGTACGTCATCACGGAGTTCACCGACCTCAACTGGGAATCGAATGGCTTGCTGGATATGTGGCGGAATCCCAAAGCCTTCGCCGTCCCGCTGGGCGAAATTCAAGGCGACGACATGGTGGTGTTGCGCGCCGAAAAGCGGACCTACACGCCGGGGCAGCCGGTCACCGTCACGGCTTCCGTTTCTCACTACAGTCCACAAGCCCTCGAACAGGGTCGATTAACCTGGAAAGTCGAGGGGACACCGCTGGCGGGAACTTTCTTGCTCCCTACCCTCCCTGCCACCTCGGCGAGTACCTCCTTCAATATCCAGTTCGCGGCCCCACCTGTCGCTGCGTCGAGCAAAAAACAACTCGAGGTGGAAATGGTTTGGGAAGGAAAAACCCTGGCCAAGAATTCCGTGACGTTGTTCGTTTACCCCGATCGGCAACCCGATCTGGCTCCGCCGGTTTCGTACTATGACCCGGCGGGCAAGCTGCGGCACCTGGTCAATGCCATGCGGGTGCGCAACTACCTCGCGTCATCGGGGTCGGAGGCGCTGCCGGTGGTGATTGCCTCGACGCTCGACGCGGACGTCAAGAAGAAGCTCGAGTCGGGCGCCCACGTTCTCCTGCTTTCGAGCGAACGCCAGACGCTGGCGCCAGGCATTGAGGTCGTTCCTCGCGCGGGCGGTGATTACGAGGGAAATTGGATTTCGAACTTCCTCTGGCTGCGAAGCAACCAGCCTCCTTTCCAACCACTGGGATTTGATCCCATAGTCGGATTCGAGGCCCAAGCGATAAATATACCCGCGGTCGTTCGAGGGATCGCCGCGAAGGACTTTCGCGATGTGCTGGCGGGGATGTTCTACGGCTGGATCCACTCGAATGTCGGTGTGCTCGTCCAGGCAAAATACGGGAAAGGGACGCTCCTCGTCTGCACCATGTCTCTCGACACCACTTACGGAACCGATCCCTATGCTACGGACCTGCTCGACGCTCTGGTGGGTTATCTCGTTTCAGGGTCGAAACCCAAACTTCAGATTCCCATGTAGAGCCGTCAGGGCTTAACACCTGTAGACAGCGCGGAAGGGCGGGGCTTCAGCCCCGCCGCTGATCTCGGGATGCGTGTAGGGGGCTTTAGCCCCTGAAGCGACACGGTTTCAGGGCCTAAAGGCCCATTCAACCGTGCGGCGCAAGACGGCGGGACTGAAGCCCCGCCCTTCCACTCTCGTCCGAACTTGGGGAGAGTTGTGGGCTAGTCGCTCCAAGGAGCCAGATACTGCGGCGCATCCGTCAGGGTAATCTCAAGCTTGCCCTTTTGCGCGCTGACGGGTTTGAGACGCTGCCCCAGGTGATCCGTGATTGAAAACTGCCCTTGGAGGTCAGGTATGGTGGCCGTTCGTGACGAGGCGGAGGTCGTCCACGCGGCGATTCGATAGTTAGCGCCTTTGCTGAATAGCAGGACGTAGTCATTGGCTCCGCCGACCGGCAAACGCCGGGTGAACCGATATCCGTTGAGAACGCCGGCAAGTGTCTTAAGGGCCAGGTAGGCAGGCTTGGGCGAATACACGGGATGTGCATCCGCCGCGTAGGGGAAATGAACTATACCAAAGTGCGATTCGGGATCTTGCGGATTGGCGCTGTCATCGTGCCAGTCGTACCAGATGGTAAGAGGCACGCCGAGGGCGAGGTTGCTCAGGTATTCGCGCGGCAGAAGCTCGCCTTGCTTTGCTTCGTCCATGCCCTTCCAGTTCCAGGTGGATGAGTAACCCCATTCGCCGGCGATGACGGGAACCGGTTTCCCGGACGTGAAAAACGCTGCGATGACGTGCTGAAGGGTGTGGAATTCCTCCGCCACGCTCTCCGGATCACGCTGCCGGTACGGGTGCACGGAAACCCCCGACCAGTAATTCAGCAGTCCTGCTTTGAAGCAGGCGGCAAGGAAGCTGAAGTCGACGAGGGAGGTCGCCGGCCCCACATAGGCCTCGTGAGGAGCCACGGCGCGAATCGCCTCACCCGCTTCGAGAGCCAGCAGGATGTAGTCGTGGACGTTCGGCTTCGGACGCCAGAAACGAAAATTCGGCTCGTTATACATTTCCCAGATGATGCCCCGCCCCTCGAAATGCTCGACCGCAGCAGACGCCCATTTAGCAAATGCCTGACGGCCCTCCTCCGTGTAGGGTGACAAGCCGTTGTCATAGAGCTTGTTCGTATAATCAAGAATAAAATAAGGTGAGATTTTGTAGGATTCCAGAGTAGTTACCAAGCGATCGTAGGCGCTGAAGTCATACTGCCCCGCGGCCCCCTCGGTGCTTTCCCAGGAAAAATCCATGCGCACCCAGCGAACGCCGGCAGATGCCAGCATTTCCATCTCTCCGGGCCTGGGGTCCACGAAGTGAATGTTGACTCCGATGCTACCCGGAATCGTGCCATCCAGATCGACCGGCGCGCAGACGCCACGGGAAGTGAATAACACGGAGGCGAAGGCAACCCTCAGCAGGAGGCAGAAAAGTGATGAATGGTGAATGGTGAATCGTATTCTTCGCCAGATCAGCATCTGTCCTCTGTTAAAAGCTGTTTCAGAACCTTCGGTACCCGATTGCGACGGGGATGGTCGACTGCGCGTGAAGCCGTGCTCCCCGGAGGGGAGCAGATTGAGTAGTCCGTCGGCTGACGGATGAAACCGCCGGACGCGACCCCGCACCCCGCCTTCGGCACCCCTCTCCCCGCGGGCGGGGAGAGGGAAAAGGGGGTGAGGGGGCGAGGTTTCCGGGGGCGTTGCCCCCGGCTACTCATGTCCAGCCCCTGCGGGGCTGAGGGCTCGCGCGGTGCTCGGGGATCCTGGGCGGCATTCAGTAATCCCTCCTCTGCCAAAGGATTTTGAAAGAGCTTCCAGTCTTTTTCCACTTTCCGCTTTGAACACACGGTCTCATTCCGAGCGATGCGAGGAAGCCCGCCTTGGTCTCGCCGGGTCGCTGAACCAAGGTTCAGAGCGAGATTCCTCGCGGAGCTTACCCTGAGCACCCAGAGCGAGATTCCTTCACTTCGTTCAGGACAGGCTCTTCGCGGAGTTTACCCTGAGCGGCAGAGCGGGATTCTTGGCTCCGCTCAGAATGACAAGCGAAGGGCCGAGGATGACAGCGAAGGGCTCGAAAGGACAAATTTATTTCGTTGTTTCCGAAGGCCGCGGAAGGTCAAGGCCTTCTGCCTTCTGCCTTCTGCCTTCTGCCTTCACTTACCGCACGTGGCGAACTTCGCTAGTCCCGTCAACAACTGCCGATAAATCGCGGCGTCGCGCAACACCGACTCCACATATGCGCGCGTGGCGTGAATGGGGATGGCTTCCAGGAATTCCGAGGAATCGCGGAAGGAAGTGTCTTTCATCCAGTCTCTGACGCGGAAGTCACCCGCGTTGTATGCCGCCAGGGCCTGCTCCGGCTTGCTGTTGAATTCGTTTAATAGCGTTCGCAGATAAGCACAGCCAAAACGGATGTTATAGGTAGCGTTGTAAAGCCGCGTGCCAGCATACCGGATCCTGGAGGCACGCTTGCTGCTAGTCGCCGTTGTGGGCATGACCTGCATCAATCCGCGGGCATCGGCAGAGGAGGTGGCGCGGGCATTAAACGCCGACTCCTGGCGAATCAAGCCCATCACCAGGTAGGGGTCAATGCGGTTGACGCGCGCCTGACGTTCGACGAGACTCCAGTAGTTCTTCGGGAACAACAGGGCCCAGATCTCCTTCGGCAGTTCGGAGAACTGGTAATAAGGGTAGTCAGGCACAACCCTGCCTGCGTCGATAATCCCCGCGCTCACATTTCCCTGCCCTGCTTCGAGCTTGCTTAGAAACAAGCGCAATTGCGGCTGCTGTGGCCGCGCTGCGAGCGAAGCCCTGAGATACTCCTCGGCCAAGCCATCCAAGCTCAGGGCTTGAAACTCCAGCGCCGGCTGCAATAGCTCGGCGGGCTCGTAGTCAGAGCAGGCGGATACCGGCGCCGCCTCCCGCGGAGGAATCCCTTGCGCCACTTCCCAAGCAACGGAATTTGGCGCCGGCATTCCGGCGGGCTCGCCGGCAGGAAGGTTTCGCTCCCGCAAACTCGCCTGGTCAGCGTAGAAACTATGCGCGAACCGATTTCGAAGCAACGAATAGAACGCTCGGGCGCTGCCTGCGTCACCTCGCTCCTCTTCCAACCTGCCCAACCAGAAAAGCGCCGCCGGGGTGCGATTCGAGCGCGGGTAGTGCGTCAAATAGCCCTGAAAATCTTCGAGCGCCTGGTCATGCTGCCCGGCCATGTAATGACACCAGATGAGCCGCCACCCCACGTCTTGGGCGTGGCTGCCCTGCGGGAAGGACTCCACCAGAGTCTGGTACTGGCGGCCGGCGTTTTGCCAATCGCCCAGCCTGTAGAAGAGTCCCCCGGCGGAATAGAGCGCCGACTCGTAGGAAGTTGAATGCGCATCAATGGCCTGAATCTGGGCGAGCGCGTCGAGGGTGGCGCTTGAGTTATCCGCGCGCGTGTACGCCTCGATCGCGAGCGCCAACCGCTCCGCGTTCAGCGCCGGGGTGGCAAGGCTGCCGGAGAGCGCTTCCAGGGCCTCAGAGTCTCGCCGTAAGTGGAGCAGGCAGCGCGCGCGGCCCAGTTGCCATTCGCCCGCAAGGGCGCTGCCAGGCCTCGATGAGAGCAGCCCTTCGTACTCCTTCAGCGCTTCTTTGAACAACGAGGCTCTCGAAAGCAACCCCACCCGGGCAGTTTCTATTTCCTCCGTGGGCTGAGGGAAGCTGGCACCCAACACCGATCGGAGACGCCCCAGGGCCTCGCCCGCAGCCTGCGCTTGGGGGTACGCCGGGAAGGCGTAATAAACATCCTGGTAGGCACGGGCGGCCTGGGCCGGATCACCGGCTTGATCGTAAGCCTGGGCCAGCAGGAGAGCGGACTCCGGATGCTGGCGAACTTCCGGATCTGCCGTCAGAATCTGAACTGCCTCCTGCGCCCTTTCGGAAGCCATCAGGGTCTGGGCAAGCAACTGGAGCGCTTGTGCGCGCAAGGGGCTAGCCGAGTAAGCCGATGCGAACCCTCGCAGGCCCTCTGCCGCCTGGGCTGGCTTGCCGGCTTTGAAGGCGGCCGAGGCAGAGTAATACAATGCGTAGTCAGCGAGTGTGAACTCGGCAGTCGCGGCCTTGCGCAGGTCCTCGGAAGCATCGAGATAATACCCGGCTTCGTATTCGCGATAGCCCAACGCGAAGTATGCCAAATCGCGTTGTTCAGGCGTCTTCCGGGATTCCGCGTAGGCACGCAACTCAGGCCACACCGCGCGCTTCGCCGCCCGGGCCGCCAACTCGCGAAGCGATGCCGGGACAGGCTCCGCCGGCGCGCGGTCTGCTGCGAAACTGTGAGCTGGGACGAGCGCCCAGCAGATTACAGCCAAGAATGTGGATAGGATCTTCACACGGAAGGGCCAGTACAATCCGCTGCCGCCCTCGCCCTGCCCCCGAGCGACATCAAACGATCAAGTTGTGCGCCGGCGAATTCTGTAAGCAGCTTAAGAGCGTCTTCGGGCAGCACCCCACACCCGCCCGAATCCGCGTAGAAAATCGCCGCCACAGCTCCTCCTGCACGAATCGGCAGAAGCAGGATGGAGTCAAGCGAATCCGGCCTGAGGCGGCTCAAAACGTTAGGGTTCTTGCTCAAGACCTCAGGTGTCCCGCTGACATCGACGCCGAGGTTAAAAACCTCACGAAAAGGAGTTTCCACACTGAGCGGCACGACCAGGGAGCGCAAGGCTTGCTCATTCACGTTAGTCCCGAAGCCGTGCCCCGCCGCGGCCCAGGCCGCTTCGCCTCGAACCTCAAACACCACCGCTCGGGCTCCCAGGCGCTGACTTTCTTCAGTCATGAGGTTGAACAACTGCCTGGGAGAAGCCGCAGCCAGGAGGCTTCGCGCGGCAGCCAGAACTTCACCGAGTGGCGCTGACGGGGAGGAGGGCTCAGGATTCCCAAGGGCCTCGAATTGGTCCCGGGCCTCCGCCTCCAGCCGGTTGTGCTCGGCGCGCAATTCCTCCAACCGCTCTTCAAGCCTTTGTAATTCCACAGCTTGGGCGCGAAGCTTCTCGCCAAGAAGCTCGCGCATCTCACGAATCTGCAATACGAGCGCATTAGTGTCGCCGGCTGCCAGGATCAAACCTCGTCAAAATCAATCGACCTCGTATTATCGTGCAACGTGTCTTGTCGACGCAACGCCTTTCTCGGACTGCGTAGTGTCCTGGTTTGAACGTAGCGCCGACCTTCAGGTCGGCAAATGCTCGCCCGAAGAGTCGGCAGATGCTGGCCTGAAGGCCAGCGCTACCAACCAGATTAGGACGCGGCTTCGAATCACAGGTCTCAGCCGATTGACAACCCGCAAGCCGGAGAGATAATCTAATCAAATGAGCGGGGGCGTCACGGTTTCGACGGGAGTCCTTGCGCTTAGGAGGCATGCCGGGGGTCCACACCACCCGTGATCGG
>Ga0209415_10007181_pt1 | contig 19490 bp, 9 predicted proteins | sample PeaSoiSIISIP2007_FD_187696 | JGI IMG/M metagenome (GOLD analysis project Ga0209415, IMG submission 187696) | Peat soil microbial communities from Weissenstadt, Germany - SII-SIP-2007 (SPAdes) (version 2) | ecosystem: Environmental > Terrestrial > Soil > Wetlands > Peat | place: Germany... | reverse complement strand
GCCGACGGTGATGCCAAGCATCTTTATGAAAAGGTCTACTGTGCCCGTGGCGAGATGGAAAACCGCATCAAGGAATGCCAGCTCGACCTGTTTGCCGACCGCACCTCGACGGCGACCATGCGGGCCAATCAACTGCGCCTCTGGTTCGCGTCCATGGCTTACGTGCTGCTCTCGGCTCTGCGCCGCATTGCCTTGAGGAAAACCCAGTTCGCCAGGGCCACCTGCGGCAGCATCCGCCTCAAACTTCCTCAAGATCGGCGCCCTGGTCACCACCAGCGTGCGCCGTATCAAAATCGCTATGGCCTCCGGCTATCCGTGGCAGCCGGAATGGGCCGAAGCCTACGCCCGATTATCGGCCGTCGTCTGAGCCAGACGGCCTGCAAAACCCAGATCAGCAACAGCAGAGGATCACAACCAGAGCCCACAAAACCGCCGCGAAAGACCGCGACGGAGGGAGCGATTGTCGCAAGCGCTACCCCCCTACGGACACGGGTGATCAATCACAAAAAATTTGCCCCGCCGATGCTCGGTGAGAAATGCGGGTTAGGGCCCAAGCCCGGGGATGAAGAGAAGAAAAGACGATTCAATCAGATCGCAAACTGCTCTGGAGGCTGATCAGGTTTGGCGCTGTAACAGCAGGATAGACCGCGCCGCAGCCGTTTTTTTTGTGCCGGCCGGGAGAGGGGGGGCGTCGTCGATCCATCCCTGGACGGTGTCGAGCACCGTGATCCAATGTTCGCCCCAGTGTTTTGCAGGCAGAATGAAATCCAGCGCTTCGTGATGGGCGTTGAAGATCATGAAAAAGCTGCCGTCGGTGACGGGTTCGCCGCGCGCGTTGGGGTTGGGAATGGTGTCGCCGTTGATGAAGACGCCGAGGCTTTTGGCAAAGCCTTCGCCCCACTGTTCCTCGTTCATCTGTTGGCCGGTGTGGTTGAACCAGGCGATGTCCTTGCAGTCGGCGCCGTGAATGGCGCGCCCCTGAAACCAGCCGCGGCGGCGGAAGGCTGGATGGGCGTGGCGGAAGGCGATCAGCCGTTGGCAGAACGTGAGGAGATCCTGATCGATGTGCGCCCAGTCGAGCCAGGAGATCTCGCTGTCCTGGCAGTAGGAGTTGTTGTTGCCATTCTGGGTACGGCCACATTCATCCCCCGCGACCAGCATGGGAATGCCCTGCGAGAGAATGAGTGTCGCCAGAAAATTCCGCTGCTGACGGGCGCGCAGGACGAGCACGTCGGGATCATCGGCAGGGCCTTCGACGCCACAATTCCACGAGCGGTTGTCATCGGCGCCGTCGCGGTTGTCCTCGCCGTTCGCCAGATTGTGCTTGTCGTTGTAGGAAACCAGATCGCGCAGGGTGAAGCCATCGTGCGCCGTGACGAAGTTGATGCTGGCAAAAGGATTGCGGGAATTGTCGGCATAGAGGTCCGAACTGCCGGTGAGGCGGTAGGCGAATTCGCTCAGAGTCTCGTCTTGGCCGCGCCAGAAGTCGCGCAGGCAGTCGCGGTATTTGCCGTTCCACTCGGACCAGCCCGACGGGAAGTTGCCGACTTGGTAACCGCCTTCGCCCAAGTCCCAGGGTTCGGCAATGAGCTTGACCTGGCTGATGACCGGATCCTGCTGCATAATATCGAAGAAGGCGGACAATTTTTGCACTGCGTGCAGTTCGCGCGCCAGGGTGGCCGCCAGGTCGAAGCGGAAGCCGTCCACATGCATCTCCAGGATCCAATAGCGTAAGGAATCCATGATGAGCTGCAGCACATGAGGATTGCGCATGTTGAGGCTGTTACCGGTTCCGGTGTAGTCCATGTAGTGGCGGTGATCGTCCTCCATCAGCCGGTAATAATAGGCGTTGTCGATACCCTTGAAGCACAGCACCGGCCCCAGGTCATTGCCTTCCGCCGTGTGGTTGTAAACCACGTCGAGAATGACTTCGATGCCGGCTTGGTGCAGGGCCTTGACCATCTGTTTGAATTCGGCGACCGCGCCGCCGGGTCGTTTGTCGGAAACATAGTCGGTGTGCGGCGCGAAGTAGGAAATGGAGTTGTAGCCCCAGTAGTTGCGCCGTCCCTGGTCGACCAGATTTCGGTCATGCACGAAGGAATGCACCGGCATCAATTCGACCGCGGTGACGCCGAGCTGCTTCAGGTAGTCGATCGCCGCCGGATGGGCGAGGCCGGCGTAGGTGCCGCGTACATCAGGCGGTATGTCCGGATGCTGGGCGGTAAATCCTTTGACATGCACTTCGTAGATGATGGTTTCGTGCCAGGGGCGCTGCAGATGGCGGTCGCCGGACCAGTCGAAGAAGGGCTGCTGGACGATGCATTTGGGCATGAAGGGCGCGCTGTCCGCATCGTTGCGCGCGTCCGGTCCCTCGCTGAACAGGTAGGGGAACAGCGCGTCATCCCAGCGAACGGCGCCGTCGATGGATTTGGCGTAAGGGTCGAGCAGCAGCTTGGCGGCGTTGCAGCGGTGGCCCTGCTCCGGCGCCCAAGGGCCATGGACGCGAAAGCCGTAACGCTGTCCCGGTTCAATACCTGGAAAGTAACCGTGCCAGCAGTGGCCGGTGACCTCCGGCAGGTCGATTCGCGTTTCCTGTCCCTGCTCGTCGAACAGGCACAACTCGACGCGTTCCGCGACCTCCGAGAACAGCGAGAAGTTCGTCCCCGCGCCGTCATAAAAGGCCCCGAGCGGATAGGCGTTTCCTGGCCATAGCTTCATGGTTTGAATGATACGTGGTTTTGCCGCATTCGGCCATCCGTCGCTAGACCGTGCAGGGCAATCGGGTAAACTTTAATTTTTTTGTCCCTCAAGGTGCCGGGGGGCACCTCTATTGCCCGCTAGAACGCGTCTTCCCACGAGGCGGACAGGCGCATGGCCGAGTTCACCAGGCCCACCATGGAATAGGTTTGCGGAAAATTTCCCCACAAGGCGCCTGTCTTGGGATCGATGTCTTCGGAGAGAAGGCCCAGCGGATTCCGGCGCGCGAGCATGTTTTCAAACAAGGCTCGGGCTTCGTCGCGCCGGCCCAAAGCCGCGAGGGCATCGACATACCAGAAACCACAGATGATGAAGGACGTCTCCGGCGCGCCAAAGTCGTCTTCGACCATAGAGCGAAAGAGAAAATCGTCCCGTTTGAGCGCGCGCCCGACGGCATCGACCGTTGCGGCGAAACGTGGATCATCCGCCGCTAGAAAATCGAGTTCGTGGAGAAGGAGCAAGGTCGCGTCCAAATCGTCGCCCTCGAATGTTGAGACAAAAGAGCCGAGCTTGTCGTTCCAGGCCCGCGCGCAGATCTCCGCATGCAGGCGATTGGCCCGTTTGCGCCACCAAGCCGCGCGGTCGGATCGGTCCAGGATGGCCGCCACCTTCGCCAGTCGATCGCAAGCCGCCCAACACATGACGCTGGAAAACGTGTGAACCGCGGCGGAGGTCCTCAGCTCCCAGGGGCCGGCATCCGGTTTATCGAACAGAGTGACGGCCCGTTTGCCGAGAATTTCCAGGCGCTCGAACAGATCGTTGTTTCCCGGGCGGATCAGCCTGTGGTCGAAAAAGGCATGGGTGGCGGCGAGGACAACGCTGCCGTAGGTATCATTTTGGACCTGTCGGTAGGCCTGGTTGCCGACGCGGACGGGGCCCTGGCCCCGATAGCCGGCAAGAGCGGGCGCCACACGCTCTTCAATGGCGCTGTCGCGGCTGATTCCATAGACAGGGCACAAGGCTTGTTCCTTGGTTTCATCGACGATATCGGTGATGAAACCAAGGTAATCCTCCATGGTGCGGGTCACGCCGAGACGATTGAGAGCATGGATGACGAAATAGGCGTCGCGCAGCCAGCAGAAGCGATAATCCCAATTCCGCTGGCTGCCGGAAGATTCGGGAATCGATGTGGTGAGAGCCGCGACGATCGCCCCGGTTTCTTCGAAATTGCAAAGCTTCAGGGTGATGGCCGAACGGATGACGGCGTCTTGCCATTCGAAAGGGATCGATAAAGAGCGCACCCAGCTGCGCCAGTGGTCGAGGGTTCGCTCGAACAAGTCGCGCGCCGTTTGCTCGATTCCCGCCCGCAGACTTTCATCGGCACCAATGATCAGTGTCACCGGGTGATCGACCAAAAAGGGGCGTTCTTCCAGCACGTAGGACAGCGGGACGTCGGTGGTCAGGCGCAATGTTTGCGAATCGCTCACATACCGGATGTGATTGCTGCCACGAGTGACTTCGGGACGTTCGGCACCATAGTGCGCGCAAGGTCTGATCCGGATGCGCAACCGGGGCTGTCCGCGAATGGGCCGGATCTGGCGCACCAACATCGGCGGTCGATATATCCGTTCGTGCGACGCGAAGCGCGGCGCGAAATCGGTGATTTCCACCACACCGCTGTCATTGTCGTAAAGCGTGGTTTGCAAGATTGCGCTGTTGGGCAGATAGGTCTGATCGGCGTGGATTTGAGCGGCGAGATCCAGGGCGAAATATCCGCAGGTCTCTTCGCTTTCGCCACCATTGACCAAGCTGAGAAAAACCGGGTCGCCATCGAGGCGTGGAAACCCCCACCAATTGATGGTGGCCACGCTGTCGATTAAGGCGGCAATGGTGCCGTTGCCGACGACGCCAAGGTCAAGTGTGCTCATTGGGGTCCTGTCGTCGTTGTGGCGATGTCGATGGTTTGCCGTTTACGGATCCGGGCGGCGTCCATCAGCATATGTCCGGCCCAGAAATGAACATTGTATTCGGCCACCATGTCGCGCATGAGACGCATCCGGTCCCGGCGTTGATCGGGCGCCATCGTCAGTCCTTGATGGAGGGCTTCGCCCATGGCTTGAATGTCGTAGGGATTGACGATCAGCGCTTCCGGCAATTCACGCGATGCGCCGGCGAAGGTGCTGAGGATCAACACGCCGTCGTCATCGTCACGGGCGGCGACGAATTCCTTCGCAACCAGATTCATGCCGTCGTGCAAGCTTGACACCACGCAGAGATCGGCGGCGCGGAACAAGGTGAAGATCTGTTCCGGTTCATGATGTGTCGGCACCAGCAAAATGGGCTGCCAGCTTTCGGTGCCAAAGCGGTCATTGATGACCCCTGCGATGTCCCGCGCTTCGGCCTGAACCGCGCGGTAGGCGGCGAGTTCGGACCTGCTGGGCGCCGCGATTTGCAGAAGGCTGAATCGCCCGATCCATTCGGGATGCGACTCCAGCATGCTTTCGACGGCGCGAAAGCGGTCGGCGATGCCTTTGGTGTAATCGAAACGTTCGACTCCCACGGCGAGTTTCCCGTCCTGGGACAGATTGAAACGGGTTCGAATCTCTTTACGGCATTCGGCAATGTTCGGTTGGCCGTCGAGGGCTTTGGGTGGCCATTCGATGGAAATGGGATAGGGTCGGACCAGAGTCGTTTGGGCATTGGCGCTGACGGATCGATGTTCGCGGTCGATATGGCATTCGAGGAAGCGATCCACCGAGTCCAGGAAATTGAGGCAGTGAAACTGGGTGTGGAATCCCAGGATGGAACTGCTCAAAAGACCCTGAAGGATTTCCGCGCGCCAGGGGCAGATGCTGAACATTTCGGGATTTGGCCAGGGAATATGCCAAAAAGTGATGATGGTGGCATCTGGCAAGCGTTCGCGGACCATGCGCGGCGCCAAAGCGAAATGGTAATCCTGAATGAGAACGAGCGGGTTGGGGGTTTTTGCTTCGGCAATCACCGCGTCGGCGAATTTGCGATTGACCGCTACATATTGCGCCCAGTCGGCGGTTCGAAAGGCGGGCCGGACGAAGGCGATATGGCAAAGAGGCCACAAGCCCTCATTGGCAAGGCCGTAATAATATCCAGTCAGTTCTTCGTCGGTGAGCCAGATGCGGCGCAGGACGTAGGATGGGGTGTCCGGGGGGACGGCCACATGATCTTGCTCGTCGACATTCGACGCATCGGCCGAGCCGCTCCCATGCGCGATCCAGAGACCGCCACAGGCCCGCATGATCGGTTCGACGGCAGTGACCAATCCGCTCGCTGGCCGCTGAATCTGGACGTGACCGTCGATGTCCTGGTGGCTGTAGGGCTCTCGGTTGGAGACGACGATCACCTCGGCGTCGGTGAGCTCCGTCTTCAAGAGATGCTTCAGGCTTTCCGCCGTCCACTCGACGCGGATGACGTCATTGGCGTTGCGCCGCCCCTCTTCCTTGCGCAATATCTTGTCCATGATGCCGCGGACCGTTTGCAGCAAAGGTTTGGCTAATCTGGGCGTCGTCGTCATGGTCGCGACCTTCTCTGGGACAGGCGCTACCCGAGACGGATCGGGATAAAACGCTGTGTCATAGGGAAATCAGATTAGCGTTATTCGAGTTGTTGATTGTGGCGACAAGATGGCCGCTTGGCCGCAGGGTGTGATTGGGGGACACCCTAGAGAGGCAATTCTGCCAGCCAAATGCGCAAGGCGGAGACGGTCTCAAACTGGAAAAGCGCTTTCGTCGACCGGTGCGGGCCGATCAGAATACCGAGACCGCCGAAGGTCCGCACGGCTTCAAACCCATCTTCATCGGGGAGGTCATCGCCGATGAAAACAGGCTTTCGTCCGCGAAAGGGATCGGTTTTCATGAAGGCTTCGACGGCGGTGCCTTTGCTGTATCCGCGCGGTTTGATCTCATAGACCATTTTGCCGGGAAACCAGCACAGGTCGCCGGAAGTCGCGTTCTCGACGGCGGTGCGGCAGATCGCTTCCAGATGTGGCGCTTGCCGATAGTGCAGGGCCAGGGCGAATCCTTTGTCTTCAAGAAAAAGACCGTCGTGACCATTCGCGACGTCGGTCAGGAGTGTTCGGGCCAGTTCCATCTGAGGAGAGGGTACTGGCCGGATGATCCGGCCATCGGCCAGGCGACGCTCGACCCCGTGGCAACCGGCAAGCGGAAGCTGAAAGGGTTTGATCAGCTCAAGGATATTCGCGACAGACCGCCCGCTGATCAAGGCCAAGGCGCCGCCCACTCTTCGATAAAGCGGGGCGAGCACTTCGGGCAAATGTTGTCTGCTTTGGAGCGCGCTCGGTTCCGATGACAATTCGATCAAGGTGCCGTCGATATCGGAAAACCACGCCCAGTCCGGATCGGGGGCGGGAGGAATAGGCAAGGTCGTTTCGGGCATCGCGGCAAACCATCAGTCAACGGGGCGCGGCGGAGGATAGCCTTTCTCCAGGGGCGGCACATCGAAAAAGAACGTCCATTTTTTCTGAAGGACCGACCGCGCGGTCAATGTCAAAGGGGATGGAATGTCGTCCGGCGGAGGCCCCCGTGGCAATCGGTTGAATCCGCTTCCCCCATTGCTCCCAGCCCGCTTGTGCCCTATGTTCCGGCAAACCCACCAACTGTTGAGACCGATGACCGACCTTAAGCATATCCGCAACTTCGCCATCATTGCCCATATCGACCATGGCAAGTCGACGCTGGCCGATCGCCTCATTCAAAAATGCGGCGGCATCGAGGACCGGGAGATGCGCGACCAGATCCTCGATTCGATGGATATCGAACGGGAGCGCGGCATCACCATCAAGGCACAGACGGTTCGCCTGGCTTATAAGGCCAAGGACGGTCTGATCTATCAGTTGAACCTGATGGACACGCCCGGCCACGTCGACTTCGCCTATGAGGTCAGTCGCTCGCTGGCTGCTTGCGAAGGCTCTCTGCTGGTCGTCGACGCCAGCCAAGGGGTCGAGGCGCAGACACTGGCCAATGTTTACAAGGCCATCGAGAACAATCACGAAATCGTTCCGGTGCTGAACAAGATCGATTTGCCGGCGGCCGAACCCGATCGGATCAAGCGGCAGATCGAGGATGTCATCGGCCTGGACACCGAGAATGCGGTGATGATTTCCGCGAAGACCGGTCGTGGTATCGACGACGTTCTCGAGGCCTTGGTCACGCGTCTGCCGGCGCCGACCGGCGACGCTGACGCGCCGTTGCAGGCCCTGCTGGTCGATAGCTGGTACGACAGTTATCTGGGCGTGATCATCCTGGTGCGGGTCAAGCATGGTGTGCTGAAGACGGGCCAGAAGATCCGCATGATGAACACCGGGGCCAGCTATCAGGTGGATGGCGTCGGCTATTTCACGCCGAAAATGGTCCGCGTCGATGCTCTTTATCCTGGCGAGATCGGTTTTCTGCAGGCTTCGATCAAGGCCGTGGCCGACTGCGAGGTGGGCGACACCATCACCGATGAGAAGCGTCCGGCCAGTTCGCCGCTGCCGGGCTTCAAACCCAATGTGCCGGTGGTTTTTTGTGGACTGTTTCCCGTCGATGCCGCCAATTTCGAGGATTTGCGCGATTCATTGTCGAAACTTCGGCTGAACGACGCCAGCTTCGAATATGAAGCGGAAACCTCGGCGGCCTTGGGGTTCGGATTCCGTTGCGGTTTTCTGGGGCTCTTGCATCTGGAGATCATCCAGGAGCGGTTGGAACGGGAATTCAATCTCGACCTGATCACCACAGCGCCTTCGGTGGTCTATCGCATCGATCTGACCAATGGCGAGCGTCTGCAGCTGCACAATCCGGCCGATATGCCGGAGGTGACCAAGATGGCCAAGATCGAAGAGCCATGGATCAAGGCGACCATCATGGTTCCCGACGAATATCTGGGGGCGATCCTGCAGCTTTGTACCGATCGGCGCGGTATCCAACTCGACCTGACCTATGCCGGCAATCGTGCCATGGTGGTCTATCGGTTGCCATTGAACGAGATCGTTTTCGATTTCTATGACCGGTTGAAGTCGATCAGCCGCGGCTATGCCAGTTTTGATTATGAAATCGACAGCTATCAGGAAAGCGATCTGGTCAAGGTCACCATCCTGGTCAATGCCGAGCCGGTGGACGCTTTGGCGTTCATCGCTCACAAGGGGCAGGCGGAATCGCGCGGACGTTCGATTTGTGCCCGACTGAAGGAATTGATCCCCCGGCAGATGTTCCAAATCGCTATCCAGGCGGCGATCGGCGGGCGCATCGTCGCCCGCGAAAGCCTATCGGCCCTCAGGAAGGACGTTCTGGCCAAATGCTACGGCGGTGACGTCAGCCGGAAGCGCAAGCTTTTGGAGAAGCAGAAAGAGGGCAAAAAGCGGATGCGCCAGTTCGGAAAGGTGGAAATTCCACAATCGGCGTTTCTTGCCGCGCTCAAAATGGGTGACGATTAGAGCCTTTCGCGATCAGACTGAATCGCTTTCCTTTTTCGTCAAGCCCGGCCATGACGACAGAAGATGATACAATCTGATCGCGAAAGGCTCTGGCCGGCGCGTCCCAGATCGTCTGGGGCGCTTTTTCAGCGTCATGCGACGCAACCTGTCTGCAACGCGCTCTAGCTTAGCGAGTGGAAGCGGTAGTGGCAGTGCCGTCGGCGAGGGCGGCAGGCCCACAGCAGAATCGTTCCCAATGGCGCCAACAAAGCCCACGCCGGCCAGGCCATCAGCATATTGCCGAGGGAGGACAGCAGATTGTCCCCCTGTAAAGCGCGACCGGCCAACAAAACCCAGACGTCTCTGGTCACCAGTCCCAGGTGATCTCCTGGCCCGAGCGCCAGCACAACATCGCCTGAAGCCATCAGTAACGCTAGACCCAGAAGCCCCCAACCAATAAGGCGACCGAGAAACATGCGACCCCCAAGGATATCAGTTGCTCATTTTTGATCTGCAAGAAGACGCGTTGTAATTGCCACAAGCGGCAAGATAATTCAATCGCCGAAGACCGATGTGAGGGTTGCAAAGCTTGAGTGTGTCGTATATTTTCCCCGCTCCGCATTAACCCGCCGATTCCGTCGGCGGGCTCGCTGTATCGGTGTTGCCATCGGTTTCAGCACTGTGGACGTGGAGGGGTGGCCGAGCGGTCGAAGGCGCACGCCTGGAAAGTGTGTATACGTCAAAAGCGTATCGTGGGTTCGAATCCCACCTCCTCCGCCAATTTCCCATTGTCCATACCGGACACATGGGTGACAGATTGAACCTCAAGACATGGGTAACAACCTCGGGCCGAACGGGTTGTCGAGTGTCTGCAAGGGTCTCTGGTCCAAATCAATATAACCGAGATCGCAGGTCAAGAACGAGACGAGCCGGATTCCGTCGTCGACGTCTTCGATTCCGACGTTTTGTCCCGCATACCGACTAGGGCTTTGGTCCGCGAGATTGAAACCGCGACGGCGGGTCCCAAGGCCTCTATCATGGTTTTCCAAGAGAGGTCAGCCCCCTCCACCGGTTCTCCCTGAGGAAGGCAATCGATGTCCGCAATCGTTCTTGATGGAAAAACACTGGCGCGACAAATGGAAGTTGACTTGGCGGTTCGCGTTCAGGTCCTCAAGAAGAGGACCAATGGGATTTCGCCGATTTTGGCAACGATCCTGGTTGGAGACGATCCGTCATCGGCGACTTATGTCAAAATGAAAGGCAATGCCTGCCAACGGGTCGGCATGGAATCGCTCAAGGTCGTGCTCCCGCAAACGACGACGACGCGTGACCTGCTGATTGAAATCGGCAAACTCAATGCCAGTCCTCGCGTTCAGGGAATCCTGCTCCAACATCCAGTCCCATCGCACATCGACGAGCGTCGCTGTTTCGATCACATCGCCCTTGAGAAGGACGTCGACGGCGTGACCGTGCTGGGGTTCGGCAGAATGGCGATGGGCGAGCCCGCTTATGGTTCCGCCACGCCGGCCGGCATCATGCGCTTGCTGGCGCATTACGGCATTGCCGTTGGCGGCAAGCATGCGGTGGTGATCGGACGCAGTCCCATTCTCGGCAAACCGATCGCGGCCATGTTGCTGAACGCGAATGCCACAGTCACCATTTGCCATTCGAAAACCGAAGGTCTGCCCGATCTCGTTCGTTTGGCCGATGTGGTCGTGGGGGCTGTTGGAAAGCCGCACTTCATCAAGGGATCGTGGATTAAAAATGGCGCCGTTGTTGTCGATGCGGGTTACCATTCCGGCGGACTCGGCGATGTCGAACTCTCGGCCGTCGTTGACACCTGTGCCGCCTATACGCCAGTGCCCGGCGGCGTCGGCCCCATGACCATCGCCACTCTGATCGCGCAAACCGTCGATGCGGCCGAAAAGGGGCTGTCGCACGCTTTTTGACGGTGGGCCGGTCCGCGCAATGATCCGTTTCCCGGTCTCGATTGGTTGCGGCTGCGGGGCGTTGTCTTCTGCCCTTCTCGTGGCCCGTGGTTCGCGCTAGTCTTAGACTGTTGAAACAAATCGATGAAATGAGTCGCGGAATGGATTCCCGAGAGAGCGAGGATTGTCGGTCGGCCTCTACGACCTTGGCTCAGTCCATGGGGGGGCTCTATCTGCTGGCGGTGGTCATCGTGCTGTTTGTCGTCGCGGTGATCAGCTTCGGCGGCGCGACCCTGCGCTCGCGGCTGGAGCACCAGGGCGTCAGTCCGGCCGTGGTGGACAAGCTTGAAACGCTTGATCCTGCCCAACGAACGGCGCTTTACGCCAAACTGGCCGAACTGGGTGGGGAATTGTCGACCGAGGCGGGCGAGCGGAATCGCCTGGCCCAGCGGCTGGAGACGCTGCTGGCCTTGCGGGCGGAATTGTCCTTGCTCGCAGACAAAGCTGGCGACGGCAAAGGGGGCGAGGGCCGGGGCGAGGCGAGTTCCGACGACACGCGCGCCGCCTTGTTGCGCAATATGGAAGCGATCGAGCGCGAGCTTGCGGCCGTGTCTCAGGCGTTGGAGGCGTCGGAGCAGAGAATCTCCGCAGACCAGTTCGCGGTTACGGGGCTGGGCGCTCGCCTCAACCGCGTGTTGCTGGCCAAGGTCGAGGAATTGCAACGGGGGCGCTCGGAATTCTTCGCGCGAATGCGCGATGTTCTCGGCGACCGGCCGGGTTTCAGGATCGAAGGCGACCGTTTCACCTTGCCGTCGGAGGTTTTGTTCGCGCCGGGTTCGGATCGCTTGCTACCGCAAGGCGCAGAAGAGGTTCGCCGTCTGGCAGCGACCATCAACGCGGGGCGGAGCGAATTTCCACCCGGCATCAACTGGGTGTTACGGGTCGGCGGCCATACCGATAAACGCCCCATTGCCAACGAGCGCTTTCCCTCGAACTGGGAATTGTCGGCCATGCGGGCCGTCACCGTGGTCAAAGCGCTTATCGCCGCTGGCGTGCCGCCGGAAAATGTCGCCGCTGCGGGGTTTGGCGAATTTCATCCGGTCTCCGTCGAAGACAGCGAAGCGGGGTTGGCCCGCAATCGCCGTATCGAATTCCGGCTCGATCCTCCCTGACGGACTCACCGTCAGGACACGTCGCCACCGGGCTCATTTCTTTTTCATGATCGATGCGGCTGTCATCCTGATGGCTGCCGCCCAATCTTGGTCGGCTGCTTTTCGCATCAAGCGGACGCTGTCGTACCAGGGGGTTCGCTCGTTCTTTTCGCCCCAAAGCCAATAGGGCCGCGGACCCAGAACCACCCAGACCGGGCGGCCGAGGGCGCCGGCCAGATGGACCACCGAGCTGTCGGTCATGATCACCGCGTCCAGCCGCTGCAAGACCGCCGCGGTGACGTCGAAATCGGTCAGAAGCGGCCCCAGGGGGGTGACCAGCCCAGCGGCCCGCTCGGCGTCGATGTCCTCGGCGGCGGGGCCTTTCTGCAGGCTGAACAGGCGAACGCGCGGATCGGCGGCCAGCGGCAGAAAATCCGAGAGGGCGGCCCGGCGGTAAGCATTGCCTTTGAAGGTCATGCTTCCGGACCACACGATTCCCAAGTTCAGGCCATCGGGGCGCGGCGGGATGGTCGATGCGACAAAAGCATCCAGCGCGGGATCTGCGGTCAGATAGGCGCCGCCACCGGCCGGATCGGGTTCGCCCAGGCTGAGCGCGAGGCCAGGCAGGCTCATGGCCGAGATCTGATAATCGACCGGCGGAAATCCATGAAATCCCTTGGGAATCAACTGGTCGATCGATGGGTTGCGAGCAAGCAGCCGGTACAATTCGGGCTGACATTGCAGCACCACCCGGGCGCCCAGGCGTTTTAACAGCGGCAGGAAGCGCGTGGCGAACAGCGTATCGCCGAACCCCTGTTCCGGTAGCACGAGAATCGTCCGTCCGGTCAGATCCTGACCACCCCAAATGGGCGCGATATTGGACAAAGCGCCGGCTTCGGTCAACGACCAGCGGACTTCGTAGGCCGGCCATCCCTCTTGCCATCGGCCCAATTGAAGCAAGGCGTGCGCGCGATCCCAATGCGCGTCGCGATTGCCGGGGTCGTGGGCGATGGCGGCGTCGAATGCTTTCAGCGCGGCCGCGGCGTCGCCTTGGTGCTTGAGGGTGATGCCGTGATTGTGGTGGTTGGAGGTTTCGTCGCCGCTCTCTCGCAGCAGATCTTCTTGGATCCGCCGCGCTTCGTCAAAGCGGCCGAGATCGGTCAGCGTGTTGGCCAGATTGCCGAGAGTGCCCCGGGACAGCTCCGTCGACAGCGCACGACGGAAAACGGCCTCCGCCAGAGCGAAATGCTTGGCTCGCCGCAGAATCACCCCCAGGTTATTCCACGTCTTGGCGGGATCCGCGATCGTCCGCAAAGCCTGGCACAGCATGCCGGCGGCCTCGTCCGATCGCGCGGTCTCCAGCATCCGCATCCCGCGCTCGTGCAGGCTGGCGGCCTCGGCGGCCGCTTCCGGCGGCACCGGCGGGAACGGTCTGCCGGTGAGCAGTTCCGTCAATGTCCGCTCGATCGCGGCGAACACGGACGACCAGTCGTTGGGCTTCGGTTGGCGGAACAGTCGCATGGTCGGATACCAAGGCGTGTCCGATCGTTCCAAGCCCCATCGCCAGTCGGGCAGGTAAGGCAACAGCACCCAGACCGGTTTGCCCAGGGCGCCGGCCAGATGGGCCACCGAGGTGTCGACCGAGATCACCAGATCGAGGCCGGCGATAATGGCCGCAGTGTCGCCGTAATCGCCCAGCCGGGCCGACGGGTCGAGGATGACGCCGTCCGCTCCGGCGGCGGCGATGTCATGGGCGCGGTCCCCGACTTGCAGCGACACCAATTCGATCCCGGCATGGCTCAGCAGCGGCAGGAAGCCAACGAACGGGCAGGAGCGGGCCAGATCGTTGGCATGGCTGGGATTGCCCGACCAGCAAATGCCGATCCTGAGACGGATTCCGGCGGGCGGCGGCGGCAGGCCGGTACGGCGTGGCGCCCCCACGATGCCGTTGATCGGGGGAATGGTGTCGGGCGTGATCCCCAGGACGTCGGCCGCATCCACCAACGAGCTCACATAGTCGAATCGCCGCCGGGTCGGGCCGGCGAAGGGGGTGACGTTGGGCAAGGCGCGGACGACGGGAAGAAGGGCGCGATTGCAATTGACCCACACCGACGCGCCGCGTGCCGCCAGAGCGGGGGCGAAGCGGAGAAACTGGAGCGTGTCGCCGGTTCCCTGTTCGCCGAACAAAAGAATGGATTTACCGCTCAGATCCTCGCCGCTCCACTGTTTGTCATGGCGGGCAATGGTGGGAACGGCGCCCGGGAGCCGCCGCCGCCAGCGATATTCGATGAACGCGGCGGTCCAGTCGCCGTCCAGGAAATGGACGAGCGCCAGCGCCAGATGCGGCCATGGATCGTCGGGAGCCAGTTCGGCGGCCCGCGCGAGCAGCGGTTTGGCGTCGTCCAGCCGGCGGCGGCCGATCAGCCCTTGCGCCAGCGTGACCAGCAGTCCCGAATCGTCGGCTATCCGGCGACGTTCGGTCTCCAGTACCGCGATGGCGTCGTCGAAGCGGGCGCGGCGCAGCAGCAGTCGCCCCAAGGCCAGTGCCGCGCCCGGCGCCGCGGCCGGGTCGAGGGCAAGGGCGCGGACAAGGGCCGTTTCCGCCGCGTCGAGGGCGCCCAGATCGGACAATGCCGCTCCCAAAAGTCCGAGGGGGGCGGCCCGGTCCAAAGTCTCGGGGGCCGCCAATTCCAGAGCCATGACCGTCTGGGCGGGGCGGCCGTGGCGGTGCGCGGCGGCGGCGGCGGCGATCAACTCCCGGGGGCCGCGTTGAATCGGCTGGGTACGCGGCGGCGCCTTTGCGGCCGGCGTGGGGGGCGGGCGACGCGCCATCAGGGGCTCAGCACTTTGTCGCGCGGCCCGTCGGCGCCGATCCGGCCTTGATTCAGAACGATGATCCGGGTGCAGGCCATCAACAGCGTCCGGCTGTGGCTGCTGAGCAGCACGGTTCGCCGGCCGGCCAAGCCGGCGATATAGTCGGCCAGGGCATGTTCCAGTTGGGAGTCGAATCCTGTGGACGGCTCATCAAGCAGCAAGACCGGCGGTTCGCCCAGAAGCGCGCGGGCCAGGGCGACCATTTGACGTTGGCCGCCGGACAGCCGGGTTCCGCGCGGCCCGACCTGGGTGGCCAGGGTCAATTCACCGCGTTCGATCGATTGAGCGAGACCGGAGCGGGCCAGCGCCTCGGTGATCTGTTCGGTGGTGGCGTGGACGTTCCCGGCCAGTACATTGCTGGCCAGGGTGCCGTCGAACAGCAGGGCATCCTGGGTCTTGTAGCCGATCGAGCGGGCCAACTGGCGCGGATCCCAGCGCTGCACGGGGATCATGTCCAGCAGGACCTGCCCTTCGCTCGGCCTTTCGACGCCGGTGATCAGACGCATCAGAGTGGTTTTCCCGGCGCCGGGCAGGCCGGCGATACCGACGATCTCCCCCGGTCGGATATGCAGTGTCAACCCGTCGAGGACCGGGCGGGCGTCGTCGGCGGGGCGCCAGCGCAAACCCACCAATTGGATGTCGCCGCTGGGGTCGTTGGGGTTGACCTCGGTCTCGGACGGGCGGGCCGCCGGCAGGACGTTGTCCAACTCGCGCAAGGCCCTGCGGAATTCGCGGAGCCGGGTGACCAGGAGCGTGACCGAGCCCAGGGTCGCCATGCAGCGCGCGGTCAACATGGACGCCGCCATGATGCCGCCCGACGTCAACAGATGGCTGTCCACCAGATAGGCGCCGCCGACGAGGATGGCGGCATAGGCGAGGGTCGACGCCGAGATGCTGACCGAATTGGCCATGGAATTCCAGAACCGCGCCCGTCCGGCGGCCACCGCCGCTGCGTCACCGGTTCGCCGCCAGCGGTGCTCCAATTCTCCGCGCAGGGCGGTGGTCACCACGACTTCGCGACCCATCAGGGTGTCGGCCAGCAGCGAGATGCGCTGTTCTCCGGCGTGGCGGGCGAGCGCTTCATATTCGCGCGCCGGAACGCAGAAGGCCAGATTGAGCAAAATGGTGACGACGCCGACCAGGATCGGAATGAGCACCAGCGGTCCCGACACCAGGGCGATGGCCGCCAGGAACAACAAGACGAAGGGGATGTCGGCGGCCGCCAGCAGATAGGTGGAGGAGACGAAGTCGCGGCTGGACAGCAATTGCTTGTATTTGTCGAGGACCAGGCCCACCGGCGGAATGCCGCCCGACTTGCGCAGCAGGTTGGCGAACAAGGCGCGGTCGATGTCGCCCTCGGTGGTTACCGCGACCCGTTCGACGAGTTGAATGCGCAAGGCGCGGGCCAGATAGTCCATGGCGACGGCCAGCAACACGCCGATGGAGATCGCCCACAAGGTGTCGCTGACGCCGTTTCCCAGCACCTTGTCATAGACGAAGGCGCCGAACAGCGGCAGCGTCAGAGCCAGCAGGTTGGTAATCACCCCGCCCAACATCACCGGCAGCAACTGGCGGCCGTGGCGACGCAGGAACGGCAGCGCTTCGTCGGCCAGCGTCGGTTCGCTCGCCGGGACCAGTGCGAAGGCGCGTTCGGCATGGGGGAGCGCGGTGGCGAGCGGGATCGGGCTTCCTTCGTCGTCGAGAGCTTCCCAGGTGCCGTCTGGGCGGGGCAGCAGGACGGTCCAGGCGCCGCCGGGCAACTCCAGCAGGACGGCGGCGCCATCGACGCTTTTCAGAGCGGAGTCCGGGTTGATCACATGGGCCGTCAGGCCGCTGCCTTCCAGCCCGGTTGCCAGCAGATCCTCCGGCGAGGCGGTGGCAGGCAGTGAGCGCGGCAGCGGCGCCGGTCGGCCCAACGCCGCCATCACCGCGGCCAGTGCCGTTTCCAGGGGAAAAACCCTTGCCGTCATACCTTGTGCACCTCGATCTGCGCGATCGTGAGGCCGGCCTGGATGAAATCGTAATGGGTGTAGGTGGCATCGTGCACCGTGGTGTTCACGGTAATGCCGGTGGACGTCTGAGCGGTGAAACTGTCGCCGCTGTCCATGGTGAAGGTCAGGTCCGAGGTGGTGCCGGCCCCGACGATATGCTGAATATCCGTCGAACTCAGGTTGTAGCTATCACCCGAAACGCTGTTATGCACGTCGGCGGCCTGGATATCGGTGATATGGCTGGACGCCGTTTGCAGATTGCCGCCGGGGGCGACCAGAGTATTGCTTCCCGCTCCGCCGTTGATGCTGCCGGTGAAGCTGGCCAGTTGCGTGGCGGAGACGTTGATGGTGTCATTGCCGCTGCCGCCCAGCAGCGTGTCGGCGGACGTGCCGCAGGTCATGATATCGTTATTCGAATCACCGGTAATGACGTTGGTGCCATTGGCGCTGCCGACGACGTTCTCGATGCCGGAGAGATGATCGTGGAACGTGCCGTTGGTGCCCGTTCCGGCGGCGAGATTGACCGTAACGCCGCCGCTGGCGGCGCTGTAATCGACGATGTTGCTGCCGGTGCCGCCGTAAAAGGTCTCGGTAGTGCTCTGGCCGCCGATAAAGGTTTCGCTGCCGCTGCCGCCATAGATGGTGTCGGTACCGCCACCGCCGTAGATGGTGTCGTTGCCGCTGCCGCCGTAGATGGTGTCGTTGCCGCTGCCACCGTAGATGGTTTCGGTGCCGCCACCGCCGTAGATGGTGTCGTTGCCGCCGCCGCCGTGGATGGTGTTGCCGGCGCTGCCGCCCCAAATGACGTTGGTGTTCGAATCGCCGGTCAGGTCGTTGCTGCCGGCGTTGCTGCCGACAATGTTTTCGATGTTATAGAGCGTGTCGTGGAAGCCCGTTCCGCTGGCCGAGTGGGTGGTGAGGTTCACCGTGACGCCGCTGCCGGCCGTGCCGTAGTCGACGCGGTTGGTGCCCGTGCCGCCATCGATGTACTCGCTGCTATGGCCGGCGATGAAGCTGTTGTTGCCGGCCATGCCATAAATGGTGTCGCTGCCGCCATCCCCGTTGAAGACGGTGCTCGTGCCGTTGCCGACGATGAAATCGTTCCCCGTGCTGCCGATGACAGTCTGGAAGTGGGCCAAGTAATCGATGTGGCCGTTGTTGCTGGCGTAGCCGGTGTAACCTGTCGCCAAACTCACGCCATGAGCGTTGCCGGTCTGGTCCGTTCCGGCCAGATAGATGGTTACGCCGACACTTTCCAAAGCATAGGACAACGTGTTGGTGCCGGTGCCGCCGTCAAGGTAATCCCCGCCGCCACTGCCGAAGATGATGTCGTTGCCGGCGCCGCCGGTGATGGTGTTGGAATTGGCGTCGCCGATCAGCGTGTTGTTGCCCAAGGCGCTGCCGATGATGTTTTCAACGTTGACGTAGAAATCGCCGGTCGCTGTGCCGACAAGTCCGTAGCCCACATATCCGGTGGGAATCGTCACGCTATCGTAAGCGGCGTTATGCCCACTGGCGTCGATGCCGCCCAGATAGACGGTGACGCCGATGGTGCTCGCGCTGTAGTCGATGGTGTCGACGCCCGCTCCGCCATCAATGGTGTTGGCCCCCGAACTGAGGACGAAGCTGTTGTTGGCGGCATCGCCGGTCAAAACGTTGCCATGCGTCGAGCCGATGATGTTTTCGATGCCCGACAGGCGATCGTTGGCAGCCGAGCCGCCATAGGTGCCGGCCGCTAAATTCACCGTCGCCGCAGTCGCGACATTTGCGTAGTCGATCCAGTCGGTGCCGCCGCCGCCCACCATGACGGCCGAGCCACTGGCCGTGCCACCGATGAAGGTGTCGTTGCCGCCACTGCCGACGATGCTGGCGATGCCGCTGTAGATGTCGCCCGCAGCATAACCGGTGCCAAGGTGGCTGCTGGTCTGGTCGATGATCATGGCGGTGCCGCGGGCGTAGCTGACCACGTCGGTGCCGCCGCCGCCGACGAAACTGTTGGCGTTGCCGTCGGCGTAGAACAGGTCGTTGACGGTCGAGCCCGTGATGTTTTCGATGCCGGTCAGTCTGTCGCTGACGGCGGCACCGCCGTTGTTGGCGTTGTTGGTGAGATCGACGGTGACGGCGAGACCGCCGTCATGGGCGTAACTGACCCAGTCGGTGCCGCCGTTGCCGATCAGACTGTTGCCGAGGCCGTCGGCGAAGAAGGTGTCGTTGCCGGACGATCCGGTGACGTTCTCGATGCCCGAGAAGCGGTCGTTGACGGCAGCGCCACCGTCATTGGCGCTGTTGGAGAGATCGACGGTGACGGCGAGACCGCCGTCATTGGCGTAACTGATCCAGTCGGAACCCCCGCCGCCGACCATGGTGGCCGAACCGCTGACGGTGCCGCCGATGAAGGTGTCAC
>Ga0209415_10007179_pt1 | contig 19498 bp, 25 predicted proteins | sample PeaSoiSIISIP2007_FD_187696 | JGI IMG/M metagenome (GOLD analysis project Ga0209415, IMG submission 187696) | Peat soil microbial communities from Weissenstadt, Germany - SII-SIP-2007 (SPAdes) (version 2) | ecosystem: Environmental > Terrestrial > Soil > Wetlands > Peat | place: Germany... | reverse complement strand
CCGCTGCCCCCGCTGCTGCTGCTCCCTCCCGAGCCGCTCGAGCCTCCACTGCTACCGCTGCCCCCGCTGCTGCTCCCTCCCGTCTGTGGGGGCGTCTGGATGACCGGGGGCTGCTGCAGCTGGCCCGCGACGCACTTGGGACAGGGGCACCGCACGACCCGGCTATCCGCGACGTTGTCGTAACTCAGGTTCTCGTTTTTGCAGCACGCCATGGGTTCTCCCTGGGTCGTTTTGGACCCACCGCTAGATTACACGACTTTGGCCAGGACCGCCCAGACCAAAATGCCGCCGCCGATGCACGCGGCGCCGATGAGAATTGGCTTGGTGTAATCGGTCGGCGTCGCGGCGGCATTGCCGACGATGGTCGTATTGGGAACGTTGAGCACGTCGCTCGGCGTCACGTCGCCCGCGGGCGGGATGGTCGTGTCGCCGAACCCCGACGCCGCGGTGGTCCACCGGAAATAGCTGCCGCCGACCAGCTCCCACCACATCCCGCCGATGTTGGCGACTTTGCGCCCGCGCGCTCGCGCGAGCAGAAGCTTCACCCCGGCAGGTACTTGCGCCGCGGAGACCTGCACCCAATGCGGCCCCGCTTGCGGGACAGGGCGCTGCAACGCGCTCAGCGCGCCCGGCGCAATCGCCCCCGCCCCCACCGCCGCGTTCACGTTCCCCGTGGCTCCCGCCGCAACCGTAGCTCCCTCGCACGTTCCGCCCGCCGCGCAGCTCCCGCAGCACGCCGCGTCGCCGTAGCCGACGACCTCGTCGCCGCGTCGCGCGTACCACGTCTTACTCGCCGTGTGCCACTGCGGCGCCTGGGTGAGACTCACGAGCCCCGTGGGCACGCGCGCGACGGGTTTCCACTTCATCAGTACCTCTCCTTCTTGCGCCGGCCCACAGCAAGGCCGAGCGTGAACCCCAGAATGCCCGCACCGAGAGCCGCAATGGCTGCAACCGGAGCACTGATCCACGTGCCCGGCGGCGTCGCCGCGGGCGGTAAAGTGACGTCACCGAATCCCACGTGATCCACGCGATCGCCATCGCGCGGCACGCGCACGCGTAGTGGGGACACAGCGAGCGCCATCACGTGATGCTCGCCCCGGCATTCGCGCCGATCGTCAGAAGCTGCCGCCAGCCCGTGATCGTGGCCTCTTCGTTTTCGCCGAGCGAAAATCCGCAGAGCATGAAGAGGTAGCGACTCGTACGAATCAGGCCGTTGACCGATGTCGCCTGAGTCGGGATGCGAAGCCCCGTGCTCGTCACCCCCCCGTCCGGGTCACCAAACAGCCCCTGCAGATACTCATCCGGTCCCGACGACCACACTTCAAAGGTTTCCACGGTGCCCGTGGCGCGCTTGATTTTGACCGTGAGCGCCGCCGCAATGCGCCAGAGCTGCGGGCCCGTCTTGGCCCAGTTGAGGATGAAGTTCTCACCGTTGGGCGAACCCTGCGGCTCGTAGGGGCTGGGTACGCCGCTCCAGCCGGTCGCGGAAATCCCTGCCGACTGCAACACCGAAGCGAACATCCCGTAGAAACCCTGGCCCTTGCACGGGATATGCAGCGAGGACCACGCGCGGGCGTCACGCCACGGCGTGCGCATGTCCTGAAACGATCCCAGTCCTGCAATCGGATCGCCCGGGAACTTGCCGTTATTCGGCGGCGTGTACGCCGTCAGGTCGAAATAGAAGCCCGTCCCCGCGAGCGTGATGAGCTCGTAGAGCAGCGCAGGGTTGGAAGACATCCCGAACGCAACGCCGGGCACGGTCGGGCTGACCGGAGTCGGCCCGGGCGCGAACCCTTGGGCGTACGAGTCGAGAATCTGCGGCCGGAGAAAGCGCAAGCCCCAGGTCACGTTCGCCTGGGGTGGGCGCCAAATGCCGTCCGTGATCTCGAGCTCGATGAGTCGCTGCTGGGTCACGCCTCAGCCGCCTCAGCCCGGCACGTAGGTCGAAATGTCGTAGCCCTTGCTGGCGAGCGCCTGGAGCGCCTCGCGGTTGGTCATCTCGAGGATCGACGGGCTGGGCGTCGTCATCGTCATGTAGTTCACCGTCACCTGCACGGTGAAGGGCAAGACAACGGTTGCGTGCAGATCGATCACCAGTCCTTGGTTCCACGTGATGAGCCACCGGGGGTGGTACTTGCGTCGGAAGGACACTTCCAAAGGGCTGAAATTCGGAACGGGCGTGTAGCCGCCACCCATGCCGCCGACGACGTGCAATCGCCCTTGGATGCCCGATGACTGGATGTACCCCCAGTTATTCAGCGAATCGTTGCCACCCGGCGTGTTCTGGTTGGTGATCGTGTAGTTGACCTCGGTGACGACCGTGTCTTGCACGACCTTGTTGGCGTTGCCGATGTTCGCGACGTCGGTCGTCGCTGTATTCGCCCAGGTTCCCTGAATGGGGATGTCCCACGGAATGAGCGCGTAGCCGCATGCCACGCTGTAAGCGAGCTTCGGTGTGCCGAGGCTGATGAGCTCTTGAACGGAGATTCCGCTCGCGGCGCACGCGCCCCCCGCGCAGCCGTAGCCGGCCGGCGTACCCGGCGCGCCGAGACCCGTCGGCTTGCCCGCGTCGTCGAGCGGCGCGGCCTTGAGTCCGGCCGGCGGTAGCATGACCCCCGGGCGTTGTCCTTCCGTCATCGTTCGGTCCCTCCTAAGCGCCTGAGGCGCGGAGGGCTTTCTCCGAGAAGACGGAAATGAGCCCTCGCGCCTCGGCGCGATCGATCAAGCGCTCGTGAACCCGCCGCAGCTCGAGCAGAGCGCCTGCTTGATGGCGGGGTGATTGCGGATGCACTGCGCGAGATCGTCGTCGACTTCGACGCCCTTCAACTTGGTCGCGATCGTCCACGGACCGCCCTTGAACTCGGCCCAGGTCGAAGTGACCGTTTGGGTGACGTTGTTGTTGTCGACCGAGCGCTCCTGGAAGTTCGAGCCGACGCCGGCCGTGAAGTCCTGACATTCGGTGAACTTCGGAGGCACAACGCCCGCCGCCGACGTGGTGCTCGGCAAAACGCCCGTGCCCAGGCCCGAACCGCCCGCCTGCGACGCATCGAACTGCGCTCGCATGTCGTTCGAGAGGTTCAGGTTCTGCTGCTGAAGCTGCAGCCCGATGTTGACGCCGGGCTTGAGCATGTAGGGCACGTTCGTGCTGCGGTACTCGGTGTTGTGCCGAAGGGCGGTCGCGATGTCGATCCCACCGTACGTGACATCAACGAAGTCGAGGTCGTTGTTCGGCGTGAATAGGCCCTGGTTATTGGCCGCGGCGCCGATCGATCCGATGCGCAGGACGTCGATCGCGCAGAAGTCGTCGGTCGTCGCGAGCGACGCGATGTAACGCGTGTTAACCTGTGCCACGAACTCCTGAACATTCACCTGGCTGATACCGGACGAGCCAAGCTGTCCCTGAGCCGGACTCCACGCGGTGTCGCGGAACTGCTCGTTCAGGAGCGTGATGAGCTGGCCCTGGCTCCAGACGACGTTGTAGGCGCGCACCATGCTCCAGAAGCCCATCTGCTGCCAGCCGCCCCACCACAGCTTCGCCTTCGCCGTCGGCGAGTGGCTGCCGGTCCAGGCGTTGCCCGCGGCGTTTCCGCCCCCGGCGTCGTTGGTCAACGACCAGGAGTCCGGGCTGAAGGGCTTGGCCCCAGCCGTCGTGAAGTTGGCGCGGCTGAAGGCGTTGCCGCGAACGGTGAACACCATAGGCGAGGGCACCAGATGGATGCCGATGGCACAGATGCAGAGATTGCTCTCGGTCTGCCCGTTGGTCAGCCCTTGTGTCTCGTAGATGACATCCCACCCGCCGAGCGCCACGGGCACGTTGGGCCCCTGGTTCAAGAGGTAGATCGTCGCGCCGAGGTTCGCGTTGACCGCGTTCGAGCTCATGGGCCCTTCGGCGAACAACTCGACCGTCGCGACTTCGGGCATCATGTACGGCGGAACCCGCAGAAACGGGTTGAACGCGTTGATGATGCTCTGAGGGTCGGTCGCCTGCAGCGTGCAGTCCGGCGAACCGAACCCAATGCCGACGCAATTCATCGGCGACTTGGGGGCCTTCTTCAACTCGACTCGTTGCATGGTCTTGTTCCTTTGATTGGCTGCCGGTGTTCTCTCACCCCGGTCAGCGTGAACTTTTGTGTGCAGAAATCAGGCTGTGCGCGTCTTGCGAGCGGCTTCGAGCATGTCGGTCGAAAACGGAACGACAACAGGCTTCTTCTGAGCAACCTGATGCGCCGTGGGTGGATCGACTAGAGGTGCAGCCGCTGGAGCGCCGACGCCCGCGGGCACGGACGCGGGTTGCTCGTACGGCGGAGGCGGCGGGGGAGGCGGCGCGTCGTTGGACTCACCGTATCCCGCAGGAGCGCCGAGACCACTGGAGGGAAGCGTCGGTCCGGCGTACGCCGTGCCGGCAGCGAGCATCCCTGCGCGCAGTGGCACGTCGTAGAGGCGCTGGCCCATGCTCGTCTTGGCCGTGAGCATCGCGACCAAATCGACCAAGGCTTTGCCGCCCACGCGGGCGAACGCGCCGAAGCCGAATAGCTGAAGAGCCGAACGGCCCATTGGCGCCTTGACGAAATACGCGCTGACGAAGGGCAGCGCGACGAAGACCCCGAGATCCACCGCGAGGCGGACAGGGGACTTCCAGATCGGCGCTTCGACAGCGGCGCCGTTGAGCAGGCCGGGATAAGACCCGGTCGTCGGCGGGATGTCGATCTGCAAGGGATTGCCCGTCACGGTGTCGGTGACCAGTCCGTTCGCGGCGGGCGTTGCAGTCGTGGCAGCGGTCAAGGCGTGCGTCGCGAGCGCCCTGTCGGCGGCATCCGCGACGACGAAGCCAATCATCAGCGTCAAGCCGCCGACGAAGAGCTCCCCGGCGCCGAGCGGGTTTTCCATCGCGTAGCGCTCGCGCGCCTTGCGGTGATGCTTCCTGTGCCTGGTCTCGGCGGCGACCCTGATGACGCGGGTCTTGCCGGGGACCTTGACGATCTTGACCGAGCGGTTGGTCTTGACGACCACCGGACCTTTTCGGCCCTTGCGCTGGGTGACGACGACGGCGCGCTTCTGGGTGCGGCGCTTACCCTTGCTCTTCTTGCGCTTCGGAGTTCCCGGTGCCGCCTTGTAGTACTTCTTGCGCGTCGACTTCTTGTGGCGCGTCACCTTCGCCGGACCGCGATGCTTCGCGCGGTTGGCCGCGATCATCCTTCGCGTAGCAGCCTTCTGCTTCGCGGTGCGTGCCTTCTTGCGCTTCGCCTTCGCCATGGAGGATCCCTCGGTAGGAGCTTTCTTGGCTCCTCCTGAATCCCCGTGGCGCTTTCCAGTAGACGTCTTCCCAGTGGGTTTCGTCAAGCCCTTCGCAGCCGCTTTCACAGCCTTGCGCCGGCCGGCGGCCATTCGCTTGAGAAATGCCTTCTTTTTGGCGCCGCGCAGCTTCGGCTTCTTCGGCTTTGCGCCGGCTTCGTAGAAGACCGCCGCTTTACCGCCGGGCGCTGCGGCGTGTTGAGGAGCGCTTTCGCGATGACGGTTGATCGCGTCGAGGTAATCCATGGCGAGGTCTCCGTGGGTGAGACCTCCTCTTTTCCCCGTGGCTCCTCGAAGAGACTACGCGTGCAATCCGATCATGGCCAGACGAACCCGCGCGCGTCGAGCATCGCCCCTCGCGGCAGCTCGAGCCGCAGCCACTGCCCGCACCGATAAAGGACCGACCGTCCATGGCCCTTCATCAGCGTCGCGAGCGACGGAGCGTTGAACGGATGATGAAACCCGCCCGGCGCCTTGGTGCCGCCGCGCACGTACCTTATCCGTCCGCCGGCTTTTTTCGCGGACGCCACATCGCCGAGATGCGTCCACGTCGCGAGGCTGCGCGGGGGGAAGATCGCGACCCCGCGATGCACGCGGTGTTTTCTTCCGAGGTAGTCTCTCGCGTCGCGAGGGATTTCGTCCTCGTCGGCAAGGGGTCCCTTTGCGAATGGACCCACGAGCACGCTGCGCGCGGGCCACTCTTTGCCACTCGGATCGTGAAGCATGCCGTAGCGCGCGGGGGGAATGACCCGTGCGCCGTCGACCAAATCAAAGACAACGCCGGTGCCTTTGCAGATCACGTGGCCCTCCTTCGGCGCGACGCCGCCGCGCGGATCGCATCGAAAACGCCAATCCGGTCCGCGACGTAGACCCCGCCGACGACCGCCACGGCCGCCCACGGCCAGGGGCTCGCCAAGAAATCGGCGACCTTGTTGACCTGTTGCTTGACCTGCGACGCGACCTCACCCGCTGCCTCTAAAGCACCGCCGACACCGATACCGAGAAGCTGCAGCACGCCGTGCGCGAGAATCCCCTCGCCTTCGATTTCAGCGATGACGACCTTCTGCAAGTCCACCGAGGGTACGGCCGGCAACGTCACGCTTGGGCAATCGCGCGCGATCTGCGGCGCGTAAAACTGCCCGCACCGAAGAACGACGTTCTGAAAGTCTTGCAGGATGTCCGCCGCAGAGATGACGATCTCGGCATCGCTCATGTTCTGGTGCGCATTCCACGACGCCGTGATCGAATCCGAGAACCCCTGCTCGGCGTTCGCCCAAATCTGCATCGTCGTCGCGTCCGGCGCCGCGGCGAACTGCTTGGTGTTGATGCTCGGATCACTCGAGGACCAGAGCTTGCCGCACGCCGCGGCCGCGCGGGCCATGCCGGTTACGTAGCCGTCCCAGAGGCTACGGTACGCGAGCACGGTCCCCGGCGTCACGATGCCGGCGCCGAACCCCGCCGGCCGCTGGTACTTACCGTACCCAGGCGCGGTCTCGCGCCAGCTTCCGTTCTCGTGCACGTACGTCTTCTTGTAGCGGTCCTCGACCCAGTGCTTTCCAACACGCCGGAACGCACGCGTCGGCGGAGCTCCGAACGTCGCGAGCTCCGCGCCCGTCGTCCCCGTAGTCTTGGAGACCTGCTTCATCGGATCGATCCACTGCTCGCTTTGCGCCTTGCTTCCCGCGTAGATGGCCTCACGCGTGCTCGGATCCGCGTAATACTTCGTGCCGCCGTCGAGGATCCCGACCAAAACGTGCGGCTGCTGACCCGCGCCGAAACTCTGCCGCACGATGTACGCGTCCAGACCCGCTGCGAGAAAGGCACCGCAGAGGGCCGCTTGTAAGTCATCGCAATCGCCGCCAGGAATGCAGTGATCGCGCAAGCACAAGGTGACGTGCGGCTTCTGGATCCACTCGGTGCCTTTACCGTCCGGTTTGTAGACGGTCTTAGCTCGAAATGCATCGAGTAGCGCCGTCGCGCGCGTCAAGACCGAAGGCTTGTCCCGACCATCTATCCCCGCCGCCGTATAGACGTCGACGACCCAGCCGACCATGTCCATGTCGTAGCGGCACTCGCGCGCGTAGCTCGCGATGGTCTCAATCGATTTCGACAGGCCCGGCTCGCCCGCCGGATACGCCGAGACGCCCACTGCGGAAGTCACTCTCGGGAGACTACCGCGAATTTCTGACGCTAGGAACGCCGTCCACGAACGGCCGCCTCGAGCGCGGAGCGTTGCATAGCGTCGGCCTTGGCTTGCTCGACGGATCCGCCGAGCAAAATCGCGCTGGGCGGCTTGACGGGCTGCAAGGACGCGATGAGCCGCTCGCAACCCTCGACGGCTTGCGCAAGAGACAGCCGGTCACCGTCGTCGAGCGAATCCACGCTGACGCCGATCGCATCCGCCGGCAGGTCGAGCGACGTGATGCTCTTGCAGCACCAGAGCGGCGCGACAAAAAACCCGAGCTGAATCTGACCCGGGCCAATGGGCTGGATCTGGGGATGAAGCTCGTACACGGGCGAGAGCACGATCCGGCGGCGGGACGGATCACCGCCGACGGGCTTGCCGATGACCTTGCATCCGTTCGACTGAAGGATGATCCACCCGGCGAGGGGCCCGGGGGGCGTCGTGTTGCCGTTCGTTTCCTCCATTACCATCCCTGGCTGCTCAATCGACTCAGAAGCGCATTCACTTGAGAGCGCATTGTGAGCGTCGTGATGCATGTCATGCCCGGAACGCCTTGACACGAAACGCCGTCGTTCGAGTCATTGATCCCCGCCGTGTCGGCGAGGAATTTCTGCACGGAGGCAACCGTCAGCGAGAAGAGCATGAACTTCAGATCGGAGCTGACCGTGTCGTAATTCTTCTGAAGCGTCGGGTTGCTCCACGGGCGCGGCGGGAGCTGTGCGAACAGCGGGCTCACGACAGAAGTGATCTGTGGCGCAAGCGGCGGCCGGACGATGGCGGTCGTCTGCAGTGTCGACGCCGGGGCTGCACCCGTGGGTGCCTGGACAGATTTGCCGGCAACGGTCGCCGCGTACCCTGCAACAAACACCGGCGGCACGGCCGAATTGATTGTGCACCGCACATAGTAGAGCACCTGGGTCTTGTTGCCTGATAAGGCGACGCTGCTCGTGACGACGGTGAAGCTCTTGTTGAGAGTCGCCTGCACCGTGGCTTGGCTTGGAGCCTTCGTGAACACGAACCCCGCAGGCGCGTTGATGACGACCGCGTAGGTGCTGCCGGCGATGTAGGGCAGCGTGATGCTGCCGATCTTTCTCAGACCCCCTGAGCTCGTCGTCGTCGTTTGACCGAGCACCGACCCAACGAGTGCGCTGTTCGCGGAGAGATTGCCGCCCGACGTCGTCGTGCCGCCCTTCCCTCCCGTCGTCGTGCCGCCCTTCAGGGTCCCTCCCGTCGTCGTCCCCGCCGCCGGCGTCAGGCCCATGTCGACGATCTGGGTGACCGTCACGACCGTCGATGTCGACGCATCGGCCGTCGTCGTCGGCACGGTCACGGTCGGCCCCGAGTAGTCAACGATGAACGCGACGGTCTTGCCGTCGGCTGAGACGGATGACGACACGACCGTCAGCCCTGGTGTCAGAATGTCGAGCGTCACACCCGCAGCGACGGCGCTCGCGGTGATCGGAATCGTCGTCACGGCCTGAAAGCCGTAGCGATGTCCGCCGACGAACGTGTAGCTCGCGGGAGAAGTCCCGGCCGCAGCGGCGGGCTTGCTCGACATGACAAGCACCGTGCCGATGACCGCAGCGCCACCTGCGGCAACGGCACCGATCGTGAGCGCACGTTGGGTGGAGGTTTTCATCCGGATGTCGTCTGGTCGCCCTGGCCGGCTGCCGAATCGCCGCCAGACGCGACGGCGTTACCCCCGGATGAAGACGAACCGCCGCTCGCGGGGAGCGTATTGCTGCCGCTCGCCGGCGTCGCCGGTTTGCTATTCGCGGCGAGGATGACCGCGACCGCGGCACCCGCCGCACCCGCGAGGGCCAGGCCGACGATGACTCGTTTCGTGATGGGTCTCATTTAGCTCCCCGCCGGCAAGAAGATTTCGACGTTCTTCCACGCCGTACTATTGCTTCCGTCGGGCGACTGGAACGCGGGCGTGCAATTACCACTCGAACAGACGATGAAGAGCCACGTTTTTCCGCCGTAGCTCTCGATCACGGTTGTGCCTTCTGGACTCGAAAGAAGCTGCTGCGCGCGCTGTGTGACGGTGGGGATGAGATCGGAGTTCGTAGCGGTGCGCCACGTCGCGGGATCGGGGGGTGCAGGGTAGTTCGGCGCGACGGGGGCTGAGGGCCCAGAAGGACCCGAGGGCGGCGTCGCCGCGCTCGAGCTTTTGGTCGCGAGCAAAACGCCAACGCCCGCGAGGGCCGCGACACCGCCGATCCAGAGCGCGCGGGTTCCTGCCGTCGGATTTCTCCGGTACTTTTTCCGCGCCATGTCAAGCCCGATGCTACGCGCGAAGGCGGCGCGAGCGCAAGCGCCTCGCCGCCCACCACACGCCGAGCGCTGCAGGGGGCACAAGCCACCAGAGCCAAGACATCGACACTGGCGGCGCGGGCGGTAGCGCGGGACCCACGCCGATGGGCGCGAACCACGCTTCGACCAGATGCGAAGAGTTCGCGAGGGAGAGTGGAAACGGAACAGACCAGGGAATCGTCCCGCCCTTGCCGAGCGCCTGAGCCTGCGCGGAGACGAAGCGGTAACCCGCACGGGGGGTCTGCCCCGGCACCGCAACGTTGTCGAAATACTGAAATACTTTCAACCCGTAGTCGCCCGCGGCGCCGAGCACGTCGGCCTGGGTATGGCCGTTGTCGATCATCGCGACCGCCGCGTAATTGCCGGGGATGATGACGACGTCTTGCCCCGCCGGAAGCGCGGTCCAGCTCACCTCTTGAAGGCCCCCCTCCACGCGCCGCTGAAGACGGCGTTGAGCGGTTTGTGCGTCATGTAGCTCGTGACCAGGCCCCACACGAGACCCCCGCCCGCGACCACCGCTGCGCCGGTCGCGACTTTCGCGGGTGTGCTCATACCCGTCGACGCCGCGGTCTTCGCCTGGATGGTGACGAGCGCGGGATTCAGCTTCAGCCCCTGGGGAGTCTTCACTGGGGCTCCTTGGTTCAGCGCGAAGGTCAGCGTGGTGTTCCAGGGACCGCCCGCGGCGCGAACCAGGCCGGTCGCGGCCACCGCGAGCGGGTCGGACAGGCCCCCCCAGCCGCTCGGGTTGACGCCCGAGATCGTGAACGGCGCGCTCGGGCCCGCGTGCGTTTGGTTCCAGCCCCGAACCGCCGCCGCGAGCGCGACGCCGAGGATCGTCTCGGCCTGCGCGATCGTGGCCGCCTTGCCGCCGGGTGTGAATGCGGCGTTGAAAGTCGCGATGAGCGACTGGCGCGTTAGGTCCTCGAAGCTGCCGGGCGCACTCGCGGGGGGTTGCCCGAAGAGCGAGACGAAGTCCTCTTGCGTCGTCGCCGTGGCGCCGCCCAGCGCGTTGAAGAGCGCGGTGACCGCGAGGATCGCGCCCGCGACGACCGTGCCGTAGGGCACGAGCGGGGCGGTGGCGGCGGCGATCGCGCCCGCGGCGGCGGACACCTGCTGCGCGGCGCTGCCACCCGCGGCGGCCTGCGCCGCCTGCGCGCCCTCGGCGTACGCCTGCTGCAGCGACGGCGGCAGATTTCCGGCGAGCTGCGAGGGATCGAGCGAGACGCCGCCCGCCGACGCCGCCGAGAGGCCGAGCGCGGCGCCGCTCGAGGCGAGGTCGCCGAACCCCACACGCGCAGCGCTGACGACGTAGGGGTTCACCCGCCCGAGACTACTTCACCTCACGCGCGGGTGTCGAGCGATGCGGCGCCTCGCCGCAGGCGTCAGGTGACGCGCACGTTGAGTTCCCTCGCCCGCGACTGCGCGCCGTCCAAGGTCCGAAACGTCCCCGCGAACGTGCCCGTCTTGCGACAGGTGCGAGCGAAGGGGCTATCCGACCGTGCGACGATGTAGGTCCTAGCGCGGGCCGCGCGGAGCACGATCCACTTGTGACCGAAGCGAGTCATCTTACGACTGCGGCCACCCGCCCGCGCTCGGTGCGCCGTTGGGTGACGCATCGATGGCCCCGCGCGGGATTTCGCGAACGATATGCGCCGCGGGCTGGCCGAGGCGATTCAACGCTTCGGCGCCCGCTTCGGCGAGCTTGTTGATCGACGTTCCGAAGACCTCGATGCCCTTGTTCAAGATGAAGGGGTTGCTCATCACCAGGCCCACGGGGGATTGACCTTGGAACCCCGAACCGTCCTTCGAAGGCGCCGCGATGACGGGCGAGCCGTCAGGCCACTTTGCCCCCTCAACCGTGACCGGCTTGAAATCCAAGAAGTCCCCGGGCTGCTCAACGACGGGCTCCGCAACAATCGCGTCGCTCACCGGGGATTCACGCACCGCGCTCTTGCCCGTCAGCGTGTCCTTGATCGCGCTGAAGGTTTGCTCGATCCCCGTATCGATCAACGTACGGTACATCTCCTCGAACTTGGACTTGTGCGGATCCGCAGCGGGCGCGCCGAACCCCGGCCTCGAGATCAACGTTTCGAGCAATCGCTCCACGCGCGATAGCCGGTCCTCGCCCGGTGGCGGGACCGGTGCGGGCGGGGGCGGGATGACCGCCGGTCGGCCCTCCATGGCCGCACGTCTTTGTTCTTCGGCAATGCCGCGCTGGTACGCCGCATCTTGCGCGCGCTGCATGTCCATCTGCAAAAGCCGTTCGTGCATCGCCGCGTTCTCGGCGCGCATCCGAGCGACCTCGGGCGATTCCCCCGCCGGGGGGTAGTGCGGCTGGCCGCCCGAGTAGAGCGGCTGCGGCGCGGGCTGAGCGTAGCCACCGCCTGCCGCGCCGTACCCAGCCGACGGCGCAGGAGGGTCGCCGGCACGTTGCGGCGCGCGCTCGGCGAACCTCCTGTTACGGGCTTGAATTACATCCGGCGATTCCAACAGAAATACTTCCGACTGCTTCAACTGTTCAGCGAGGACCGTCGAGTAGAACGTGCAGACGTACGACGAAGGCCCTTGGGCCATGTAGTGAAAGTAATCGTTGATAAACTTCATCAGCGCGTCGCCCGGCGACGTGAACTGATCCCCTGCAATCTGATCCCCCGAGAAGGTCGGTTGCAGCTTGTGCTTCTGCGCGCCCGAGAAATTCGATCCCGTCCGAAAGAGGACGATACGGATGGTCTCGGGGCCCATCCCATGACCCCCGGCCCATCGCAGAATGGCGGGCCAGAGGTACTCGACATCCGTCGGCCACTCGGCTCTGCGTTGGATGAGGTCGGCCAATATGGGATTGCTCGGCGCGGCGCCTTTGTCCTTCTTTCGGCTGTGCTTTCGCTGGGCGGAAAGGCGCGCCTGAGCGATGCGCTGAGTCTGATCGAAGGTCGGCGATGGCGCGACCGTCGGGGCCGGGCCCAGGGGGGCACCGAACGTCGTCGGAGGCGGATCGTCTTGCTCCTCCTCTTCTTCCTCGCCTTCGCCGTCGTCGAGCTCTTCCTCCGGCTCGTCCTCGGGCAGATCCATCACTCGTTGGGTCGCCATGTTTTTCTCCCCTACGTCACTGCCGGCGCCGTCTCGACCGCAGGTCCCGCAAACTGCGAGAGAATGTTCATCAGCCGATAAAACGGCTTGGCCTGCGCCGCGGCACCGAGCGCGTCCGGGAACAGGTACTTGAAGCGCGGCGTCAGAACGACCGTCGGGATGGCGCCGTAGCCGAAGCCCATGTCGTTGACCGTCAAGCTGTCGAGCTCCATGACCGGCACAGCCCCGAAGGCCCCCGTGCCCGTCGTGTCGGTGATGACGCACACGGGCGGGTAAATATAGCCGCTACCCGGTGTGCCGAGGTTGATCGCGTTGACGTGACCCGCGCCGTCGGTGCCGATGGTGACTGTCCCTGCAACGCCGCCCGCGGACAGCCCCCCAACGAGCGTCCCGACGGGGGTCGCGCTGTAGCCCGTGCCTGCCGCGCCGACCGCGATCGACTGCACGCGAATATAGGCGGTGATGTTTGCATTTCTTGCGGCTGAATTTAGCGCCGGGTCCGGCGAGCCGCTCCCCCCAATGCCGATCGGAGGCCCGAACGGCGGCGAATTGCCGGCGAAGGGCGAAGTGCCGCCCGTGAAGCTCACGACGGGCGGCGCGGTGTACCCGGCCCCGCGGCCGGTGATGGTGAGGGTCGAAACGGCATTGCCGACCAGCGTTGCCGTCGCCGTCGCGGTGCTTGTCGGGACAAGCCCCAACGTTACCGTGCGCGTCGTCGGCGGACCGTTCGCGATTGTGTCGCTAATCCACAACGCGCCGAGACTCCAGAGCCACGCCCACGGCAGGTAGAGCGACGGCTGAATCCAGGGCCGGGGCTGGTACGCGCCGGTTGTGCCCGTGGGTGTAATCGCCGTGCCGATCGCGGCAGCGGTGATGTTACCCGTGTTCTTGATCGTGTAGACGCAAACGACCTGCGTGGTCATGGACTTGTGGGGGGTTAGGCTACCACTTCCGCCGCGGCCTCGGGAACCTCGCTCGAAGCGCCGTTCGGCGCCGGGGCGGGGGCCGCTGAATCCTCGTCGTCTTCGTCGTCTTCGTCGTCTTCGACGAAGCCCTTGGCGATCTTCGCCCTTGCCTCGGGCCAGAGCTCGAGCTGCGAGAGGATCTCGTCCACGACCGCGACGCGGCCTTGATCGCGCGCCGAGTCGAAGTCCGTCCCACTCAACGCGCTCAGTTCATCGGCGACCGCCTGGACGAAAACCTCGTACGCGAGATCCTCGGTCGCGCAGTTCGCGGCAGCCTTGAAGAGCGTGAACCGACACATCCCGCCCTCGCCCGCCGCGTACACGCGGTACTCGTGGGCAGACTGGAACATCGCGTAAACCAATGTTTTGTCGCGTAGCGGGCAGCCCTTGCCGTGTTGAAAGACCGCCGGCTCGATGACGGCGAGCATCGACTTGATCTCGTCCTCGGTTAGTCGGTTCGCGGCTTGAAGGATCTGCATGCGCACGATGGCGTCGGCCGGCTGGCGGTAGGGAAACCACACCACCTGCTTCAGACGCGGGATGCCCTGCGGCTCGTTCTTGTCGTCGAACTCGACATCGACCACAGCCTCGGCGATGTCTTTCTTGAGGTCGTTCCAGTCCTTGGCCATGTGCTTCTCCCCGGGGTGCAGGGACGACGGTAAGACGCGGGGCGGGGACTGGCAAGGGGCTTGCACACTCTCACGTCAACACCAATCGTTAGACCTTGTATAGCTTATCTTCCGTAAAGCTGTAGTACTCGCCCCCGGTAGGGGCTACGATCACGTGATCAAGGAACGCAACGCCGGGATACGCTACCGCGAGTGACTTCTTGAGCTGAATGGTGAGCTGCTGATCGGCCTTCGATTTTCTGGCGTGACCGCTGGGGTGCAAATGCGAAAACACGACCCCGGCGGCGTTGGTGTCGCCAACAGGTCGCAACGCATCCGACATCTCGATCGCGACGCGGTCTCGCTGCCCCATCGCGCACAAGAACGGCTTGTCCGAGAGAGGCGTTCCGTGCAAGTCAACAGGACATGTGAGGAAAACTTCCTGAGACATCTTCTCCACGTGCGGCTTCACGTACTCGTAGACGGCACGAGCATCTTTGAGCGGAGGAAGCTTACGGCCTCTGGCGACCGCTTTCGTGTCGCGGGGGGCGACGGCGAACTCGTTGGCTTCGCCGACTTCGGCGACTGTCTCAGATGCACCGTGCCGCAGCGGAGCACCTAATTTTTGCTCATACCGGAAACCGCTGATGCCAGTCGTATAGCTTCCGCGCTTGTTGATCTCGGCTGCCCATTGCTCAGCGAGCTTTTTTGACTGAACACGTTCGACCGTCTCTACATCGTGCCCTTCAGCATCAACTACAACGACACGCCAGTAGCCCTTCATCATCCCTTGCTTGGTTGCAATAGCCTTGACTGGAAGGCTTCCGTGCTCACCCGCCGCCCCGACGAGCGTCGCATTCCCCGGCGCCTGCCCCGGCCCCGCGATGTGGAACTTGCCCGCCTCGTGGTAGACGAAATCGCCGGGCTTGGCGGCGGCGAACGCGGCGGCGGAGGTGGGGAAGTCCTCTCTCGCTGACTCCGTTGAGGACATGTACTCAGGATAGTAAGGACCACTCTTATAGTACTGCACCGCCCACCCGCGCTCGTATTGAACGATGCGGACTTCTGGGTGCATCCCGACGAGACGATCTCGAACAACACGAGCTTCTTGGTACGACGGGAAGTAGACGACGCCATGATACGTACGCGTGCGGCTCGCTTCCTCCCCCGCAAACTGCACGTACCCGCCCACCTTCTCGGCCTCCCGCTTGGCCTCGTCGTAGTGGCGGTAGGGACCCCCGGCGCGGCGGCCGTCGTTCGTGAGGGCGAGATAATCCTCGTGGGCCGACGGCGCCCCGTCTGAATGCTGACCGACGACCTCTGGAACGACGCTGTACCCCTCGTATCTGATCGCGTGCTCCACGCTGTACGAGTGGTAGCGGTGCAAGTACGACCAGATGTCTTGCTCGGTCCCGCGAAGAGTCTCCTTGCCGTCGTGCAGCAAGATGTACCGGCCGTTCGCCGATGACTTGTAGGGGTAACCGCCGTGGGCCATGCCCCCGATGCTACCCGACTCCGCGGCGCCCGTCCCTAGCGGTTTCCAGAACCAGAAACGCTCGACGAACGCGGACACGCCCTCGGAAATACGCGACGCGGGAAAGCTGGCGAGCAGGTTACCGTTCGCCATCATGCGCAACCGGCCCTTGCTCACTTCCGGTTTCACGCTGAGGACTTTCCCGTCCTTGACGATGAAGCCGTCCTCCGAAAGTCCGGCGCCGTAACGCTGCAACGCCGTCACGATGGCTTCGCGTTGCTCCGGAGTCATGCCCCCTCGAGCGGCTTCTTCCCCGGCGTCGATTTCTTCGACCGCCACCCCGCTCGGATTCATGGCTTCTCTCGCTGCGCTCATCTCCGTTTCCTTTCCTGGCACAGACTCTGGTGACATTCGTTCGAGCTGCGCAAGCAGGGGGGCGGCCCGCATCTCACCTACGGTGCCCATCTGTACCTCACGTCGTAGCTCGAACGCGAGTGTACTGGCGTTCTCGTAGCCGGCACGGCGACCTGCCAAAATATCCGCAATGTATTCCACCAGCACCACACCGACACGCGACGGCATCGATGCATCGACCAACACCGGACCTTCCGATGTGATGACGTAACTGTCCGCCTTGAACTCCGGTGACGTCCAGCCGTGCGGGAGCATCGCCTTCTCGATCCGTCCATGCAGTGCGTGCAGCTTGTCTTCGCCGTAGCGGTACGGACTCATGTCAGGCGCCGTCCTAGGACAAGCACGCACGATGACGAGGTTCACTCTGTCGAATGAATGAAACTTCGCGACGTGTGGGGCCACTTCAGCCACTCTGGAAGCCGCCTCAAGCCACTCGGCCTCATCATCGAAAAACTTGTGGTCGATAGGCCGCGTGTCGCGCGCCACCTTGAATGCGCGCGAACCGGCACAGAAGACGACCCCAGTCATCCCCGCGCCGATGTATTCCACGGCCCCGTGTTCTATGGCGCGCAGCCGACGCGCAACGTCGGGCATCTGCGGCAAAACAACGCCAGGGATAAACCGCGCGTCCCCGATTCCTTCGCGCCAGTCGCTCATGTCTGTGAAGTCTACTCGTCCTTCGGCCCCGCGCGAAGGGCGTCTACCGAGTCGCGCGCCGCCAGTACGTGGGTGATGAGGTCGAGCAGATGCGCTCTCACGATGCGGCCGTGTTTCGTGCGCACGTTCAACTCCTCGAGGCACAACTGCGCGGACGCTTGCATCCAAGTCAGATGACGGCGCATTTCGTCGAGAGTCATCGCTTCGCGTGCTCCGGACAAAAACATTTCATCTTCTGCGACCGCTGCACGGGTCGAAAGACCCACCCTTCGTGCAGCAGACGTCGCGTGACGTCGGACACGTCTTGGATCATCTCCGACAGCTCGACCCGCTCGACGCGCGTGCAACCGATGGCGTCGCAGTCGATGCGGAGCCAAGCGCTCATGCCGGCAGCTCCATGTCACCGACCAATTCGGCGACGACGCACGCAAGTCGCGCAACCTCTTTGCCGCGCTCGGCTGCGACTTGTTCGGCGGCGTGCCCCTCGGGCAGCTTAGCGGCTTCGTTGATCGCTCGGCCCCAACGAATGAATGCCTCGAAGCAACGAACCATAACAGCTTCAGACGCCGCAGACTCGATGGGCGGTACCGCGTCTACCATTTCCACTCCTCGTGTTCCTTCTGCCGAACGCAATTCTCCCGGAAGAACTCTCGACCGTCCGGGCTCAGCGCTTCGTAGGTGCCCTTGATCTGCTCTTCGCAGTCGCGGCGCCATCCACGGATGGTGTCCTGTCGATCCTTCTCTTTTGCGAGGTGCTCGCATCCATCGAGCTGATGCTGGACGCGAGAGGAGCCGGCACAATCTCCAACGATTCCGCCGACCAAAAAGCCGGCGAGCAGCATGCCGAAAGCGGCTCCAGCCTCAACGATTCCAACATCGTTCATCACGACCCCGGCGCCCTTCGTCCATCCGCTACAAGTCGCGCCACATCATCGGGTCCGGCCAGCTCCACGCTTGCGACAGCGGTCACCTGCGCCATCGTGACGTACATCGGCGGTTTCGGGAGCTTGGCGGGGACCTTCGCGCGAGCAGTCTCCTTGTCGAGCGCGTACACGTACAGCACACGCCCGTCCTCCAGCGTAATTCTCCAGCGCTTCATCACTTCCACCTCCAACACTCGTAGCCGGGCTTCAGGCCATAGCAGGCCAGCAAGCAATCTTTCGGAAACGGCGCCTTCCCGTCGAAGCTCAATCGCCCGTTCAGGAAGCACACCATCGCCTTCTCGTGGACGTGCCGCGCGTACCAATTACTGCCCACGGCGGCCGGCACGAGGAAGAAGATGTTCCGCCCTTCGCCAACGCTCTCGGCGCACTTGCAGGCCCACGGCTCGATCTTGTCGAACGGCGGGTTGAGCCAGAGGTTGCCGTAGAGCTTGGTCCAATCTTGCTTGAGCGAGTCGAGGGGTAGCCCGAAAAAGACTGTCGTGACGGCGTTGTCTCGTGTCGCCGCCAAGTCGAACGTCAGCATCCCGAACCGCTTCTTGACCGCGGCGAGAAAGTCCTGCGGGGTGGAATAGTCCTGCTTTGAGGCCCCGCGCGCGAAGGCTGCGCCGGTGCTCACTTGACGCTCGTCTGCTGGAGCTTGCGGCGAAGCTCCTTGGCTTTCAGTTGCGCTTGCGCGTCACGAATCCGACCGACGACAACCGCAACGGTCCAGAGGACCATCACTCCCGCAATCACGCACACCGCTACCGTCATCATCGTGAACACCCTCCGCAGTACATCGCCTTGTTTTGGCAGCACGCCGTTTTGCAAAGCCCCGCCCCGCGAAACGTCTCCATCTTGAGCCTCATGGTCTCAACGGCTTTGCGCAAGCAGGCGAGCTCGGCGCTCTCGAGGTGGTGGAAGTAGTCGCAGCCTAAGCAGCGCTTGCGGATGTCTTTGCCTTTGACCTTGGGCTCGGCGGCGACGGAGTTGATTGTGCCGTCGACCTCGGCGGGTTGGAGGCTATCCTTCTTGTTTTCCACTGCTAGCACCTTGCTTATTTCCATTGAGAACCGTCGACTTCGGCGTGTTGGCTTATGGGTTGTCCTTGACGACGTAACCGAACGGCACCTTGCCGGCGGCAATCGAGCGCCAATGGTCGATGACCTCTCCGATAGCGTCTTCGTGCTTGCCGAGAAACCCCTTCGCCTGCTCTTGCAGGTATGCCCACACACTCGGCGAGATCGTTTTCTCAAAGTGGTTTTCGTATTGTGGGTAAAGCATCTGATCGAAATGCATCATCCTCTTGGGCTTGTCGTCGTGGAGCCACTGACCCCAGAACTCCCAGGCGATCCACCCGGCCTGGAAGCCGGTGATGCCGCCGTGTGGCGAATGATCGATTGCGCACGCCCCGGCTAAAGCGCCCGCTGTTACAGCAACACCGATCGTGTTGTAGTCGTGCTCGACATCGCCGAGCTTCGCCAAAAACGCCGGCAAGGTCTCGATAGTCTGCTTGCGCGCCTCGGCATACCAGGCGTCACGCCGCGCGTTGAGGCGTTGCTTGTATTCAGGCGTAT
>Ga0209415_10007178_pt1 | contig 19499 bp, 17 predicted proteins | sample PeaSoiSIISIP2007_FD_187696 | JGI IMG/M metagenome (GOLD analysis project Ga0209415, IMG submission 187696) | Peat soil microbial communities from Weissenstadt, Germany - SII-SIP-2007 (SPAdes) (version 2) | ecosystem: Environmental > Terrestrial > Soil > Wetlands > Peat | place: Germany... | reverse complement strand
CATCTAGCGCGACTAAATTGGCGCCTGAGCAGCCGCCCACTATTGACCTGCCGCGCATTAAGCTTGTCGTGGGCTAGGCGCCGCGCTCCATGGATTGAGGACAGGAACGCGCGCCCTTTCATAATCGCGCGTATCACGCGACACGACCGTCAAACCGTGATGCAGCGCCGTCGCGGCGATGATGAGATCGGGCTGCGAAAACATATGTCCCGCCTTGCGACCGTCCTCGACCAGAAGCCGCCATTTGAACATGATGTCTTCGCTGACGGGGATGACGCGTTGCTCGAACATCGGCCGCACCTTGTGCGTGAGCCAGTCGTACAATTCGGCGCGGCGGGTGGCATCGTCGAAGCGTTCGATGCCGAAGCGGATTTCGGCGAAAGTCACCGCACTGACATAGAGCAGATCGAGCGGTTGCGCGGCAATAAAGGCGAGAACTTTGGGCTCCGGCCTAAGGCGACGCAGTTCGGAGAGTACATCCGTATCGAGCAGCCATCCCGTCACAGATGGAGGCCGCGCACCGGCATGCGGGCGTGCTCCGGTTCGATGTCGGTGTCGTGATAAGGCGACGCCTGCATGGCGGCAACGAGAGCCGCGCCGCTGCGATCGCCCTTGAGCCGATGAAATTCCTCGGCCGAGACGACGACGACCTCATCGCGCCCATGCACGGTTACGTGCTGGGGGCCTTCGCTGCGGACACACCGCACGAGCTCGCTGAAACGAGCCTTGGCATCTTGGAGAAGCCAACGGCCGGGTTGACGCGGAAGCTTGGGCGGGGTTTTGTGTCTAGTCATACTGACTAGATTATTTACTTTGAGCCGACTTTGCAAGCGCCGCTACGTCGGACGCCCATGTTGCTCCGCGCGCGAGTCGCGGTTCCGGCCCGGCTCTCTCTTGCTTCGCCTTCGACATAGCAGGATTGGCGCGGCAGCGGTTAGCCAACTCTCCGACGCGACGAGCATCGAGACGCTCTACCGCATCACGGCCTTCCTGCCGATGATCTGGCTGCTCGCCTATTTTTTGCCGAAGCATGTGAAGTAGCCGACGGCGCGCGGCCGCGCTCCCTCACTTATATGAACGGAAGATGGCGCCTATGTCCCGCGCACCGTGCAGCACGCGGACGACCTCAATGCCGTCCACCAGCGGCAAATAGAAAATAACAAACGGGCCGACCGGAAAGCTCCGCAGATTTTCGGCGAGCTCGTTTCGGACGCGACGATATGTGGATTTTCGGCCAGGCTTCGGAGTTTCTCATCGAGTTCGTCAATGAACACGTCCGCCTGCGCTTCGCTGTCTTCGGCGATGAAGTTCCAGATATCGACTAGGTCGGCTTCGGCGCGCGGACGTTTGAAGATAGGCTTCATTCGGTACGTGCGCTGCTTTTCCCAGCGCGCCGCCTGCGTGCTTCGCGTTTAGTCTCTTCCGCATTCCATGGCGAGGCAGGGCCGCTCGTCAACCCTTCCTGGATGTCTTGCCGAAGCCGATTGAGTTTTGCCTCGCGCACGCGATCCTGTTCCTCCATTAGGCGCAACGCCTCACGGATCACTTCGCTCGCCGAAGTATAAAGGCCGGAAGAGACTTTCTCCCTAACCATCTCTTCGAGTTCAGGGGTGAGATTGACGTTCATGGATTAACTATACCAAAGATGTCAGGAATTAGCAAAAATTGATAACGTAAGCTCGACTTTAGTTAGGTTACCGGCATGCGGGCGTGCTCCGGTTCGATGTCGGTGTCGCGATAGGGCGACGCATGCATGGAGGGGGGTGCGATCGGCCGCCCCGTAACCCCCACCCCCAACCCCTCCCCGCAAAGGGAGAGGGGAGCGTGCTGCTACTCCCGCTCGTAATCCACCAGCCCGCGGCTCGTCACCACGATCCAGCCGCCGCCGCGCCGTTCGATCGCCTTGACCGTGCCGGCGCCGGGGATCGTGTCGCCGGGCATCACCTCGATTGCCCCTTCCGGCCCTTCGACGAGAGCGATGCCGTCATAGACGTCGCGCACCACCCAATTGGTCAGCAATTGCGGCGGCTTCCTCTGCGGCTCGGCGGACGCCATCGCAAGCGGTTGAGCCTTCGGCGATGTCGCGGGGACCTGCGTCGTCGTAGCCCTGGCGCTCTGCGGCGCCGCGGTTGCTGGAATGGATGCGGTGGTCATCGGCGCGGCCTTTTCGGCGCGCGCCGCTTTATCGAGGGTCGCCTGGACGGCCTTGGGGTCGGCGACTTTCTCGATCGCAGCGGGCTTGCTTTCGGCGTGCTCGCTCTTGTCGAGCGAGGCTTGCGCGGCCTTCGGCTCTTCGCGCTGCAAGCGATCGAGCTTCGCCGAAAGCTGCGCGATCGACGCATTGGCTTCGGCCTTTTCCGCATCGAGGCTCGCCTTCAGGCTCTCGATACTCTTCTTGAGGCCGCGAACCTCCTCGGGAGTCTGGGTCTGGACGGCGGCACGCAGAGAGTCGAAGCGCGTCTCGAGGCGGTGGATCTCGTCGCCGAGCGCCTTGGTGTCGCGGCGTATCTCCGCGGTGTCGGTATTGTCTTTGGCGACCTGCCACGACACGGCTGCGGGATCGGCAGCCGCATGCAGCGCCGGCGGCCCCGATCCGAGGAAACGGCCGCCCGCCGCGAACGCGCAGCCGAAAAGAATAAGAGCGATCGCCGCGCGCGATCCGTAGCGAAGCCACTTCGCCCGGCTGGCGTTTGGCTTCTCATCGGCGGTGTCCTTCGCATCGAACCGGCGCATCGAGGACGGCAGAATGACGAGCGCGGAGCTGGGGATGGGCGGAACGTTCGGGCCGGCATTTTCCTTCGGCTGTTCGGCATCCTGCTTTTTGTCCTGCGCGCCGGCAGATCCCGAGATCGAAGCTGCAGCGTCCTTCGAGTCGATGGCCGGCGCGCTTTCGCGCGCTTCAGGAGCTGCGGCGGCGTCGGGCTTTGGGTCGGCTTGCGGTTCGATGGAAGAATCCATGGCAGGGCACCCCCGAACGGGTTAACAAGCGATTAGAGACTGCATCAGATTTCGTTAAAAGCTTGTTAAGGAAGCGGCTTTTCGCCGCCCATTTAGGGAAGCTTTGCGGCACCAGAAGGCTGTCGCGCGCTTTCTTCGATGGATATGGTGTTCACGCTCGGCTAGGTGATCCTATGCGCGTCGACGGAAAACCTACTCGCACCATCTGGCCGGACGCGGACGGCAGGATTTTGATCATCGATCAAACCCGGCTGCCGCACGAATTCGTCGTCGGCGAGTTGAACACTCTCGCCGATGCGGCCGCCGCGATCAAAGACATGAAGGTCCGCGGCGCCCCGCTCATCGGCATCACGGCCGCCTATGGCCTCGCCCTTGCAATGCGGCAAGACCCGTCGGACGCGGGACTCGACGCGGCCTCAGCCGCGCTCGCCGCGACGCGCCCGACGGCGGTCAATCTTGCCTGGGCGCTCGCGACGATGAAGGATTATTTGCGGCCGCTGCCCCCTGCCGCGCGGCATGCCGCGGCTTTGGCGCAGGCCGGCGAACTCGCCGAGGCGGACGTCGCTCTCTGCGCCGCGATCGGCGATCATGGCTTGGCTTTGATCCGCAAGATCGCCGAGAGGAAGCAGGGCGGCGCGGTGAACATCCTCACCCATTGCAATGCCGGCTGGCTCGCCACCGTCGATTGGGGCACGGCGTCCGCGCCTATCTACAAGGCGCATGAGGCGGGCATCCCCGTCCATGTCTTCGTCGACGAGACGCGGCCGCGCAACCAGGGCGCAGCCCTGACCGCCTGGGAACTCGGGCAAGAAGGCATTTCGCATCAGGTCATCGTGGACAATGCCGGCGGCCATCTGATGCAGCACGGCGAGATCGATCTCGTCATCGTCGGCACCGACCGGACGACGGCCGCCGGCGACGTCTGCAACAAGATCGGCACCTATTTGAAGGCGCTCGCAGCAAAGGACAATGGCGTGCCCTTCTACGTCGCCGCGCCCTCGCCTTCGATCGATTTTTCTCTGAGCGACGGGGTGAAGGAAATTCCGATCGAAGCGCGGGGCGAAAGAGAAGTCACCCATATGCGCGGCATGACCGAGGATGGGCGGATCGAAACCGTGCGGCTGACGCCGAAGGGAAGCCCTGCCGCAAATCCGGGCTTCGACGTGACGCCGGCGCGGCTCGTCACCGGCCTCATCACCGAGCGCGGCGTGATCAAGGCGGAGCGCGAGGCGCTGGCCGCGGCCTTCCCGGAACGGGTGGCGCAGATACAATATCCCGGGGGCACCGATGACTGATCTTTTCGCATGCAAGCCGATCGAACTCCTCGAGGCCGAGGCCTCGGATACCGAAGTTCAACGCATCGTCGCGCTTGGCAGCCCGCCGCTCAAGCGAACGCTCACATTGCCAAGTCTGGTGGCGCTGGGGATCGGCGGCATCATCGGGGCCGGTATTTTCGTGCTGACCGGCCATGCGGCGGCCGAATATGCCGGGCCGGCGATCGCCCTCTCTTTCGTTCTCTCCGGCATCGCCTGCGCGCTCGCCGGGCTTTGCTATGCCGAGATGGCCTCGACCGTGCCGGTCGCCGGCAGCGCCTATACTTATGCCTATGCCACGATGGGCGAATTCATCGCCTGGATCATCGGCTGGGATTTGATCCTCGAATATGCGCTGGGCTCCGCGACGGTGGCGATCGGTTGGTCCGGCTATGTCACGAGCTTTCTTCGCGACCTCGGCATTCACATCCCGGCAAATTACGCGAGTGCGCCCTTCGCCTTCGATCCGGCAAGCGGGCAATGGACGCACACCGGCGCCGTTTTCAACTTTCCTGCCGCTTTCATCATCGCGGCGATGAGCACCCTGCTCGTCCTCGGGATTCGCGACTCGGCAAGAGTTAATAACGTGATCGTCGCGATCAAGCTCGCGATCATCGTATCGTTCATTCTTGTGGGTGTCTGGTTCTTCAAGACCTCGAATTGGGTGACGGCGAGCAATCCGCATGGGGCCTTCATTCCGCCCGGCCAGGGTCCTGGCCATTTCGGCTTAAGCGGGGTCTTGCGCGGTGCCGGCGTCGTCTTCTTCGCCTATATCGGCTTCGACGCGATCTCGACCGCGGCGCAGGAGGCGGTCGACCCGCAGCGCGACATGCCGCGCTCGATCCTCGGCTCGCTCGGCATCTGCACGATCCTCTACGTTCTGGTCGGCCTGGTGATTACCGGGATCATGCCCTACGACAAGCTCAACGTGCCGGACCCGATCGCGGTCGGCGTCGATCACATCGGGCTCGGATTCTTCGCGCCGGCTGTCAAATTCGGCGCGATCTTGGGGCTGAGCTCGGTCATTCTGGTTCTCCTGCTTGGCCAGGCGCGGATCTTCTATACGATGGCGCACGACGGCCTCTTGCCGCCGATCGCCGCGCGCGTCCACCCGCGTTTTCGCACGCCTTACGTGACGACCATCATTACCGGCGTGGTCGTCGCGCTTCTTTCGGGACTGGCGCCGATCGGTCTGGTCGGCGAGCTCGTCAGCATCGGCACTTTGTTCGCTTTCACCGTCGTCTGCCTTGGCGTCCTCGTGCTACGGATCAGGCAACCGGAGGTGAAGCGGCCGTTCAGAGTGCCGGCCGTCGGGCTGATCGCGCCGCTCGGCGCCCTCTCGGCGATCTTTCTGATGATCGGCCTGCCGAGCGACACATGGATCAGGCTCGGCGTTTGGCTCGTGATCGGGCTCGCGATCTATTTCCTCTATGGCCGCACGCACAGCCATCTCGCCAAGGGCCGACCCGCGCCCCTCTCCCCATGAGCGCAGCGAATGGGGAGAGGGGCCGATCGCTCGGCGCCGCCGCGATTCCTGATGTTCGGCCTGGCGCCCGACACGGGCGTGCGATCTCTATTCGGTGAGTCGCGGATAGAGCCGCGCGGCGATGCCGACGAGCGCGAGGAACACGGCGGCGAGAACGGCGAGATCAAACGCGACGCCATATTTGCTCGTACCGCCGGCGAGCATCAGGGCGCGCAAGCCGTCGACCTCATAGGTCAAGGGATTGAGCGAGGAGATGGTGCGCAGCCACGCCGGCATGATGTCGATCGGATAGATTGCGTTGCTGGCGAAGAAGATCGGCATGGTCAGGACCTGGCCGATGCCCATGAATCTTTCGCGCGTCTTCACCAAACAGGCGATGATCAAGGAGAAGGTCGAAAAAAGCCCGGAGCCGACCGCGATCAGCGCCACGACGCCGATCACATGAAGCGGCCCGAACGTGACATGGATGCCGAGCAGAGTGGCCAGCGCATAGACGATGCTCGCCTGGACGAGCCCGCGCACCGCCGATGAAAGGGCCTTTCCGAAGACGAGCGCGGTGCGCGGCGCGGGGCTCACCATATAGCGATGCAGGACGCCAAGATCGCGCTCCCAGATCGCCGCGATTCCATAGAAGATCGCCGCGAAGAGCACGCTCTGCGCAAGAATGCCGGGCGCGATGAAATCGAGATAATTACCGCCTCCGACATTGAGGCCGCGAACCTGCGCCATGACTTCGCCGAACAGAAGCAGCCAGATCGCCGGCTGCAAAGCACGGGTGAGAAGTTCGCCGGGATCATGCCGCAGTTTGCGGATCTCCGTGTCGGCGACCGCAAAGACTTGCAAAAGATAGTCGGCGATGCCGCTCGATGCGGCGCGCTCAGCCATGGGCGCGGATACTGCGACGGGTTCGCTGCGTGTCATGATAAGAGCCTCCGCTGTCGATCGTCGCCCCGGTGATATGGGCGAAGACGTCGTCGAGCGTCGCGCCGGGACCCACGCGGTCCTTAAGTTCCTGCGGCGTCCCTACGTCCTGCAGACGACCGCCGTGCTGAAGGCCGATCCGATCGCAGAGGGCGTCCGCTTCCTCCATCATATGGGTGGTAATCAGAATCGTCGTGCCGAGCCGATCGCGTAGCTCCTTAACGTGCTTCCAGACGGCATCACGGGCGACGGGGTCGAGCCCGACCGTCGGCTCGTCCATGAACAGCACCGCCGGCTCGTGAATCATCGATTGCGCGATCTCGAGACGGCGAATCATCCCGCCGGAATAGGCCTGAACCTGCCGGTCGGCAGCCTCGGTGAGGTCCATCATCTCGAGCGCCGCAGCGATCCGTGCCTGGCGCTCACGCCGGGCCAAGAGATAGAGGCGTGCCGAAAGAAGAAGATTCTCATAGCCGGTTAGCGTGCCATCGGCCGACAGCAATTGCGGGACATAGCCGATCTTGCGGCGCACTTGCGCCGGCTCGCGCCTGATGTCGAAGCCGGCGACGAGCGCCGTGCCGGATGTCGGCGGCAGCAACGTCGTGAGCATTTTCACGAGCGTCGACTTGCCTGCGCCGTTCGGACCGATGAGGCCGAAGATTTCGCCGGCCCGCACGCTCAGCGAGACATCATCGACCGCGACGAAGTCGCCGAAGTGCTTGCTGAGATGCCGCGTTTCGATGACAAAGGGGACTGCATCCATGCCGTCTGCCAGTGATCGGGTTCCGCCTCTCGTTAGGTCGGCAATCTTTTCACATCAATGTGGTAGATCAAATCGATCCGGCCCCTACGAGCCCCTCTCCCCATGAGCGCAGCGAATGGGGAGGGGCGAGGAGATTGGCCGCGATGGTGGCAAATCACCCGGCCCCTCACCCTACCCTCTCCCCGCAAGCGGGGAGAGGGGCGCTCACCGCGGCAAAAGGCTCGCGCCCATGAGATAAAGATCGACCGCCTGCGCCGCTTGCCTGCCCTCGCGGATCGCCCAGACGACCAGCGATTGGCCGCGCCGCATGTCGCCGCAGGCGAAGACTTTCGCGGCCGAAGCTTTGTAGTTCAGCGTATCCGCCGCGACATTGCCGCGCGCGTCGAACTGCACGCCGAGCCGCTCGAGCAGCCCTTCGTGCACCGGCGACACGAACCCCATGGCGAGCAGCACGAGATCGGTCTCGATCGCGAAGGCGCTGTCCGGAATTTCTTTCATCTTGTCATCGAGGCGCACGCAGACGAGCTGCTTCACGCTGCCGTTCTCACCGCGGAATTCCTTGGTCAGCACGCCGAAGTCGCGCTTGACCCCCTCTTCGTGGCTCGATGAGGTGCGCAGCTTCATCGGCCAATCCGGCCAGGTGAGGAGCTTGTCCTCGTGCTCCGGCGGCATGGGCATGATTTCAAGCTGGAGGATGCTCACCGCGCCCTGGCGCACCGACGTGCCGATGCAATCGGAGCCGGTATCGCCGCCGCCGATCACAATGACGCGTTTGCCGCCGGCGAGGATCGGTAGATTGGTATGGAACGGCTCCTTGCTGACCCGACGGTTTTGCTGCGGCAGAAAATCCATCGCGAAATGGATGCCGGCGAGGTCGCGGCCGGGGATCGGCAGATCGCGCGGTTTCTCCGCGCCGCCGGCCAGCACCACGGCGTCGAATTCCTCGACGAGTTGCTGAGGATCGAGATCGACGCCGACATTGACGCCGCCGTGGAAGTTGACGCCTTCCGCTGCCATCTGCTCGAAGCGCCGGTCGATCAGATGTTTCTCCATCTTGAAGTCCGGGATGCCATAGCGCAGGAGGCCGCCGGGCTTCAGGTTCCTTTCGAAGACGTGGACATCATGGCCGACGCGGGCGAGCTGCTGCGCACAGGCAAGGCCCGCCGGCCCGGAGCCGACGATCGCCACTTTCTTGCCGGTTCGATGCTCGGCCGGCTCGGGCTTCACCCAGCCATTGGCGAAGGCGCGATCGACGATGGCGCATTCGATCGTCTTGATCGTCACCGGAGAATCGATGAGGTTCAAGGTGCAGGCGGCTTCGCATGGCGCCGGACAGATGCGGCCGGTGAATTCCGGAAAGTTGTTGGTTGAATGGAGGTTGCGCGAGGCCTCCTCCCAATCGTTGCGATAGACGAGATCATTCCAATCGGGGATCTGATTGTTGACCGGGCAGCCGCTGTGGCAATAGGGGATGCCGCAACTCATGCAACGGGCGGCCTGGTCCCGCGTCGCTTCCTCCGACAGCGGGATCATGAATTCCTTGTAGTTGCGGATGCGGTCGGAGGCCGGCACATAGCGCCGGTCGCGCCGATCGATCTCAAGGAATCCCGTGACCTTTCCCATACCATTCCCGATTCAAGGCACGCGCGAACCCTCTCCCTGTGGGAGAAGGTATGCGCACCATCGATTAAGTTCGCCAGTCTTCCCGATGCCGCAGCCTATTCGCCAGCAGCGGCGAGGAGCGGCGCCTCAACCTCTCGCGCCATGAGCTCGGCGAGCGCGCGGCGATATTCGACCGGCATCACCTTGCGGAATTTGCCTTTATATTCGTCCCATCTCTCGAGGATCATGCGGGCCCGCGTCGAGCCCGTATAATTCGCATGGTTCGAGATCAGCTGATGCAGCCGCTCGGCGTCGTGGCGGGTCATGTCGCCCATTACGTCGACCCGGCCGTGGAAGTCGAGATCGCCGCCCTGGTGATAGCTTCTCTGCATCCGCTCCTCTTCCTCGGCAACGGGCTCGAGATCGACCATGGCGAGATTGCAACGCTGCGCAAAGCCGCCGTCCTCGTCAAGCACGTAGGCGATGCCGCCCGACATGCCGGCCGCGAAATTGCGGCCCGTCTTGCCGATGACGACCACGATGCCGCCGGTCATATATTCGCAGCCGTGATCGCCGGTCCCTTCGACGACCGTGATGGCGCCCGAATTGCGGACCGCGAAACGCTCGCCGGCGACGCCGCGAAAATAGCATTCGCCGGAAATCGCGCCGTAGAGCACCGTATTGCCGACAATGATCGATTCTTCCGGCACGATGCGGGACTCGGCCGGCGGATAGATCATGATGCGCCCGCCTGAGAGCCCCTTGCCGACGTAATCGTTCGCCTGGCCCTCGAGCTCGAGTGTCACGCCATGCGCGAGCCAGGCACCGAAGCTTTGCCCCGCCGTTCCCTTGAAGCGCACGTGGATCGTCTCATCGGGCAGACCGGCATGGCCATGGCGGCGGGCAATCTCGCCGGAGAGCATGGCGCCGGTCGTGCGGTCGGTATTGTGGATCTTGGCTTCGATGCGGGTCTTGGCCGCGTAATCGATGCTTGCCCGCGCCGCCTCGATGAGACGGCGATCGAGCACATGCGCAAGCCTGTGGTCCTGGCGCGTCGAATTGTAGATCGCATCCGGATCTAACGCGCGCGGCTTATGGAAGAGCTTGGAGAAGTCCAGCCCCTTCGCCTTCCAATGTTCGACGAGCCGCTGCTTGTCGAGCATCTGCATCTGGCCGATCATTTCGTTGAAGGTGCGGTAGCCGAGCGCCGCCATCCATTCCCGCACCTCTTCGGCGACGAAGAAGAAGAAATTGATGACATGCTCGGGCTGGCCGACAAAGCGCTTGCGCAGCACCGGATCCTGCGTCGCAACCCCGACCGGGCAGGTGTTCAGATGGCATTTGCGCATCATGATGCAGCCGGCGGAGATCAATGCCGCCGTCGCGCAGCCGAATTCGTCGGCCCCGAGCAAGGCTGCGACCACGACGTCGCGCCCGGTTCTGATGCCGCCGTCGACCTGCACGGCGATGCGCGAGCGCAGGCGGTTCAGCACCAAGGTCTGATGCGTCTCAGCGAGCCCAATCTCCCAAGGGCTGCCCGCATGTTTGATCGAGGTCAGGGGCGAAGCCCCGGTGCCGCCTTCGAAACCCGAAATCGTCACGTGGTCGGCGCGCGCCTTCGACACGCCGGCCGCCACCGTGCCGACCCCGACTTCGGAGACGAGCTTGACCGAAACGCCGCCCTTGGGATTGACGTTCTTCAGGTCGAAGATGAGCTGCGCCAAATCCTCGATGGAATATATGTCATGGTGCGGCGGCGGCGAGATGAGCCCCACGCCTTGCGTCGAATGGCGGACCTTGGCGATCACCGCATCGACCTTGTGGCCGGGCAATTGACCGCCCTCGCCGGGCTTTGCGCCCTGCGCCATCTTGATCTGCATCATGTCGGAATTGACGAGATATTCCGCCGTGGCGCCGAACCGGCCCGAGGCCACCTGCTTGATCGCCGAGCGCATCGAATCGCCATTCGGCAGAGGCTTATAGCGGTCCGATTCCTCGCCGCCCTCGCCCGTGTTCGACTTGCCGCCGATCCTGTTCATGGCGATCGCGAGCGTGGTATGCGCCTCGCGCGAGATCGAGCCGAAGGACATGGCGCCGGTCGAGAAGCGGCGCACGATCGAAGCCGCCGGTTCGACCTCGTCGAGCGGCACGGGCTCGCGGCCGTCTTCCTCCGCCGTTTTGATCCGGAAGAGGCCCCGGATCGTCAGGGGCTGCGTGCGCTGGTCGTTGAGCAGCGCGGCATAGGCCTTGTATTTCTCGAGCGCGTTGCCACGCACGGCATGCTGGAGCAAGGAGACGGTTTGTGGCGTCCAGGAATGCGCCTCGCCGCGGATGCGGTAGGCGTAATCGCCGCCCACATCGAGCGCGTTGCGATAGATCGGTGCGTCGCCGAAGGCATCCTGGTGGCGGCGCAGGGTTTCCTCGGCGATCTCGGCAAGTCCGATGCCGCCGATCTGCGAAGCCGTGCCGGTGAAATAGTGCCTCACGAATTCTTCGGCGAGACCGACCGCGTCGAAGATCTGCGCGCCGCAATAGGACTGGTACGTCGAAATGCCCATCTTCGACATGACCTTGAGGAGGCCCTTGTCGATCGACTTGATGTAGCGCTTGCAGGCCTCGTAACCGTCGACGTCTTCGGGAAACTGCTCGGCGATCGCGATCAGTGTCTCGAAGGCGAGATAAGGATTGATCGCCTCGGCGCCATAGCCGGCGAGCAGCGCGAAATGATGCACCTCGCGCGCCTCGCCCGTCTCGACGACGAGACCGACCGACGTGCGCAGCCCCTTGCGGATCAGGTGATGATGCACGGCGGCCGTGGCGAGCAGAGACGGAATAGGAATGCGGTCCGGCCCGACGAGACGGTCGGAGAGGATGATGATCGTATAGCCGCTGTGGACCGCCTGCTCGGCCCGGCTGCACAGCCGGTTCAGTGCCTCGCCCATGCCCTTCGCGCCGGCGTCGGCGGAATAGGTGATGTCGAGCGTGCGCGTATCGAACGTGTCCTCGACCATGGCGATCGCCCGGATCTTTTCGAGATCGCCGTTGGTCAGGATCGGCTGCTTGACTTCGAGCCGCTTGCGGTTGGCATTGCCCTCGTGATCGAAGATGTTCGGGCGCGGACCGATGAACGAGACGAGGCTCATGACGAGCTCCTCGCGGATCGGATCGATCGGCGGGTTCGTCACCTGCGCGAAATTCTGCTTGAAATAGGTGTAGAGAAGCTTCGACTTGCTCGACAGAGCCGAAATCGGCGTGTCGTTGCCCATCGAGCCGACCGCCTCCTGCCCGGTCGCCGCCATCGGCTCCATGAGCAGCGAGACGTCTTCCTGCGTGTAGCCGAAGGCCTGTTGACGATCGAGCAGCGAGACATCACTGCGCGTCATGCGCGGCGCAACAGGCGTCAATTCCTCGAGCTTGATCTGGCTGCGGCGCAGCCACGCGCCGTAAGGATTCAACTTGGCAAGCTTGGACTTGATCTCGTCGTCGGAAACGATGCGTCCTTCTTCAAGATCGACAAGCAGCATCTTGCCCGGCTGCAGGCGCCATTTGCGGACGATCTTTTCCTCCGGGATCGGCAGCACGCCGACCTCGGACGCCATGACGACGAGCCCGTCGTCGGTGACGATATAGCGCGCCGGCCGCAGACCGTTGCGGTCGAGCGTCGCGCCGATCTGGCGCCCGTCGGTGAAGGCCATGGCTGCAGGACCATCCCAAGGCTCCATCAGCGCGGCATGATATTCGTAGAAGGCGCGCCGATCCTCGTCCATCAGCGGATTGCCGGACCAGGCCTCGGGGATCAGCATCATCATCGCATGGGCCAGCGAATAGCCGCCCTGGACGAGAAATTCGAGCGCATTGTCGAAACAGGCCGTGTCCGACTGTCCTTCATAGGAGATCGGCCAGAGCTTCTTGATGTCGGCCCCGAACAGGTCCGAGGCAACCGATGCCTGCCGTGCCGCCATCCAATTGAGGTTGCCGCGCAGCGTGTTGATCTCGCCGTTGTGCGCAACCATCCGATACGGATGCGCGAGCGACCAGGTGGGGAACGTGTTGGTCGAAAACCGCTGGTGCACCAAGGCAAGCGCGGATTCGAACAGCGGATCCTGCAAATCCCTGAAATAGTCGCCGAGCTGGGTCGCCAGCAGCAGGCCCTTGTAGACCATGGTGCGCGACGACAGGGACACCGGATAGAATCCGGCCGTGCGCGGATCGCGCAGCGCGAAGACCGCGTTCGAGATTGCCTTGCGCAGGATGAACAGGCGGCGCTCGAACAAGTCGTGATCGGCGCCGTCTTTCCCGGCGTTCGCGCCACGCTTGACGAAGAATTGCTTGATCACCGGCTCGGTCGGCTTGACGCTCTCGCCGAGCCCGCCGTTATCCACCGGCACGTCGCGCCAGCCCAATAAGATCTGTCCCTCTTCGGCAACGGTCTTTTCGATCAGCGACACCACGATCGCGCGGCCCTCGGGATCGCGCGGCAGAAACACCGGGCCGATCGCGTAATCGCCCGGCTCAGGCAAGGCAAAGCCCAGGGCCGCGGCCTCGGCGGCAAAGAAGCGATGCGGGATCTGCACCAAAATCCCGCAGCCGTCGCCCGCACGCGGATCGGCACCCACCGCGCCGCGATGGTCGAGGTTGAGCAGGATTTCGAGACCTTTGGCGACGATCTCGTGCGACTTGCGATTGTGCATGTCGACGATGAAGCCGACGCCGCAGGAGTCATGCTCGCGCCACGGCGCATAAAGCCCTTGCTCGGGCGGCAGGCCGGGATCGCAGCCGAGCGCCAACGGCGCCGGCGCGCGGGACCTGCGCTTCGACCGGCTCCTGGTCAGCCTTTTTTGCTCCCTTGCAGCCGTCATGCTCCATCCCCAAAGCCCGTCCCTTGGGCTTGGCCGTGCCTGATGTCGGAGGATTGCCAATCCGCGACTGGATTCGTCGGCGTCGTGCGAAGATGGCGGAATATCCGCCGGTCCCTTAAAAGGTCAGCAAAGCTGTCCTATCGGCGCGATACCAATACCCTCAATATAGGAGCAAAACACAAGCCAACCGACCCTTCCAGAAAAAAATCCCAGATCGGCCCGTCATGGAAAAGGAGATCTTGCTCTTCTCCTGCGGGGGGCCGCTGCGGCTTCATCCGCAACCCCGCCGCAATGCCTGCCGACTTTCGCCGAAATCCTTGTCAACGGTAGAGCTGGCGCATCCGCGCCAAACGGAGGATATCATGAGCTCCGACGAGAGGACCATGCCTCGCCGCAACCGCGCGGAAGCCGGCGTAGCGCTCTTCAGATTTTCGACCCTGGTGGGCCTCGGCCTCGTTGCCCTTCCTTTGCCAGCGGCCGAGGCGCAGTATTACCCACTTCCTTGGCAATATCCTTACTATGACGGCTATCCGCCGCCGGTTCCGCCGGGCGGAGTCGCGGCGGATGAAAACGTGCCGCGGGTCGTCGGACCGGATACGTCCTATGGCGTGCTGCCTTTGGCCGAGATCCGCCGCCGGGTCGCGCTGCTCGGTTTCCATCTCATCGCCACGCCGCGCCATAAAGGCCGGATTTACCTCGCCGAAGCCGAGGATGCGCATGGACTGCCGCACAGGCTGGTCTTCGACGCTTATGAAGGAACCATTATCGAGAATACGAAACTTGCCGTGATCCCCAAGAAACTTGCGGTCAAGCCGCTGGCGGGACCCGCCAACGTCGAGAAAAAGGGCGCGGAGACGAAGGCCAAGTCCGCCTCTTCGGCCGAAAATAGCAAGCCGTCTCAAAACACCGACCAGAAATAGGCGGGCAGGTCAAAAGAAAAGGGCGTCGCGGACGACGCCCTCGAAAGCCTGCAAGGCCGGCGGTTCGCTAAAGTCAGGCGGCCCTCGCCGCGTCGCCTTCGACGACCTTAGGCCCCGCCTTGCCGATCGGAATCTGGCGCGGCTTTTGTGCTTCCGGCAGTTCGCGAACGAGATCGACATGAAGCAGCCCGTTCTCGAGGCTTGCGCCCTTCACGAACACATGGTCGGCGAGCTGGAAGCGGCGCTCGAAGGCGCGCGCGGCGATGCCTTGGTAGAGCACCTCGCGCTCACCCGACTCCGCCTCGGCCCTAGCCTCTTTGGAGCCGCGGATGACCACGCTGTTCTCTTTGGTTTCGATCGACAGGTCCTTCTCCGAGAAGCCGGCGACCGCGATCGTAATGCGATAGGTGTCTTCAGCCGTCCGCTCGATATTGTAGGGCGGATAGGATGGGACAGCTTCGAAACCAGACGCCTGATCGACGAGGTTGAGCAGGCGGTCGAAGCCGATGGTGGAACGATAGAGTGGCGAAAGATCCAGTTGACGCATTTCATCCTCCTATAGAGCGAGTACGAGAGACGGCCGGCGTTTCGCCCTGGCCGTGCTCGGGTCTTTGCGCGTCCTTGTGGCCCGCGCGATTTCGATGTGGTGTGGGATTTGCCGCCCGCAAGAGGGCGGCGATGGAAAGAGGCCATATCGAAGAAGCCCTTGTGCGGCGCCGCAACTCTCGACCGAGCTCCAGCCAGGCGCGTGCTCGGGCCTGCGGCCGCGCGCCTGCGCAGACTGGAAGCCGAATGCGAAAACGCCTAGGTGATACCGGGACGCCGCCCGTCGGGAATAAACGGCCAGGAAATCCCATGGATCTTTTTGCGATACCGGAGAACCCCATTCCCGACGGAGCTATTTTAGCCGAGCTCACGACCAGGGACGGGGCAAGCCTGCGTGCGATCCGCTGGGCTGGCGGAGCGCAGCCGCGCGGCACCGTCGTGGTTCTGCCCGGCCGCGCCGAATTCATCGAGAAACATTTCGAAACCGTCTCCGAATTGCGGGAGCGGGGCTTCGCCGTGGTCGCCTTGGATTGGCGCGGCCAAGGGCTTTCGGAGCGCCAGCTTCGAAATCGGCGAAAGGGCCATATCGACGACTTCGAGATTTACGAACGCGATCTCGTCGCGCTGCGCGAGCAGATCCTCGAGGCCCTTTGCCCAAGACCGTGGTTCGCGCTCGGCCATTGCATGGCGGCCGCAATTCTCATTGCCCAAGCGCGTGCCGGCCGCTCGCCCTTCGCGCGGATTGTCGTCACCTCGCCGATGATCGATCTCTATCGCTTGCGGTTCAAAGCCGGCGCGCGGTTTTTCGTCGAAGGGCTCGACATCATCGGCCTCGGCGGCGCCTATATTCCCGGCGGCCACGGCAGATCGATTTTCCTGAGGCCCTTCTCCGAGAATGTCTTGACCTCCGATCCGGCCCGTCACGCGCGAACCGTCGCAATCCTTGACGCCGCGCCCGAACTCGCGATCGGCGATCCGACAATCGGCTGGACCAATGCCGCCTTCCGGTTGATGCGGCAATTCGAAGATCCGGATTATGCGCGCCGCACTTTGGCGCCAATTCTGGTCATAGCGGCCGGCGCCGATCGCATGGTCTCGACGCCGGCGATCGAACTGTTCGCCAGCCGGCTGAAGGCGGCCCGGTTCATCACCATCCCCTACGCGCGCCATGATATCCTGGCCGAGCGTGAGCCGTTTCGCAGTCAGTTCTGGGCCGCCTTCGATGCTTTCATCCCGGGCGCCGAGGACGCGCTCGCCACTTCGCTGCTCTCGATGCAAGAGCCGCGGCGCAAAGCGCGGCGCTTCTGGCCTTGGGCTTCGGCCGAGGCGTCCTAACCTCCGGCAAGCAGCTCCAAGGCAGCGGCATGGACGCGCGGATCGCCGGCGGCGACAACATCGCCGCCACGCGCCGCGTTTTCCCCCGTCCACGTCGTGATGATGCCGCCGGCGCCCTCGATGATCGGCATCAGCGGCGCGATGTCGTACGTCTTCACGCCCGCCTCGATGACGCAATCGACATGGCCGGCCGCGAGCATGGCGAAGGCGTAGCAATCGCAGCCATAGCGGGAGAGCCGTGCCGCCTGTTCGACACGCCGGAAGGCCGCCAAAGCCTGCGCCGAATAAAGCAGCGGCGATGTGGTCATCACGGTTGCTCGCGCGAGAGCGGCGCAGGCGCGCGTGCGCAGCTTGCGCTGGCTTTGCGCCTGATCGAGACCAGGGCCGCGCCAGGTCGCGACCTTGCCGTCGCCGATGAAGAATTCGCGCGTGAAGGGCTGCGCCATGACGCCGTAAATCGGCCGGCCATTGTGGAGGAGGCCGATCAGACAGCCCCAAGTCGGGATTCCGGAGATGAAGCTTTTCGTGCCGTCGATCGGATCGAGCACCCAGACATATTCGGCCTCTGCCCGGTCCTCGCCGAACTCCTCGCCGATGATGCCGTGCTGTGCGAAGGTCTCGCGGATAAGACGGCGCATGGCGACTTCTGCCGCGCGGTCGGCTTCGGTCACAGGATCGAACATGCCGCCGCCGCTCTTGTCTTCGGCGCCGATCGCGGTGCGAAAGAAGGGGAGAACTGTGCGGCCGGCGACATGGGCGAGTTCTTCGATGAAGGCGGCAAGATCGACGGCTGTCATGGACCGGTCACATCCCTGCAGAGACCGGAAGACCTATGCCTGGGCGTGGAGAAAAGTCGACTCCTTCTCCACGGCAAGCCTCAGCGCAACGGCAACGGGTCGCATAGATCGTTCAAAAACAATGAATTAAGAAAAAAGATGCGGCCGGCCGACGCAGCGGTGGAAAGTAGGTCAGCAGGACTTGCGCTTTGTGCGATGCACGTGCATATTATTGCGGTGCGGCAACCCGATTGTCGCCGATGCCCTCCTTGGGCGTTTCCTCCCTAGACTTGGGCCGCTTGCGATCTCGCAAGCGGCCTCTTTATTTGTCAGCGGCTAATTTTTGATCACTCGGCCGCGATCCGCTCGTCACCATAGCGTTCCGCGAGTCGGCGGGTGAGCTTTTCGCCGAGCTTCGAAAGGTCGCAGGCAATCCGATCAAATCGCTCCGCCTTGGCCATGCTTCGCTCGTCCATGTAGAGACTGCGGTTCATTTCGATCTGCATCGCGTGAAAATTGTTCGCAGGATCGCCGTAATGTTCGGTGATGAAGCCGCCTGCATAGGGCTTATTGCGCAGAACCGTATAGCCGAGCCCGCGCAGCTCATATTCGACACAATCGATGAACTCTGTCGCGCAGCTCGTGCCGTAGCGATCGCCGAGGACGAAGTCGGCCTTGATCTTTCGATCGGCGCTCTCCGGCAAAGGCAAGGTGGAAACCGAGGGCATGGAGTGGCAGTCGACCAGAACCGCGAGGCCGAACGCCTGCCGGGCCCGGCCGAGCAGGACCTGGAGCGCCCGATGATAGGGCTTATACAGCTTGTCGATCCTGGCCAGCGCCTCATCGACCTTCAGCCGATGCGCATAAATTTCCTGCGAGTCGCCGACGACCCGCGCGATCGTGCCGAGGCCGCCGGCAACCCGCACGGAGCGCGTATTTGCGAAGGCCGGCAGGCGACCTTCGAACATCCGCGGGTCCAATTCATAAGGCTCCCGGTTCAAATCGAGATAGGCGCGCGGAAACCGCGCCCGCACCAGCGGTGCCCCGCAGGCGACCACGCCGGCGAACAATTCGTCGACATAGGCGTCTTCCGAGCGGCGCAAGGTCATCGAATCGAGCCGCGCGCTCGCCAGGAAGCGCTGCGGATAGACGCAGCCCGAATGGGGCGAAGAGAAGACGAGCGGCGAGGTGAGCGCGGGGGGCTCCATCACATCGAAGGGCGGATCAAGCTCCGGCTCGTGCGGCTGCACGCCCGTTTGTGCCAAATAACGGATGCCGGAGGTTCCGGAAGACATGAACATAGCTCCTGGGCGGTGCCGACCGCCGGCGCTGCGTTGAATCAAGAGCTACTCTGGCAAGAGACTGCCGCCCTGTCCATCGCCCTGCTCGGCCGATTCAAAACCATCTTCAACCCAAATGGTTAGCGCAAAGATCCTGGATTTTCACTCGATTTTTACCTAACCCGGCTTTGATGCTGCCGATACCCCGAGGCAAATGATGACCGACGCGTCCTTTCTGCAAAATCCAAAGATCCTGCTCGCCGAAGACGACAACGACATGCGCCGCTTTCTAGCGAAGGCGCTGCAGAACGCCGGCTATTCCGTCGCTTCGTTCGACAATGGGCTCTCCGCCTATAACCGTCTGCGGGAAGAACCCTTCGAGCTGCTGCTCACCGACATCGTGATGCCAGAAATGGACGGAATCGAGCTCGCCCGCCGGGCAACCCAACTCGACCCCGAGATCAAGGTGATGTTCATCACCGGCTTCGCTGCGGTGGCGCTGAACCCCGACAATCATGCGCCGCGGCGGGCCAAGATCCTGTCGAAACCCTTCCACCTCAAGAATCTCGTCAACGAAGTCCAACGCCTGCTCGCGGCCTGAGCACTGACGCACCTCCGCACCTTCTGTGCAGCTTGCGCCGCCGTCTTCGAGCCGATATAGGCTCCCGATCCCACGCCTGCGCGGGGGCGCGTAGCTCAGCGGGAGAGCACTACGTTGACATCGTAGGGGTCACAGGTTC
>Ga0209415_10007177_pt1 | contig 19499 bp, 20 predicted proteins | sample PeaSoiSIISIP2007_FD_187696 | JGI IMG/M metagenome (GOLD analysis project Ga0209415, IMG submission 187696) | Peat soil microbial communities from Weissenstadt, Germany - SII-SIP-2007 (SPAdes) (version 2) | ecosystem: Environmental > Terrestrial > Soil > Wetlands > Peat | place: Germany... | reverse complement strand
AATTCGGGAGCATGCACGCCGATGACGACCAGCCCCCGATCCTTGTACTTCTCGGCCCAGGCCCTGACGTATGGGATGGACCTGAGGCAGTTGATGCAGGAATAGGTCCAGAAATCGACCAGGACGACCTTCCCTTTCAGCGCCTCGCGCGTCAGCGGCGGCGAGTTCAGCCAGGCGACCGCGCCGTCGAGCGGCGGCATGGAGCCCTCGATGGGAAGAGCCGAGGCCGCCGGAGTCGCCGTCATCATCATGCTCCCGCCGCCGGCCTTGGACGGTGAGCCGCCGGGACTGCGGAGCCTGTCGAGCAGGCTCTGCTCGAGAGAGGCCGTGCTGGCGAAGGAAACGCGGGTGAGGAACCCGGTATCGAGGCCGAGCGCGATGACAACCACTGCCGCCAGGACCGCAACGCCGAGGCCCCGCCGGATCCATTCGCCGAGCCCGAGCGAGCGCTTCATCGCCGCGAAGACCCTGCCTCCGGCCAGAAGAGCCAGCGCCAGGGACGTGGCCGCCCCGCCGGCATAGGCGAGCAGTAACAGCGAGGTCTGGATGCTCGCCCCCTGGAGCGCTGCCCCGGTCAGGATGAGGCCCAGCACGGGACCCGCGCAGGGCGCCCAGAGCAGGCCCGTCGCGACGCCGAGCAGGAGCGACGGCAGGACGCTGGAACCCTGCCCTTCCGCGCCCCGGTCGGCCGACTGGGAAAGCCGGGCGCCGAGCGCAACCAGCGGCCTTGTCATCCGGTCCGACAAGGCGGGGAACAGAAGTGCGATCCCGAACAGGGCCAGAAGTGCTGTTGCCGCCAGCCGGCCGTACTGGTTGGCCTCGACCGCCCAGCCGCCGCCGACGGCCGCCAGGCTGGCGACCGCGGCGAAGGTCGCGGCCATGCCGATCAGCATCGGCAGCCCGCTGCGGGCGAACGGCCGGTCGGCGCGCGCGAACACGAAGGGCAGAACCGGCAGGATGCAGGGGCTGACGATGGTCAGTACGCCGCCCAGATAGGCCAGCAGGAACAGGAGCATGGCGCGAGCTCGCGCTTCTCAGGCCGCCGCGGGCTTGAAGGTCAGTGCGACCCCGTTCATGCAATAGCGCAGGCCCGTCGGCTGCGGACCATCGTCGAATACATGGCCGAGATGCCCGCCGCAACGGCTGCAATGGATCTCAGTGCGCTCCATGCCCAGGGAATCGTCTTGCGTCGTGGCCACGGCCTTGTCCAAAGGCGCCCAGAAGCTGGGCCAGCCGGTGCCGCTGTCGAATTTGGTGGTCGAGGAGAACAGGTCGAGGTCGCAGCCGGCGCAGGCGAAGGTGCCCTTGCGCTCTTCGTGCAGCAGCGGGCTGGTGAAGGGCGCCTCGGTGCCGCTCTCCCGCAACACCGCGTACTGATCGGATGTCAGGAGCTTGCGCCATTCGGCATCCGTATGGGCCACCGCGAAGGTCTCAGCGGCCCTGGGCGACGCGGGCCGCCACTGCGACGCGAGGACTGCGGCCAAACCGGCCGTGCCGGCCGTCAAAAGAAACCGTCTTGTCATCATGATGCTAGTCTCCCGATCGGACAGGCTTTGGAGGATATCCCACCACAGGTACGACGGAGGGACCCGGTCCGTTACAGCAACAACGACCCTCACGCGCATGTGATCCGATTCTCCGGCACCGGATGGCAGCCGGCCGAGCGCGATATGTTCCTCGTGATATTACGCCGGCTTGTTCAGGCGCCGGCGCCGCCCGGGCCTGGCGTTCCCGCCAGTTCAGCCGGTGAGTGAAGCAAGCGGCAGGAATTCGACCAGATCGCCGCTCTCGACGGTCTCGATCGATTCCGGCAGCAGGATCAGTCCCTCGGCCTCGGTCGCCGTCGAGAGCATGGCCGAGCCTTGCTTGGCGAGCGCGCGGACCACGCTTACCCGGTCCGGCGGGGTCACCATCCGGCCCAGCAGATATTCCCGCTGGCCGGGCTTCTTCTTGTATCGGAAATCCGCCGGCAGGCGGATCGGGACCGGCGGCTCCACGACGGCACCGGCGAGGCGCAGCACGATGCTGCGGCCGAGCACCAGGAACAGCACCATGGCCGCCATGGGATTGCCGGGCAGCGCCAGGATCGGGCAGGTATCGATGTCGCCGAAGCCCACCGGCTTGCCCGGCTTGATCGCCAGGCGCCAGATGTCGAGGGTGCCGCGCCGGCGGACCACGCGGCAGAGATGATCCTCGGCGCCGACGGAAACGCCGCCGGATGTGACCAGCAGGTCGTGGTCATGGGCCGCGGCCTGGAGAGCGAATTCCACGGCGCCGGCGTCGTCCGCAAGCACGCTCAGATCGGCAACCCGACAGCCCAGGCCCTCGAGGAGGTTGCGCAACATCCAGCGGTTGGCATCCCAGATCTGCCCGGGAAGGAGGACGGCGCCAGGATCGCGGACTTCGTCGCCGGTCGAAAACAGGCCGACCTGCAGCCGCCGAAAGACGGGGAGCGTGGCGTTGCCCAGCGCGGCCGCCAGCGCGATCTCCGGCGCCCGGAGCCGACGCCCCAGCCGTAGCGCCGGCGCGCCCCAACGGATGTCCTCGCCCTTCCGCCTGACGTTGGCGCCCTGCTGCGGCGGACGCAGCAGGTGGAGCGCTTCGCCGTCCAGGCTGCAGTCTTCCTGCATCGCCACGGTATCGGCGCCGGCCGGCACCGGCGCACCGGTCAAGATCTGCAGCGCTTCGCCGCGGGCGAGATTCCCCCGAAAGGGACGGCCCGCCGCGGCGCGCCCGACCACCCGGAGCATCGCGGCCCCGCCAACCGACAGGTCGGCATGGCGAAAGGCAAAGCCGTCGACGGCCGCATTGTCATGGGGCGGCAGGTCGACGGCCGCGATGATGTCCTGGGCAAGTATCCGGCCTCTCGCCTCGGCCAGAGGCACGGACTCGCGCTCCGTCGCCCGGCTCAGCTGGGCTTCGACCATCGCCACAGCGTCTGGCAACTGCATCATCGCGTCTTTGATTCCCTCGCCGCCGGCCTCATGCCTGGGACAAGCCAATACCATCGGCGGCACTGCGTAGCCAGCGCACTGCGCCAGGGCAAAAAGGCCAAGGCAAAAGCATTGACGAGTCGATATATTCCTAGGAATATATCGACTCCCAGACAAGTTGTTGAACTGGAAACCCCGGGAGGAAACCATGGACACCGTGGCTTTGGACAGCCGGCTGAGCAAATCGGCCGCTGCTTTCGTTTCCCAGCATCGCAAGCTGCTGATCGACGGCGAATGGGTCGCTGCGGCTTCGGGCAAGACTTTCCCCGTGTACAACCCGGCCACCGGGACCGTCCTGGTGCAGGTCGCCGAAGCGGACAAGGAAGATGTGAACCGGGCCGTCGCCGCGGCCAGGCGCGCCTTCGACAATGGTCCCTGGTCCCGCATGACCGGTTCCGAGCGCGGCCGGTTGCTGTGGAAGCTGGCGGACCTGGTGGAGCGCCATCTCGACGAATTTGCCGAGCTCGAATCCATCGACAACGGCAAGCCCTACGCCGTTGCCAAGGTCGCCGATGTGCCGTTGACGGTCGACATGTTCCGCTACATGGCAGGCTGGGCAACCAAGCTTACCGGGTCGACGATCCCCTGGTCCGTGCCCAACGAGTTCCTGTCGTACACGCTGCGCGAGCCGGTCGGCGTCGTGGGACAGATCATCCCCTGGAACTTCCCGCTCCTCATGGCGGCCTGGAAGCTGGCCCCGGCCCTGGCGGCGGGATGCACCGTGGTCCTGAAAGCCGCCGAGCAGACGCCCCTTAGCGCGCTGCGCCTGGGCGAGCTCTTTGCGGAAGCGGGCTTCCCCAACGGCGTGGTCAACATCCTCGCCGGTTACGGCGAGACCGCCGGTGCGGCTCTCGCCGCCCATGATGCCGTCGACAAGGTGGCCTTCACCGGCTCGACGGAGGTCGGCAAGCTGATCGTCAAGGCCGCCGCCGGCAATCTGAAGAAGGTGTCGCTGGAGCTGGGCGGCAAGTCGCCCACCATCGTCTTCGGCGACGCCGACATCGAAGCGGCCATTCCCGGCGCCGCCAGCGCGATTTTCTTCAACCATGGCCAATGCTGCTGCGCCGGTTCTCGCCTGTACGCCCACAGGAAAGTTTTTGACCAGGTGCTCGAGGGCGTGACTGCGGAAGCCAAGAAGATCAAAGTCGGGCCCGGCCTCGACCCGACGACCAACATGGGGCCGCTGGTCTCCGAAGAGCAGTTCAAGCGAGTCACCGGCTACATCGAGTCCGGCATCCGCGAAGGCGCCAAGGTCGCCGTCGGCGGCGCCAAGGCCGGGGACAATGGCGGCTATTTCGTCCAGCCGACCGTGCTTACCGGCACCAAGCCCAGCATGCAGGTGGTGCGCGAGGAGATTTTCGGTCCCGTGGTCTGCGCCGAGCCCTTCGACGACGCGGATCTCGAGCGCGTCGCCCGCACGGCCAATGACACGATCTATGGCCTGGCGGCGAGCGTTTGGACCAAGGACATCAGCAAGGCCCACAGGCTCGCCCATAAGATCCGCTCGGGCACGGTCTGGATCAATTGCCACAACGTCTTCGACGCGTCGCTGCCCTTCGGCGGCTTCAAGCAGTCCGGATGGGGCCGCGAGATGGGCGCGGAAGTGCTCGAGAACTACACCGAAGTGAAGGCCGTCACGGCGAAACTCTAGGCGTGCCCGAGCGCCGCGGGGCGGGTTTGCGCCTGCCCCGCGGTTCCCTCGATCGGCTTCCTCGGAAAATCGACGGGCTTGCAACCCGCCCGCGGGTGGCGTGGCCCGACCCGGCAAGATGACCTTCCAAACGCAGTGAAATGGAGCGCGAAGCAATGTCCAACGCCCTGAAATTCTACATCGAAGGTGCCTGGGTCGATCCGGTGAAGCCCGCCACGCTGGACGTCATCAACCCGGCGACGGAGGAAGCCTTCGCGCAGATTTCCGTCGGCTCCGCCGCCGACGTCGACCGGGCCGTCGCTGCGGCGAGGGCGGCATTCCCGGCCTTTTCCCAGACGAGCAAGGCCGAGCGCCTGAGACTGCTGCGGCGGATTCTCGAACTCTATAACGAACGCGCTGAAGACATTGCCAAGGCAGTCTCGGACGAGATGGGCGCGCCCATGAGCTGGGCGCGCGATGCCCAGACCTGGGCCGGACGGGCCCATATGGAATCGACCATCGCCGCCCTCGAGGCGTTCGAATTCGAGGAGCAGCGCGGCGGAACGCGCATCGTCCAGGAAGGGATCGGCGTCGTCGGGCTGATCACGCCCTGGAACTGGCCGCTCAATCAAATCGTCTGCAAGGTCGCGCCGGCCATCGCCGCGGGCTGCACCATGGTCCTGAAGCCCAGCGAAATCGCGCCCATGAGCGGCATCGTGTTCTCCGAGATCGTCCATGCCGCCGGGCTCCCTCCCGGCGTCTACAACATGGTCAATGGCGATGGGCCGTCCGTCGGCCAGGTCATCGCCGGTCATCCCGGCGTCGACATGGTCTCCTTCACGGGCTCGACCCGCGCCGGCATCATCGTCGCCAAGACCGCCGCCGACACGGTGAAACGCGTGGCCCAGGAGCTGGGCGGCAAATCCGCCAACATCATCCTGCCGGACGCGGATTTCGAGACGGCAGTGCGCAAGGGCGTCGAAGGCTGCTTCGGCAACAGCGGCCAGTCCTGCGATGCGCCGACCCGTATGCTGGTCCCGAGCACGCGCCACGACGAGGCGCTGGCGGTCGCCAAGCGAACGGCCGAAGCGCAAAAGGTCGGCGATCCTAAGGCGGCCGACACGGTTCTGGGACCGGTCGTGAGCGAGATCCAGTTCAACAAGATCCAGCGGCTGATCCAGTCCGGCATCAAGGAAGAGGCCATCCTGGTCACCGGCGGCACCGGCCGGCCCGACGGCCTCAATCGGGGGTACTATGTGCGGCCCACCGTGTTCGGCGGCGTGCGCCCGGACATGACCATCGCGCGGGAGGAGATCTTCGGCCCGGTCCTGTCGATCATGCCTTACGAGACCGAAGAGCAGGCCATAGAGATCGCCAATGACACGGTCTACGGCCTTGCCGCCTATGTGCAGTCGAAAGATCTCGCCCATGCGCGCAAGGTGGCCCGCCAGCTGCGGGCGGGACAGGTCAATATCAACTACCCGGACTGGGACACCTTCGCGCCCTTCGGCGGCTACAAGCAGTCGGGCAACGGCCGCGAATATGCCGATTGGGCCATCCACGACTTCCTGGAGGTGAAGGGCATCATCGGCTACGGCACCGAGCAGCCGTAGAGGTTTCAGTGTAACCTCTCCCGGTTCGGCGGCGAATTGGACGCCGTAGCTAGCGCCACGATCTGGGAGACGCGACATGTCAGTGAGAAGGAAGAACAACCGGTCCGGCTTGCTGAGGCTGGCGGCGGCGCTGCTCTTGCCGCTATTCGCGGTCGTCCTGCCCGCCCGCGCCGACGACGCGCCCCGAGTGCTGCCGGAACCGGCCATGGCGGCGCCCGCGCCGACCGGAGCGATCGAAACCGCGGTTCTGTCCGGCGGCTGCTTCTGGGGCATGCAGGGCCTCTACCAGCACGTCAAAGGCGTCACCAAGGTGCTGGCCGGCTATTCGGGCGGCGAGCAATCCACGGCCAACTATGAGGAAGTGTCGACCGGTTCCACCGGCCATGCCGAATCTATCCAGATCAGCTTCGATCCGTCGGTCATCACCTATGGCGAGATCCTGCGCATCTATTTCTCCGTCGCCCATGACCCGACCGAGCTGAACCGGCAAGGGCCCGACGACGGGACCCAGTATCGTTCCAACATCTTCTATGCCAATCCGCAGCAGCAGCAGGTGGCGCTCGCCTATATCGCCCAGCTCGGGCAGGCCAAGGCCTTCGATGCGCCCATCGTCACCCGCGTCGACCCCCTGAAGGGGTTCTACCCGGCGGAGGCCTATCACCAGGACTTCCTGGTGAACCACCCGGACTATCCCTACATCGTGTTCAACGATCTGCCCAAGATCGACAACCTGAAGCGGCTCCTGCCTGAGGATTACCGCGAGAACGCGATCACCGTGGGCGCGGCGAACCCCTAAGCCCTCGCGAAGGACGGCTGGCTAAAGCGGTCGGGATTTCGGTGAGGTCATGAGCCTACTTTCCGTCCGGCAAGCTTCCTCGATCAGGAGGTCGTAGAGGGCGCGCACGAAATCGGGCTCGAGCCCGAGGGCCGTTGCCTGGGCCACGCAACGCTCGCGCACTTCGACCACGCGATCGGGGATCACGGCGGGAATCCCGCGCGGTTCCTTATAGGCGGCAACCTCGCGGATGACGGCGAATCTCTCGGCGAGAATGGCGAGGATGCGGTCGTCGATCGCGTCGATCCGCCGGCGATAGCCGGCCAATCCCGCTTCGGCCTCGCCGGCCGGCATGCCTACCGCCTTGCGCTCCATGCTGTCTCCTGTCACTATCGATATATATGGAAGAATATATCGCTTGCAAAGAGACGTGAATGCCGGCGACGGACGGTTGGATCCCTGCGACGGGGCTTAGCGGTCTCGCGGTGCGTAGCGCACCGCTTCCCTCGGTCATTGCCATGCCCGCACCCCTGCCGTCGAGGCAGCAGGCGCCTAAGGCGACGGCAGGCGTGGCTCGCCGAGCGAAGATCTGGGAGCTGGACGGCCATTTTCACTGCTCCATCATCGGCACTTGCCTATCCGCCGCCGAGCTGAAGAACCTGTTGGCCAAGCTCGACCAGGCCGCCATGGGCGTCTCGGACCATGAGCTCCATGGCCTGGCGGTGTCGCTCGCCGGACGGCACGACAAGGCGGCCAAGCTCCTCAACAAGGCCCTGGACAAGCGTCACCGTCTCGCCATCGCCCAATTCGACCGGGCGAAGACCGAGGCCGAGCTCGCGGCGGCCTGGGCCGCGGCCCTGCAGCAGGGCGAGATTCCCGGCGCCTATTGGGCGGCGCTGACCCATCCCGCCGCGACCAAGGAATTGATCCGCCGGATTTTCGGCGAAGTGCACATGCTGTCCCATCTGGTGGGGGCCGCGAACCGTGCCGACATCCGACGCTTGAGCCGGCTCGAGGCCGAGATGGCGGCCCTCCAGGAAAAGTTCCGCCGCCAGCAGGACCAGCTGCGCGACGCCGTCGTCTCTCGGGACGAGAAGATTCGCGAGCTTTGCGGATTGCTCGCGCGCAGCGAGGCCGGGCCGACCGCCGCGAGCGCCAGCGGCGAAAACCAGGTGCTGGAAGCCGTAATCGCCGACCTGGAGCGGCGGCTCGGCGCCGAAGCCCGGCGACGCGGCGCCCTTGCCGAGCGCCTCGAGCGCAGCCTCGCCGACCTGGCGGGCGAGCGCGGCAAGCGTGCCGCCGCGGAATCCCGCGCCCTTGACCTCGAAGGCGAGCTGGCCGCCCTCGAAGCGGGTCTCGGCGAGAGCACCGGGCCGGATGTGGCATCGGCGAATTCGCCGCTCCGTCTCGCGGGCCTGACCTTGCTCTACGTCGGCGGCCGGCCGAGGCAGGTTGGCAGCGCCAAGCTTGTGGCGGAGAAAGCCGGCGCGGTTTTCCTCCATCATGACGGCGGGGTCGAGGCGAGCGGCGCTCTGCTTGCCGGCATGGTGAGCCGCGCTGACGTCGCGCTTTTTCCCGTCGATTGCGTCAGCCATGAGGCGGCCTTGGCGGTGAAGCGCCTCTGCCGCCAATCGGCCAAGCCTTTCCTTCCCTTGCGCAGCTCCGGCCTCGGCTCGTTCCTTGCCGCGCTCGGCGTCACGGCCTCTGCCGGCCGAGAGGAGGCGCGGACATGAGCCTCCTGGAGCATGTTCCGCCGAGGGGGGTACCGGTTCGACGCAGAAAATGCGACCAAACTAAGGAATCTAGAGCATGTTCCGATTCGATAGGATCGAAACATGCTCTAGGACCCGCGCCGCGACGCCATCTGCCGGGCCTGCTGGCCACCGCCGTCGCCGTGCTGGCCGCCACGGCCGGCGCGATCATGGCAGTGGTGCTGAATTCCTAAGGTCGGGCGCCCCTAAATCCTCAGGAGACGATCCCCCTGACGGCCCAGGCGGTCGCGGTCAGCGAACGCGGCCCATCCGGCGAACCGGAAAGATAGGCGCCGCGCACCCGCTCCTTCACCATGCCCTTCAGTTCCGGCGTCAGCCCCTGAACATAAGTCCCGACGGGACCCTGGCCCAATAGCAGCGGGTCCCAGTAGTCGTCGAAGCTAAGGTAGTCCATCCGGATGGTCAGCGAACCGGTCTCGACCTCGGCAAGGCCTGCGCCGCGCCACAGATCCGCCAGCCCATCGGCCTCGGCGAGGGGATGGGAGAACAGGCGGTCCCGGGCCGGCGCCGCGCCGGGGTCCATGCCCGCTGCCGTGTCCCAGAACAGGCGCTGATAGACGAGGCCGCCGCGGAAATCCCATACGGCCGCCCCGAGCACGCCGCCGGGGCGCGTCACCCGGCGCATCTCCGCGGCAACGGCGCGGGGGTCCCCTACGAAAGTGAGGACCAGCTGGGCGAGAGCAGCAACGAAACTGCCATCGGCGAAGGGCAGGCGCCGGACGTCCCCGATCTCGAAGGCAATCCGCTCGGCGCCGGCTCGCCCGCGGGCGAAGGCCACGTAAGGCTCCGCCAAGTCGATCGCCGCCACCGGATCCTTGCGCTGCGCGGCCATCGCCAGAGCGAGGCTTCCCGTGCCGCAGCCGACGTCGAGCGCCCTTCCCGTCGGCGGCAGCCGCGCGAAATCGCAGAACGCGTCGGCGAGCCGCGCCGTCCAGCGGCCGAGAAAGCGCTCGTAGGCGGCCCCGTCGGTGGCGCGATAGCCGGGCCCATGCGCCGACGGAGCCGCGGTCAAGGCCGCGCGATCATCACGTCGGTCGATTTGATGATGGCAATGACCTCGTCGCCCTTCTTGAGCCCGAGGTCCTCGACCGAATCGACGAAGATGGCGGAGACCACGTGATTGCCGCTGCCGATGTCGACCGTCACCTGGGCCATGACCGCTCCCTTCTTGATCGCCGTCACCTTTCCCTTAAGTGCGTTTCTGGCGCTGATTTTCATCGTCGTTTCTCCCTTCCTAGAATATTGCGTCCGGCCGGCGCGGTTTGCCCAAGGAACCACCGGCCGCGTCGTCACGCGCGGCCGACCCCCGGCGGTTTTCATGCTCATGGCGACACGATATATTGCGCTCGATATATCGACAAGCGAGGGTGGGACAGGCTCTCTGCCGGTCCGATCGCGGAAACGGAAAAATGACCGTTGACAGGCCGGCATAGTGGGATAAAATTCCCAGCTATCTCAGATAGTTAAGTCCGGCGTCGGCGGCGCTTGCCGTTGGGCGTCGATAACAACGATCGCAAGGGAGGTTCGCCATCATGGCCAGCAAAGTCTCGATCCATCCTTCCGTAGACGCCGGGGTAAAGCCGGCGGCGCCGAATTTCGCCGGCGGCAAGCTTCACTGCAATTGCAAGCAGAACGCGGTGGAGGTCACCATCAAGGGCCAGAGCGCCCACAACCATGTCTGCGGCTGCACCAAATGCTGGAAGCCCGCCGGCGCGCTCTTCTCCATGGTCGCGGTGGTGCCGCGGGACAATCTCAAGGTCACCGCCAACGAGAGCAAGCTGAAGGTGGTCGATCCCTCGGCCGCGATCCAGCGCCACGCCTGCACCGGCTGCGGCGTCCACATGTATGGCCGGATCGAAAACAAGAATCATCCCCTCTATGGCTTCGACTTCATCCACACCGAGCTCTCCAAGGAGGCCGGCTGGTCGCCGCCGGAGTTCGCGGCCTTCGTTTCCTCGATCATCGAATCCGGTGCCAAGCCCGGCGAGATGGGCGCGGTCCGCTCGCGCCTCAAGGAGCTTCATCTGGAGCCCTATGATGCGCTCTCGCCGCCGCTGATGGACGTGATCGCGACCCATACGGCCAAAGCCAAGGGCACGTTGCGCACCTAGCTTCTTGCGCGAAGGATGACCGGCAGCCACAAGGTTGCCGGTCATTCCACTGCGAAGACCGTTAGAGAGGGGGCTCCTCCATGAAAGTTCGCGCCGCCGTGGCCCATGGGGCCGGAAAGCCGCTCGCCATCGAGACCGTGGATCTGGCCGGGCCCAAGGCCGGCGAGGTGTTGGTGGAGATCAAGGCGACGGGCATATGCCACACCGACGCCTTCACCTTGTCCGGAGCGGACCCCGAGGGCCTGTTCCCGGCCATCCTCGGCCATGAGGGTGCCGGCATCGTGGTCGACGTCGGTCCCGGCGTCACGAGCCTGAAGAAGGGCGACCACGTCATCCCGCTCTACACGCCCGAATGCCGGCAATGCGAATATTGCCTCAGCCGCAAGACCAATCTCTGCCAGGCCATCCGCGTCACCCAGGGGCGCGGGCTGATGCCCGACGGCACCAGCCGGTTTTCCCAGAAGGGCAAACCGATCTTCCACTACATGGGCACTTCGACCTTCGCCAATTTCACCGTGGTGCCGGAGATCGCGCTGGCGAAGATCCGGGCCGACGCGCCCTTCGACAAGGTCTGCTACATCGGCTGCGGCGTCACCACCGGCATCGGCGCCGTCATCAACACCGCACGCGTGGAAGCCGGCGCCAATGTGGTCGTCTTCGGCCTGGGCGGCATCGGGCTGAACGTCATCCAGGGCGCCCGGATGGTGGGCGCCAATATGATCGTCGGGGTCGACGTGAATCCCGGCCGGCGCAAGCTGGCGACCAAGCTCGGCATGACCGATTTCGTCAACCCGAAGGAAATCCAGGGCGACCTGGTCGGCCATCTGGTCGAGTTGACCAAGGGCGGCGCCGACTACAGCTTCGAATGCATCGGCAATGTCCAGACCATGCGCCAGGCCCTCGAATGCTGTCACAAGGGCTGGGGCGTCAGCGTCATCATCGGCGTCGCCGGCGCCGGCCAGGAGATCGCCACCAGGCCTTTCCAGCTGGTTACTGGCCGGGTGTGGAAAGGCACGGCCTTCGGCGGCGCCCGCGGGCGCAGCGACCTGCCCAGGATCGTCGATTGGTACATGGAGAAGAAGATCAATATCGACGACCTCATCACCCATGTCCTGCCGTTCGAGAAGATCAACGAGGGCTTCGACCTGATGCATGCCGGCAAATCGATCCGGACGGTGGTGACGTATTAGGGAGCGTTCGGGCGCGTCCGCCGGCTACTGCGGCCTCGCCGTCAGCCGCCAATCGAAAGCCAGCTGCTGGGCCTGCTTGATCTGGTCGGGGGTGAGGCCGGCGGCAATGGCATCGCGCCGGCGCGCGGCCTCGACCGCTTTCGAACTCTCATGGTGAAAGGCGGCGAGATCGAACCACTTATACGCCTCGACCGGATTCTTATCGGTGCCCCTGCCCCCTGCCGTGGCATTGCCGAGGAATAGATAGGCCTCCACCGAGTCCTCCTTCGCCGCCTTGAGGGCCCAGGCGACGGCCGTCTTGTCATCCTCGGCAACGCTGTCGCCGGTCGAATAGATCCGGACCAATTCCATGGCCGCGGCGACGTCGCCGGAATCGGCGAGCTTCGCCGTCCAATAGAGCGATTTCTGGCGGTCGGGGCAGCAGCCGATGAAGCCGAGCCAATAGTAGAGCGCGAGATCCGACATGGCCTTGGGGTTCCCCTGCTTGGCCGAGCTGAGGAAATATTTCTCGGCCAGCTTGGTGTCCCGCGCCGTGCCTTCGCCGTCGAGATAGAAATACCCCACGGTCTCCTCGGCGTCGTCGTTGCCGAGGTCGGCGATCCGCTTCCAGAGGGAGAACCCCTTCTGAGCGTCGCGCGAAAGGCCCAGCCCGGAAAAATGCATGTCGGCAAGGCAGCGGACGACCTCGGGGTCGGTCGTCGTTGCCTCCTCGGGCGCCAGCTCCCGGGACGCGGTTTCCCAGTCCTGGGACTCGCAAGCCGCGATCCCTTGATCGCGGTCGGCCGCGGCCTCCCGCGTCGACAGGAGCGAAATGGCGAGAGCCAACATGACGGCGGCCGGGCGAAGCGGTCCCAGGCGCCACTGAGGCATCAGCGGCGCAGGTTCCTTTGCAGGGTGCGCAGCCGGGCGCGGGTCGCCTTCTCCGCCTCGGCTTCCATGGCGCGGTAGTGTTCGACCAGGGACTTGCCGAAAGCTGTCAGGCTGGCCCCGCCGCCGGCGCGCCCGCCATGCTGGGCCGCGACGACGGGCCCCCGGAAACTTTGATTGAGGCTGTCGACCAGGAGCCAGGCGCGCCGATACGACATGTCCATGGCCCGCCCGGCGGCCGCGATGGACCGGTGCTGGTCGATGAGCTCCAGCAGCCGCACCTTGCCGGGCCCGATGGCGCGCTCGGTATCGAACTCGATCCGCAGAGTCAGCTTGGCCACGGCGCCAATCTAGCCCGAATCCCTGGCCGGAACCATGCCGCCCGCCTCGGAGTCCTCAGCGAAGCGCCAGGGCATCCAGCACCCGCTGGCGTTCGTCCGGCGTCATGATGATCCAGTCGCGGATTTCGTCGATGTTGCGCTTGCAACCGATGCAAAGGCCGGTCGCATTGTCGATCTGGCAGACGCTGATGCAGGGCGAAGGCGGACCGCTGGCCAGCAGGGTCAGCCGGTCGGCTCGCCGCTCGGCGCGGCGCTTGCGCCGCAGTTCCGGATCGAGAGCCTCGCTCATGAGGCCGCGACCGCTTCAGGCGTACGGCCGACGATCTGCCCATAGACCGCGGGGTCGGTGGCTCCTTCGCTGCCGATGACGAGCACGCCGGACTCCGGCCCAAGAGCGAGCGACCGCCGGACCGCATCATTCCCCGCAACGGCCATGAGGCCGGCGAGCCCGCCGACCCCCGCCTCGCCGGCGACGATCCGCGGATCGCCAGCGGTTCCTCTGGCCAGAGCCCGCATGGCCTCTGCTGCGCATTCGTCTGCGATGGCCAACGCATCGGCCGCGCCCAGGCGCAGCACGTCCCAGGCGACGAGGGAGACTTCCCCGCAGGCGAGCCCCGCCATGATCGTATCGAGATCGCCCATGACCCGTACCGGTTCTCCCGCGCCAAGGCTTCGCCAGACGCAGTCGGCGCGCTCGGGCTCGACGATTACGAAACGCGGGCGTTCGGCCTGCCAGGTCTCCCAGAGATGAGCCATGACGGCGGCGGCCAGACCGCCGCAGCCGGCCTGCAGAAACAGATGGCTCGGCTTCGGGCCGGGCGGAAGCTGGCGGGCAATCTCCTCAGCCATGGCGGCGTAGCCCTGCATCACCTGGCGCGGAATCTCTTCATAGCCTGCATAGCCCGTATCCGAGATCACCTGCCATCCCGCGGCCGCCGCGGCCGCGGCGCATTCCCGCACGGACTCATCGTAATTGCCGGGCGCGCGGCGGACTTCGGCACCGAAGGCCTCGATGGCCGCCTTGCGGCCCTCGCTCACCGTGCCGTGGATGAAGATGACGGCGCGACAGCCGAACAGCGAGGCACCCCAGGCGACCGAGCGTCCATGATTGCCGTCGGTCGCCGTCGCTACAGTCAGGTTCCCGGTCGCCTCGCGATGGTGCCCGGCGATGAGGGTCGCAGCACTCGGTCTTTCGCCCGTCTTTCCGGCGACGGCGGAGGACAGATACCGGTAGACTGCATAGGCGCCGCCCAGCGCCTTGAAGCTGCCGAGGCCGAAGCGTTCCCCTTCGTCCTTGTACCAAAGGCGGCCGATGCCGAGCGCCTTGGCCAACCCAGGCAGGTCGTAAAGCGGGGTCGGCGCGTAGTCCGGCCAACTCGCGATTTCCGCCAGCGCCTGAAGACCCTCGATTCGGCTCGCGACCGTCTTCAAGAAATCCGGATAAGGACTGCCGGCCGGCAAAGCGGCCGGATTGGCGAGGTGACGGAACGGCGGGGGTTGGAACGTCCGAGCGATCATGCCCGGTCTCTTATCATAGCCTTGGCCGCGCCGGCAGGGCCGAGCGGGCAAGGAGGGTGCATCGACGACAGCGCACCCGCCCGCCCGCTACTCGGTCTTCGCCTTGTAGCGGCAAAGGTCGCGGACCACGCAATGCGGACAGTCGGGCTTGCGCGCCTTGCACACGTGGCGCCCGTGCAGGATCAGCCAATGATGGGCGTTGAGCTTGCGGTTCTCCGGCACCACGGCTTCGAGCCGGTCCTCGACCTTGCGCGGATCGGCGCCCGGCGCGAGCCCGCTGCGATTGCAAAGACGGAAGATGTGGGTGTCGACGGCGAGCGTCGGCTGGCGGAAGGCGACATTGAGGACCACATTGGCTGTCTTGCGCCCGACACCGGGCAGGGCCTCGAGGGCCTCGCGCTCGGCCGGCACCACGCCGGCGTATTGCTCCGCCAGGATTCGACTGAGTGCCACGACGTTCTTCGCCTTGGTGTTGAAGAGGCCGATGGTGCGAATGTAGTGGCGCAGGCGCTCCTCGCCCAAGGCCAGCATCTTCTCAGGCGTGTCGGCGACCTTGAACAAGGGCTCCGTCGCCTTGTTGACGCCCGCGTCCGTCGCCTGGGCCGAAAGCACGACGGCGACCAGAAGAGTAAAGGGATTGATGTAGTCGAGCTCGCCCCGGGGATCGGGATTGGCCGCGGCCAGGCGATCGAAGAAGAGCACGGCTTCGGCGGGCTTGAAGGCACGTGCGGGTTTCGGCGCTGGAGCCGTTTTCCGCCTGGCCTTGGCAGGGATGGGCTTCGGAACGGAGCGTTTCATGGCCTCTCAGTCTAGCGAGGCGGGCCGTCGCGGCCTATAGTTTCGCTCATGAGCGATGCAACTCAGGACGAAGTCCTTTTCGACGCCCTCCTGACGCCTCATCGCAGCCTGTCGCCCCGGGGCTTCGCCATCCTGATGGCAATCGCGGGCAGCATCGGTTTCGTCTTCGGCGGCGCGTTCATCCTGCTCGGCGCCTGGCCGATCTTCGGCTTCTGCGGCGCCGAGTGGCTGCTGTTCTACCTTTGCTTCCGCCACAACTTCCGCGCCGAGCGCGTGAGCGAGCGCATTCGCCTCACCCCCGACCGGTTGACGATCGAGCGGCGCGACCGGCGCGGGCGTCTCCAGTCCTGGAGCTTCCAACCCTATTGGCTCCGGGTCGAGATCGAGGAGCATCATGATTCCTCGAACGTGCTGGCCCTTGCCTCCCATGGCCGGAGGCTCCCCATCGCCGGCTTCCTGTCGCCGCCCGAGCGCCTGGATCTCGCCCGCGCCCTGCAATCCGCCCTCGCGGGCATGAGACGCGCGCCAGTCGCAAGTTAAATACCAAGCACGTCCTTCATGCTGTAAAGGCCGGGCGCTCGTCCCATGGCCCAGCGCGCTGCCCTGAGCGCGCCGCGGGCGAAGATATCCCGGCTGGCCGCCTTGTGGGTGAGCTCGATCCTTTCCCCGTCGGTGGCGAAGATGACGCTGTGGTCGCCCACCACGTCGCCGCCGCGCAGCGCCGCGAACCCGATGGCGCCCTTGGCCCGGGCACCCGTCTCTCCGTCGCGCCCGCGAGCGGCGACCTTGTCGAGATCGACGCCCCGCCCCTCGGCGGCGGCGCGGCCGAGGAGAAATGCGGTGCCTGAGGGTGCATCGATCTTGTGGCGGTGATGCATTTCGAGGATCTCGATATCCCAGGCGGGATCCAGCGCCCTGGCGGCCTGCCTGACCAGCTCGGCCAGCAGGTTGACGCCGAGGCTCATGTTGCCGGTGAAAACGATGGGCGCTCGCTCAGCAGCCTCGGCGATCGCGGCCTCGCCCGCGGCATCGATGCCGGTGGTGCCGATGATATGAGCCTTGCCGGTCGCCGCGGCAATCTTCACATGGGCAAGCGCGGCGGCGGGAATGGTGAAGTCGAGCGCTGCATCGGATGCTTCGAACACCGCCTCGGCCCGGTCGGTGAGCGCGATTCCCAAGGGATCGACACCGGCGAGCCTGCCGAGGTCGGCGCCGACCTCCTTCTGGCCCGGCCGCTCGCTGCCGGCGACGAGGCGATAGCCCGGCGTCGTCGCAGCCAGGCGCAACAGCACGCGGCCCATCCGCCCCGCCGCGCCAAGGACGCCGATCCGACAGTCGGTCATAAGAAGGTCCCCCATCGGCGCCGCGTCGGCGCCACTTTCACGTCCCCTCCCCCCTTGTGGGGGAGGGTCAGGGTGGGGGGTGATCAGCGGAAGCCTTGCGGACGCCCCACCCCCACCCCAGCCCGCCCCCGTCGAGGGGGCGGGAGGTTTCGGAATCGACCGCCTATTCCTTCAGCTCGTTCCAGAACTCCTTGACCTTGGCGAAGAAGCCTTCGGCCTCGGGGCTGTGCTGTTGGCCGCGGCCGGCCTTGTCGAACTCGGCCAGAAGCTCCTGCTGGTGCTTGGTCAGCTTGACAGGCGTTTCCACCGTGATCTGGGCGAACATGTCGCCGCGCTCGGTCGAACGCAGCACGCTCATGCCCTTGTGGCGCAGGCGGAACTGCTGGCCCGTCTGGGTCCCGGCCGGGACCGTGATCCGGGCTCTGCTGCCGTCCACCGTCGGCACCTCGACGATGCCGCCCAGCACGGCGTTCACCATGGTGATGGGCACCCGGCAATAGATATTGGCGCCCTCGCGCTGGAACAGCTTATGGGGTTGGACCGAAAGAAAGATGTAGAGATCGCCCGAGGGCGCGCCGCGCATCCCGGCCTCGCCCTCGCCGGAAAGGCGGATGCGGGTGCCGTCCTCTACACCCGGCGGGATGGTCACGTTGAGGGTCTTTTCCTTCCGGCTGCGGCCCTGGCCGGAGCAGGCCCGGCAGGGCTTGTCGATCACCTTGCCGCCGCCATGGCAGCTGGCGCAAGTCGTCTCGACGGTGAAGAAGCCCTGGGCGTGGCGCAGCTTTCCGCTGCCCCGGCAAGCCGGGCAGACCACGGGCTTGGAGCCTTTTTCGGCCCCGCTCCCGGCGCAGGTTTCGCAAGGGGCCAGCGCTCCCACCCGGATGGTCGCCTGCTTGCCGGCGAAGGCCTCTTCCAGGGTGATTTCCATCTTGTATTGCAGGTCGCCGCCGCGTTGGCGTGCCTGCTCGCCGCGCCGGCCGCCCATGAACTCGCCGAACATTTCCTCGAAGATGTCGGCGAAGCCTCCGCCCGCGTTGAAGTCGAAGCCGCCGGGATGCCCCGCGCCCGCGCCCCCGTTCTCGAAGGCCCGGTGGCCGAAGCGGTCATAGGCCGCGCGCTTCTGATCGTCCTTCAGGACGTCATAGGCCTCGCTGATTTCCTTGAACTTGTGCTCGGCCGTCTTGTCCCCCGGATTGCGGTCCGGGTGGAATTTCATGGCCAGCGCCCTGTACGCCTTCTTCAGCTGATCGGCCGTGGCCTCGCGCGCCACGCCAAGGGTTTCGTAGTAGTCCTGTTTCGCCATCGGTCTTTCGCGCACCCGCCCGGCCGGCCCCGAATCCGGATTCCGGGCATTCCCCTTCATTCCGCCGCGGGCCGATCCAACCGGACGCCCAACTCTCTCTGGCGATATCTCCGCCCGCCACTAGGGCGAGGCGGGCGGAGATTCAGCCTTCCAACGGCTAAGCCCGGCGCCGGAGCCTGATCGTCTCAAGCCTGCTCGGCTTGAGACGTGAATCAGGTTCTCATCGTAACATGTAGAGCAAGATTCACGGGTCAGCTTGAGTGAAGCTGACCCGATCTTGCTCTAGCCGGCCTTCTTGCCGCCCTTCTGCTCGTCGACCTCTTCGAAGTCGGCGTCGACGACTTTCTCGTTGCCACCCGCGGGCCCGGCGGCGCCGTCCCCGCCTGGGCTGCCGCCCTGGCCAGGGCCGCCGGCACCCGTCGCTTCGCTCGCCTGGGCCTTGTACAGCTGTTCGCCGATCTTCATGGCGACCTCGGACAGGGCCTGAGTCTTGGCCTGGATCGCCTCGGCGTCATCGGCCTCCATGACCTTCTTCAGTTCGGCGATGGCCGCCTCGGCCGCCTGCTTGTCGGCAGCGGCGATCTTGCCTTCGTTCTCCTTCAGGCTGCGCTCGGTCGAATGGATCAGGCCGTCGGCATGGTTGCGCGCTTCCACCGCCGCCTTGCGCTTCTTGTCTTCGGCGGCATGAGCCTCGGCATCCTTGACCATCTTCTGGATGTCGGATTCCGACAGGCCGCCCGAAGCCTGGATGCGGATCTGCTGCTCCTTGCCCGTTGCCTTGTCCCTGGCGGAGACATTGACGATGCCGTTGGCGTCGATGTCGAAGGTGACCTCGATCTGCGGCACGCCGCGCGGGGCCGAGGGAATGCCGACCAGGTCGAACTGGCCGAGCAGCTTGTTGTCCGACGCCATCTCGCGTTCGCCCTGGAAGACCCGGATGGTGACCGCCGTCTGACCGTCTTCGGCGGTGGAGAACACCTGGCTCTTCTTGGTCGGGATCGTGGTGTTGCGGTCGATGAGCCGGGTGAACACGCCACCCAGCGTCTCGATGCCCAGCGACAGCGGCGTCACGTCCAGCAGCAGCACGTCCTTGACGTCGCCCTTCAGCACGCCGCCCTGGATGGCCGCGCCGATGGCCACCACCTCGTCGGGATTGACGCCCCGATGGGGCTCGCGCCCGAAGAACTGCTTCACCGTCTCGATGACCTTGGGCATGCGGGTCATGCCGCCCACCAGGATCACCTC
>Ga0209415_10007175_pt1 | contig 19500 bp, 21 predicted proteins | sample PeaSoiSIISIP2007_FD_187696 | JGI IMG/M metagenome (GOLD analysis project Ga0209415, IMG submission 187696) | Peat soil microbial communities from Weissenstadt, Germany - SII-SIP-2007 (SPAdes) (version 2) | ecosystem: Environmental > Terrestrial > Soil > Wetlands > Peat | place: Germany... | reverse complement strand
AACTAAGCGTCATGAAACAGAGGTCAGGGCGTTTCAGCCGGGACGTTCTCCAAGAAGAGAACGCACGGCCGAAACGCGTTTTGGCGACACCCAAAAATAGCTTGCATTCTGGTATCCCCTCCGCTTCTTCTCCGCAGTCCTTCCGCCCCAGGTAGCATCTGTCCTCGCGACTCGTAAAATGCAACCAGCCATATGGAATACAGATCTTTCACGCCGCTGTTTATCACCGTTTATCTGAATAGCGCAGATCGTTTATGCGTTCCTTATTACCCTCAAACTAATCTGGATTCGTGAACGTTAAGAAGGATGAGGGCTCGCAGCCGCTTATACCTCATTGGAATTCAATGGGAAACAGGCTGCGGACCTTCACAAAACGCAGGCGGGCCGGGATGAAATGTACCGCAGCGCATTGCGGCGCGAAAGGAAATCGTTCGATGGATATCAATTCGTTTATGTCTGGCAATCAAAGTTTCAATCAATCCCTTTATGCGCCGTTTACGCGCAACCCCCTAGTTTGCAGACCAGCAGTTAATTTTATGAGGAAGGTGTATATGAAACGAAGACCGATTTTGAGCGGGATATTATCGGCCGGGGTGATAGTCCAGCTGGCTGTTCTCCTGTGTAGTGCGCCATTGCATGCGCAATCAGGTTTGGTTCCGGGTATGGAAGATCCGGTGGGTGGCGGTCATGGTCCGACTACGTTCACCGATAGGACGCCGGTACCCGAGCAGCATGTCCTGACAGCGGACCACGCTCCCGGTGACGTTTACGGGGTCGCGCGGTACCCAAGCGGCTTACCCATGGCCGGTGCAAAGATTGTCATTTTGAACGCGGATGTGGACGTAGAGCGCTCCACTGTCAGCGCCGAAGATGGCAGCTATACCTTCAAGAGTCTCAAGCCAGGCCATTATCAGATGACCGCCAGGATCGACGGGTACGCCTCCGCAGGGATTGTGGACGTCAATGTTATTCCGGGGCAGAGCGTCAGCTCTGATATCCCACTTAAATCGATCCGAAACGCATCCTCGCTCAGAAACTCTAGCGGGTACCGGAGCTACAACGGGGACTATCGCGCGGAGCCGGCTAGCCTGCGCGTGGCGGATCCTCAACCGGCTGCTGAAGCGGCTTCCGAGGGAACCGTCCGAACGGCAGAGTCAACTAGTGCTGCAACCACCAGCGAAACACCCAAGACTACCGAAACCCCTTCCAGCCAACCAATCCCCGCTGCGGTTGCGGACGAATTGGCCGCGATGCGAAGGCGCATCGACGAACTTGAGGCGGAATTGAAGGGTCGAGTGACGACGGACCAACCCCCCGCCGAAGCGCCAGCAGCGGTCGCCGCACCACAAGGGGCTGCTCCCGATCAGGCTCCTGCAACTCCTAAACTAGAACCTGGGCAATATTTGGCGACGGGAGGGACTGCTACCTACTTCAAGGGCGACACTGACATTCCGGACCACCCGGCAGGTTTTGAACCGTTCTCATACGCGGATTTTACGTGGATGAACGCCAACGGGCGCCAACACGACAGTCCGTGGTCCACAAAATATTTCACCCCTGAATTCAGGGCTGACGTCAACTACGTGGACGATTTCAACCATCCGCGCGATGCCACGATGGGCGGCTCAACCGAGAGCTTCCGATCCAACGAATGGCAATTGGAACAGTTGAGCCTCGGCGGAGACATTCGGATCGGCCACATTCGCGGCAGGATTCTGACCATGTTCGGTGAGTTCGCCACCACGACACCCCGCAACGACGGCAGCACTTCGCGCGGCCAATGGGACCTTCGCGACGCCTACCGGTACATTTCGGAAGGCTGGGGCGGGTACCATTTCGACGTCGCTCATGGGCTGAACGTCGACGCCGGAATTTTCGTGTCGTACATCGGACTTTTCAGCTACTACAACTTTGACAACTGGACCTATCAGCCGTCCTACGTTTCCTCCAACACGCCATGGTTCTTCAATGGCTTACGCATACAGTATTTTCCCACCGCGAAGTTGAAAATCGAGCCGTGGATCATCAACGGTTGGCAATCCTACGCCAGATTCAATAGTAAGCCCGGACTTGGAGGCCAGATCCTGTGGCGCCCGAAGCCCTGGCTTTCGTTTGTGTTCAACAACTACGGCATGGGGACGGATGTACTCGGATCTCCCGCAACCTCACGTATCCACACCGACGATAGCATGGAGATCAGGGAGTACAACAATCCGAATGGATTCCTCGACATGGCGGCCATGTCGTTCACGGCCGATGCCGGTTGCCAATACGGCGGGGGCCAGAACTGTTTCAACGACAAGAACGGCGGCGTCAAGACCATGTTCCTTGGCTGGATGGCCTACGAGCGCCTCCAATTTGCGCATGACCATTACGGGATAACCCTTGGCGGCGGCCAAATGACCAACCCGGGACGTTATCTTACTCTTCTCCCACCGATTAACGGCGCGGACGCCATCTCCGGGTCGCCCTACTTTACGGCTAATCTCGGCGATAAAGCCCACATGTATGATGCCACTGCGACGTTCGATTACATGCCCTCTCAGTGGTTGACCTTCCGCGCAGAGGCGGGCTATCGCCACTCGGATGTCCCGTACTTCTCCGGCCGAGGCGGGATCACACCTCCAGGGGGGCTCAACAACGCCTTTGGCAATACGGGCTCACCCGGTCTTTACGTTTGCACCAACGGGTTGTCGTCCGTTGCCGACACAACGTTATCGCCGTCGGGCGCTGGATTCTTCCAGAGCTCGTCGGTAACGCCGCTGGGTGACAACCTAGGCCCCTCAAACTCCGGTGGACCGGTTGATGTCTCATGCGCCAAACAGCAAGGTGCTGGCTGGTACGCCTGGGCTCCGGACCTTCGCCACAGCCAAGTCAATGCGACGTTTGCCATCATGACGAGGTTCTAATGCAACGCACCGCGGTCTTACGGAGGATCGATAGGATGAGACCCAACGTAGGGCCAAAGAGCAACCAACTTACGGCAAGCGGGAATTCTGCGCATGAACATGCCGCAATTGATTCTCGGGGAGTTGAGGCCGCTGTGGCGGCCTCAACTCACGCCGGTCTCGATGAGGCAGAGGAAGAACGGTCGAGGATTCATCGCGGTCAACCGCACAGGCGAAATTTGCAAAAAATAACCATTTTGAGCACGGATTTAGATGATCAGTTGAATTTTGAATTTGCGAGAAACAAAAATTCGATGAATGTTTTTATGATTCGCTTACGACGTGTTTATCAAGCTTGAACTATTAAGGTACCTATGTATTTCGCGCTCGTGATCGGAACACTTGAATTAATGCGTTGGATGGCGTTCGCGGCAAATTGCCTGGTAGACGCGCTGCTGAGCCGGTCGGGTATGAGTTCCGCGCGGTTTCAAGGCGTTCGACAAAATCGATGAAGCTTATTGCCAAATACGGATTCATGCGCAGCCGGGACGCTGCGTGGACCGCGGGCCTGTTCCTGATGCTGGCGCTGAGCTTCGCCGGCATGGATCGCGCTCCGGCGCCGAGCGGCGCTTCGTATCACGCGGACGCAACTGCAAATCTCTCCGCCGGTGGCGGAAGCGCAATTTCCGGATCGACCGATCGTTCCGAAATTAAAAATTACTTCCTGGACTTTGACGGCGATCACAGTCTGGATGTCGCGACCGTGATCGAACAGCCCTCCGCCGGGTACACCAAATACACCGTTGAATTGCATCTCGCCTCGGGCGCCGAGCAGTCCGTCATCGTGAGGGCTCCTCCCGGCGGTCTTCAGGTCGAGATGCACGATATGACGGGAGATAGAGTTCAAAACGACGTGGTCCTGAGACCGGCACTGCTCCGCTGGCTTCCCACGGTCCTCGTGAACGATGGCCACGAACATTTTGAAGTTGCCGTGTCGGCCCCCGATCCGAGTTCTTTTTCCTCCAATGAGGATCTGGGATCGGGAAGGCATGATTCCCAGACATTCGCTTTACTGATGTCCTCGGGTTTCAAAGCGGTCCACCTTCCGAATGGCAGAAGGCTGTTTGATCCGCAGTTGCAGGAATGCCTTTTCTCTTCTTTCACCCAAACGGTTACGAATCGATTGGGTCACGCATCGAGTCCGGGAAGAGCTCCACCTTTCGCAACAGTTATTTAGCGTCCGAAATTAGTTGGTGCGCTGGGCTTGTGTGTGAAGCGGGCGTGCAAATTCGCGCCAGCAAGGGCACTTGCGCGCCGATTTCTGGAAAATAACCGAAAGTTTGACGCGGAGGATTAGAGGTCATGCTTATGAAAATCAAAAATTTGGAGTTCGGACTCCTCGCAATCTCCATGGCGTCACTGCTGGCTCTCGGCGGCTGCGGAAACGGGCAAGGAGATGTTGCAGCGCAAGAAGCGCCGCCTCCCGCGCAAGTAATTCCGGGAGTGGACGTCACCCTTTTTGCCGTGGAGCATCCGGAGCAGTATCCGATCGTAACGGCGTCTCAATACCAAGCACCATCGCAATTGGTCGCCACCGGAGTCGTGCTTCCGGACATCGCGCGGACTGTGCCCGTAATTACGCTGGCGTCCGGCCGCGTGGTAGACATCCGCGCACGCCTCGGCGACACCGTACAGAAAGACCAGGTCCTGCTCCGAATTCGGAGCGACGATGTGGCGGGAGGCTTCGACGCCTACCGCAAGGCCATCTCCGACGAGCTTCTCGCGCGAAAGCAGTTGAATCGAACCAAGGACTTGTATGAACACGGCGCCATGGCGGAGCAAGACCTCGAGGTTGCGCAAGATGCCGAAGACGACGCCAAGACCACTCTCGATACCGCGACCGAGCATCTTCGGCTTCTGGGCAACGATCCCGACAAGCCCAACGGCGTCGTGGACATCGTTGCGCCCATCACGGGTGTGATCACGGATCAGGAGGTGACGAACGCAGCGAGCGTGCAAGCCTTCTCATCGCCGAACCCATTTACGATTTCGGATCTGACCACCGTATGGATCGTTTGCGACGTCTTCGAAAACGACATGGCCAACGTGCGTCTGGGGGAACCCGCCGACATCAAGCTGACCGCTTTTCCAGACAGGGTCATCAAGGGCAAGGTCAGCAACATTGGATCCATTCTCGATCCGAATATTCGCACCGCCAAGGTTCGCATCGAAGTGCCCAACCCGGGCGGGATGATGCGGCCGGGCATGTTCGCCACCACCACCTTATTCAGCGGTGAGAAGCATACGTTCGCGTCCGTGCCAGCGTCCGCGATCCTGCATTTGCATGATCGCGACTGGGTCTTCATTCCCACGCAGGGGAAATTTCGCCGAACCGAAGTCACCAGTGGCGCGCAGTTGCCCAACCAGATGCAAGAAGTCCTAACCGGACTACAGCCGGGCCAGCAGGTCGTGTCCAACGCGGCCACGATCCAAAATGCGATCGACAATGAGTAACCCGGGACTCGGAGGCTAAAGGAAAAAACGATGATTCGGAAACTCGTAGATTTCGCGTTGAATAACCGGTTCGTGGTTATCACCACCGCGATCCTGGTAGTGTTCGCCGGAATGCTGGCCTTCCACGACATGCCCGTCGAGGCCTATCCGGATATCTCGGACAATTATGTGAATATTATCTCCCAATGGCCCGGGCGTTCCGCCGAGGAAGTGGAGCAGCAGGTCACGATCCCCATCGAAATTCAGGTGAACGGAATTCCGCACCTCTCGATCATGCGGTCCGAGTCCATCTTTGGCCTCTCACTCTTGACGCTCGTCTTTGATGACTCGTCTGTAAACGACTGGAACCGCCAGAAAGTCCTTGAAAGACTCACCCTGGTTTCGGTGCCTCCCGGCGTTCAGCCTCAAATCGGAACGGATTGGAGCCTAACTGGTCAGATTTATTGGTACACGATTCGAAGCACAAATCCGAGTTACGACCTGATGGAACAAAGATCCATCGAAGACTGGGTCCTGCTCAAGGAATTCAAGTCCGTTAAGGATGTCGTCGACGTATCCGACTTCGGTGGCACGGCTCGGGAGTATCAAGTGCGGGTGGACCCCAACAAGCTCATATCGTACGGATTGAGCATCGGTCAAGTCGAGCAACAGCTATCCAATAACAACATCAATGCTGGCGGGAGCTTCGTGGAGACGGGCTTGCAGCAGATGAACGTCCGCGCTCTCGGACTCTACCGCAACTTGCAAGATATCGAGCAGACCGTCTTGACGACAAAAAATGGGACGGCGATTCGCGTCAAGGACATCGCGGTCGTCGAGATGGGTCCCAGGATTCGATTGGGACACATGGCCAGAGCGACCCATCGTCCGGATGGCGTGATCGTCGATGAATCCGACGTCATCCAGGGCATGGTGCTAATGCTAAAAGGCGCCGAGGAAGGGCCCACACTCGACGCGATTCATGAAAAAGTGCAAGAACTCAATAACCGCATCCTGCCTGAAGGCGTAAAGGTCGTACCCATGCTGGACCGCTCCGACCTGCTTCATTACACCCTGCACACGGTGGAGCACAACCTGGTGGAAGGGATGATTCTGGTTACCATCATCCTGCTTCTATTCCTTGGCAACATTCGCGCCGCCTTGATCGTTGCGATCACGATTCCATTTTCGCTGATGTTCGCTTCGATTTGGCTCGATTTGAGCAAGATTCCCGCCAATCTTCTCTCGTTGGGAGCATTGGATTTCGGAATGATGGTGGACGGCGCCGTGGTGATGGTCGAAAACATCGTCCGGCACCTGAACCGGAGAAACATACCGGCCGAGTCCGCCGCCAATGGTACCCCTCCAGGACGGATTACGATGATCATAAAATCGCCTGGGGAAGCCATCCGCGAAGCATGCCATGAGGTTCAACGGCCCGTGTTCTACGCCATTGCCATCATCATCACTGCCTACTTGCCGATTTTCACGCTCCAACGTTTGGAAGGCAGGTTATTTAGGCCGATGGCTTGGACCGTAGCGCTCGCTCTTCTCGGCGCCATGACTTACTCGATCCTTATCGCACCGGTTCTGAGCAGTTGGTTTTTCAGCAAGGGAGTCAAGGAATGGCACAACCCGGTTATCGCATCGCTGACGAAATGGTACCGTGGTGCAGTCCGGCAGGCCATCGACCACCGCTGGGTCACCATAGGCGTTGGATTGGGCGCGTTCGTGGTGGCTATGTATCTCACGTTCAGCGGCATTATCGGCGCCGAATTTTTGCCGCATCTGGATGAAGGGGCGATTTGGGCCCGCGGTGCCCTGTCGAACAGCACGAGTCTCACAGAAGGGGAGCGCTTCACGGCTCAGTGTCGGCTCGTCTTCGCTTCGTTTCCCGAAGTCACCACGGTCGTGTCGGAAGTCGGTGCGCCCGACGATGGAACCGACACTGGAGGATTCGGAAATACGGAGTATTTCGTGGACTTGAAGCCCAAGGAACAATGGCGACCTGTTTTTCATCAGAATAAAACTGAGCTGATTGCCGCGATGAATCGCGAGGTTTCGAAATTTCCGGGAGCTTTCTGGAATTTCTCCCAGCCCATTGAAGATAACGTGGACGAGACGCTGACCGGTACGAAAGGCGGCCTTGCAGCCAAGCTTTTCGGGCCGGACCTGGATGTTCTGGAACAAAAAGGGGAAGAGATCAAGGAGGTTATGGCCCAGATTCCGGGCGTCAAAGATCTGGGTCTTCAGCGCGATACGGGCCAGCCGAATCTCAATCTCACCGTCGACCGTCAAGCGGCCGCGAGGTTTGGCATCAATGTAGCGGATGTACAAGACGCCATCCAAACGGCTGTCGGCGGCTTTCCGGTCAGCCAAGTCCTGCAGGGAGAGGCCGTCTACGACTTAACTGCACGTTACCAGAAACAATATCGGGATACGAAAGAGGCCATTCAGGATATTCGCCTCCTTTCCCCTTCGGGAGAGCGTGTGTCTCTGGCCCAATTGACCAAAGTGCAAGTCAAAGACGGCGCTTACGACATTTACCGCGAAAAAAACTCGCGCTATCTTGCCATCCGATTTGAAGTGCGTGACCGGGATTTGGGGTCCACTGTCGAGGAGGCAATAACCAAGATCAACCAGAAAGTGCAGCTGCCGCGAGGCTATCACATCGAGTGGGCGGGAGAGTACGAAAGCGAGAAGCGAGCCGAAGCCAGATTGCTGGTGATCATTCCGATCACCATCCTGATCATCTTCATCATTCTCTACACAATGTTTCGCTCTGCCAAATGGGCCGTGCTGATTCTGGTCACGGTGGCTATGGCGCGCGTCGGCGGACTGGTCGCTCTTTTGGTTACCCATACTTTCTTCAGTGTCTCCTCGGGCGTCGGCTTTCTGGCGCTTTTCGGCGTTTCCGTGCAGACAGGCGTCATCATGCTCGAATACATTAACCAACTCCGCGCTCACGGTCACACCGTTGTCGATGCCGCTGTTGAGGGCGCGGTCCTTCGGTTGCGCCCCATCATGATGACCATGCTGGTGGCGACATTCGGCCTTTTGCCGGCGGCATTCTCTCATGCCATCGGGTCCGATTCGCAGCGGCCGTTCGCCATCGTTATCGTCGGAGGGCTGATCGCCGACCTGTGTATGAGTATTTTCATCCTGCCCACGCTCTATGTTTGGTTTGCGAGCGATGGCGACACGCTGCCGGAACCGGAGGCGAACTTTGAGGTCTAATCGAAAGACTCGCAACTTTTGGAGAATCTGCGCCGGACTGGCCGCTTGCACCGTGGGCATCTGCGCTCTGACCACTCCCCCGGCGTACGGCCAGGCCGCCAGCGGGCCCGTGCGGATCACGCTGGATGAAGCCATTCAAATGGCGCTCCAGCACAATCACAACATGATCGCCGCCCGAACGGCGATCGACCAGAGCCTGGCGATGGAAGTCACGGCCAACCTGCGCCCGAATCCAACTCTGTTCACCGACTGGGAATATTTGCCGCTCGGCTCCCCGGCCAAGCAAAATCCCGACGTGTATAGCGGTGTGGCCCTTCACGATTACCTTAATAATAATACCGAAGCTGATATCGGCCTCAGCTACTTGATCGAGCGGGGCCACAAGCGCCAGGCCCGTTACCAGGCGGCCAAAGATGTAACGGCCCAGACGCGTTCGCTGGTCGCGGACAACGAGCGCGGCTTGACGTATCAAGTGGCCACCCTGTTCACCAATGTCCAGCTGGCGGAATCGACGATCGACCTCGCGCAACAGGATTTGAAGAGCTTTCAACAGACCGTGGATATCGGCGAATTCCAATTCAAAGCCGGCGGGATTAGCGAGGATGACTACCTGAAGATCGAGCTACAGCTCCTGCAATTCGAGACGGATCTGGAGCAGGCGCAACTCGCTCGCCAGCAAGGGCTGTCCGACCTGCGGCAATTGCTCGGTTACGAATCCGTATCCGCCGATTACGACGTGGTGGATGCGTTCGATTACCTGCCGCTCAAAGCCAATCTCGAGGACTTGCAAATGAAGGCCCTCCAAAACCGTCCGGACCTCCGCGCAGCGGTGCAAGGCGTTACGGCAGCGAATAGCGGATATGCGCTGGCCAAAGCGGATGGCAAGCAGGACGTCACCGTCTCGGGAAATTACTCCCACGTCAACGCCATCAACGCTGCCACGTTTTATGCGAGCATGCCGCTCCCCATTTTTGACCGCAATCAGGGCGAAATCGCTCGGACGAAATCGGTCATCACGCAGATGCAAGAGCAGCAAGCGTTCACCAATGGCCAGGTAATGACCGACGTGAAAGACGCCTACGAAGGCCTGAAATCCACGGACAAAGTGGTTCTGCTGTACCGGGACAAGTACCGGGAAATCGCGAAGAAGGACCGGGACATCGCCGACTACGCCTACCACCGGGGCGCGCTCGCCTTGCTCGATTTCTTGGACGCGGAACGCAGCTATCGCGCCGCGGAACTTGGCTACCGCCAGACGCTCGCTTCGTACTTGCTTGCGCTCGAGCAGCTTCGCGAAGCAGTGGGCGTCAGGAACTTGCCGTGATTCGAAGAGCAACCATCCCAAGGAGAGAAATTAGTCCGGTCTTTCAAGTATTTGGTTTCGAACGTACGTCGGGCTGAGTCACGGGACGCCAGCTCTGAGGAGCCTGATTCATGACTAAACAAGAAGTTCGCGCCTGGATCGAGGAAACCGGCGTCATTGCCGCAGTTCGCGAACGCTCGACCGAGAACGCCCTGTTCGCCGCCCAGACGGTCGCTCAGAGTGGTATTCCCGTTGTGGAGATCGCATTAACCGTGCCTCAAGCCACGATGGTTATCTCGCATCTGGCCAAGGGCGTGCCCGGCATTGTCGTGGGAGCGGGCAGCGTGACGAACCCGGAGGCCGCGCGCCAGTGCCTTGACGCGGGAGCGCAGTTCTTAACCAGCGACGGATTCCATCCTGCAGTGATCGAGTTCGCGGCGAAACAGGGCGTGGTCGTGATTCCGGGGGCGCTGACGCCTACGGAGGTCATCAGTGCTTGGGAGACGAATTCGGATTTCGTCAAGGTCGTTCCGTGCGCCCAGCTTGGCGGCGCAGCCTACATAGGATCGCTGCATGTGATGTTCCCGCACATTCCGCTGATCGCCTCAGGGGGCGTGGATCAGCAGAGCGCATCCAAATTGATCCTGGCTGGAGCTATTGGGATCGGTGTAGGCCGGGAACTGATCCCCAGCGAGGCGGTCCGGCTTCACCAGTCAGCTCGGATCGGTGAGCTGGCGCGCCGATTCCTGGACTTTGTGAAAAGCGGCAAGGCTCATTTGGCCGCGTATACCAGGAGGTCCTCGGAAAGCGATTGAAAACATTGCTCTTAAAGGCGCAGTAGGGAGCCCGTTGCCGGCATAATCAACAAGAAGTATCGATCGTCAAGAACGAAATCCTCTGTCCAAAGATTTTTGAAAATCTCATAGACTACTTGGAAGAAGCCTAGCGCCACGGGAACCTCGGTGCGGAGAGGAGCCGCAAGTCCCGCCCGAAGTGGTATTCATCCATTGGGATTCTCGATGGGCTGGATATAAACAAAAAATAAATGGAGTGGCGCAAAAGGAGGTGTATCCTATTCCCATACTCGTCACAATCTGAAGCAGGCTTTGGAATACGGCGAGTGCGGAGAGAGGGATCAATGAATCGTAAATATGTCTGTGCACAGATTCAGAAAATTGGAATTGTTCCTTCCGTTCGCGTCCCTTCCGCAGAAGATGCTCGCTTCGCTGCGGAAACTATCTTGCAAGGTGGAATTCCGATCGCGGAAATCGCCATGACGGTGCCCGGAGCCGTTCGCGTCATTTCCGGCCTCGTAAAAAATGCGCCGGAAATGGTCGTCGGAGCGGGGAGTGTCATGGACGCGGAAACCGCGCGCCGATGCGTGGACGCAGGGGCGCAGTTCCTGACCACGGACGGCCTCATTCCGGAAATTGTGGAATACGCTGTGAGGGAAGACGTCGTCGTTTTTCCCGGAGCATTGACCCCGACAGAAGTGATAGCGGCATGGCGAGCCGGTTCGGACTTTGTGAAAGTGGTTCCCTGCGCGGCGGTTGGCGGCGAGAATTACATCAGAGCCCTGAAAACTCCGCTGGCGCAAGTCCCGTTAATTGCGGCCGGTGGCGTGAATCAGCAGACGGCGAGCGGTTACATTTCGGCCGGAGCAACCGCGCTTGGCATCGGCGAGGCTCTGATCCCCTGGGAAGCGGTCGCTCTTCGCCAATCGAATCGCATTCGTGAATTGGCTCGCCGGTTCCTGAATTCCGTGGAGAACGCCCGCGGGGAAAACGGAACAAAGGTTGAAGAAGTCGTTTTCAATCGAGCACCGGTTTTGGCTTTGGAAGAAGAGTAGAATACTTTTTTGAATGAGTTGATTGCCTGGGCGGGGGCTGAGACGAATCAATGGCTTGAAAAAGTAACGCGTTAACCAGTTACTCTGTGGGGATTCTCCAAATCACGCAGGTAGAGTCTTAACCCTCGTTTCCTCTCCTGGCAGCACATATCACTCCCTTTTCGGTTCATCTGCGCCGGCCGCGCGCGATTCTGGCTCTGCTCGGGAAGTTCGTTTCGCGGCAAACCGACGGAGTGTCTCGAATCCCACGCCCGAACCACGATTCGGTTGGCCTTTCCGGCGCCCCCAAAACCCCGGCCGTCTGTACCAACCTGCGCAAGGGCAGCATGTACTCCCTGGCGCGGGAGATGGTAGACTGGAGCGGCCGCAAGCTGAATCTTCCCACCGGTAGGAACGGGAAGCCACTGCGCATGCCGTACTTGAACTAAAAATGTTAGGGGCGTAGCTCAGTGGTAGAGCAGCGGCCTTTTAAGCCATCTTGAGCTTCGAGCACCACCGCGCACCAGCGTCCCCTCACAGCGAAAACCTCTAGTGTTCATGCAGTTTCTATGAGATATACACCGCGCAGCACCGGGCAGCGTGGCGAAAGAAAACGAAAAGCCAACCGACACCGCTACCGACACCAGAACTCACCCCCAGAACTCGCACCCGTGCCGAGACGGTCTCGGACGCTTCCAGAATTGCCCTTCCTCGCACACAGCGGCGTTTCTGGCGCACGAAAACGTGACCGGTGGTGGCCACTGTTACCGAGGGTGGGCATAAAACTGCGCACAGTCTTCATTCACCCGTCAGCGGATCGGCTCAATTAGCTTTGTCGGTCTCACGTTCAGGCCGTGCGCCAGCTTCACGATGTTGACCAAGCTGACGTTTCTCTCTCCTCGTTCGACCCCGCCCACATAGTTGCGGTGGAGATCGGCCAATTCAGCGAGTTTTTCCTGTGACAGACGACGCTCAAGTCTGAGTTGGCGGACTCTTCTCCCGAAAATGATGCGCGGGTCGGTAGGCACGCAGCCATGATCGGGAGCCTGACCACGATGAGTCTACACACGATGAGTGTGGTAGAATCCCGCCTAGTGACGCTTACCGCAACTAATGCTACGCAGATGCCCCGCAAGTTCCTACTCGGATTATTCTGTCTCTAAGGTGAGGTGCCACAATGCGAAGACGCATTTCGTTCCTATCGGCGCTCTGTATTCTTACCCTCTGTCCCTTCGCTCTAGCCAAGACGAAGCACGCGCCGCTTCCCGACCAAATGCTCCAGGCAAAGACTGTTTGCCTGGTGAATCAGACTCAGATTGCAAGTCTCGGTGACAAGGCGTTCGATGAATTGACGAAATGGGGTCGCTTCAAGATAGTTCAAAAGCCGGAGGATGCGGACCTGGTTCTCGCGCTGTCGGCCACGTCCACGGTTACTGGGTTTGATACCCGGACAAGTGGAAACACGAGCGGAACAGTGGACAATAGTGGGAACGTGAACCTTTCAGGCGACAGCACCAGTCGCTCCCGAGCAACGACGGTGAGTTACACATACCTCACTGCGATTGACCCAAAGAGCGGAGATCGCCTCTGGTCAGATGTCAAGCAATGGGGAAGTCTCTTTTATCCCGTCAGTGCAACACGGTCCCTAGTGAAAGAATTGCGCGAAAGAATCCAAGAGCAGGAATCTGATAGCAAAGGCAAGGACAAGTAGGCCGTCACCAAGTGCAAGGCTACGAAATTCACGAACGGGTCACCGGCGGCCTGCGGCGGGTGCTGCGGCAGTTTCTTGTGTGCGTGGTTGCCTGCCCGTTCCTTGTCGGCCTTACCCTTCACACTTCAGATTGGCAGACCTGCCTGGTGGCCGGCCTTTTTATTTGCGTACCTGTCTTCCTGGTTTTTAAGGTGGTGCAGTTTGCGATTGGGCCCGCTATTTCTTCCAAGCTGCGAAACCGCCTCCGGTAGCCGCCGGCGCGCCCTGCCGCGGCGGCCTGCCCCGGCCTTGGTTCGCGGCGTCCTTGGCCCATTTCTCGATGGCATCAATCGCGCCGTTCAACCGCCATCGCTTGAACGCTGTTGATTCTCGGGCCATCCTTTGGAGAGGTCTTAGGTCCCCACCTAGAAGGGCCTCCGGTATCGCCGAAAGAATGGAATCGGCCGGACCTTTCTGTTTTCTTCGGCAACAAGCATCATGGAATGCTTGACCTCAACGAGCGGGTCGCAAGGAATCTGTTCCCCTCTCGCCGAGTGACCAGCGATGCGTTCTATTTCAACCGCCGCGAAAGCAGCCCCAATACCGGGTGGCTTCGATGATCGACGGAGCCGGCCGAGCTCCCGTATCCTTGCGGTTTCCTCTTGCGCACGCTTCAAATCGGCAAAACTCGCTCGCCCATACTCTCGTTGCTGCTGCACTATGTTCCTCGTGTCGCCATCAAATTCGCGCGCGAGTTTCTGGATGTAAGTGTGACTCACGCCGAGCCACCGCGCGATCTGACGGCCACCGCATCGCGGTTCTTTCATTTTGTGCCACCGCCACGCGAGAGCTTTAATCAACCGGGTCTCTTGCGGGCTGCGCCAAGGCAGAGGCGCGCGCCAATTTGCTTTGGCTTTTGCGAGGTTTCGTCGTGATGTTTCAGGAGATGGCATGGGAGACAATTTAGCGGAGTTGCCAGGCACTCCTCATTTTGATCTAAATGACTTACGGGCGCAAAGGGAAACCAGTGGCAAATTATTTTTTGATTTTGCGGGCATCTTTGACAAACGTAGAATCTTCTGCGCCTTGGGATCGTTCAGTTGGCGAGCCAGGTAGTCCGCGATTTTAGGATGCAACTGGCCGCGCTTGGCGTCTGCCTCAAAGCCCCTGAACAATCTGTCCCGCAGCGAGCTAAGCATGCATCGGCCAGCCGCTTGCATGTAAGCCAACTCTCGCTCCATTTCGGATTCGCTCATCGACCGATTCTCGGCATCCGCCCGGCCGCGAATAGCCTTCGCTTGGCGCCAGTACTCCTTCTGTTGTTCATTCCCTTGCCACTCATCCAGCCGCTTGAGGTAGAAGCTCAAAAGTTGGTGCGAGGTGCTGATCTCGGCCGCCAGCGCCCGCAGTGAAATCCTTGCCGACTCGGGAGTCTGTTTCCAATCGACAAGCCTCGCGCGGATCTCTGCGGCGCGAGATTCGCTGATACGTTTACGTCCTCGTTTCCGCGTCGCCTCGCGGGGCGTCAGCAAACGGTCTCCGATCGCCGGAGCTTTCGCACCTCTTCTCCTCGGAGTTTTCATTGCACCCTTCCTTCTGCCTTCCACTGCTCCAGCCACTTTTGATAGTCTTCCCCGATCTTCGGCGGGTGAATCTTCTTTCCGTCCCCCACGTCGTAGCACCCGGCGCAGTGTGCCGATCCGCACGGTGCAACCTCTCCGTCTTTTGACTCTCTCGCCTGTGACACAGGCGCGTGTACAGGCGCGGGACCGGTGCGAGTCTCGGTGACACGGCCCGTATTCAGCGCCGCCAGCGCCCGTACCGCCCTTTCCACAATTGCCCTGTCCATCCCTGCCTCCTTTCTCCCAGAGAGCCTTTTATCTGTCACAGCGTCACAAGCCAATGTTTATGCCAGTTCCAAAAGCTTTGTATCAGTCACAGTTACGCACGTGTGACGGGACGCAGAATATTGCAATCTTCAACTCCTATGCAGGCTGTGACGGTTGTGACGGCTGTGAGGCCAGGTAGCGGGCAAAGGCACCTTCGGCGTCTGACCAGGAGTAACCCTTGCGAGTCTCCGCACCGATCCGCACAGTAGCCGCCGTCATCTTGAACGGCCTGAGCAGTCTGGAGAGCTTGCGCGCGTCGAACCGCTCATCCGATCCCCACGGGCCGTCTTCTACCTTTTTCAGCCGTCCTAGCAACTCCGACGTGAATATTTTCGACTCGTTCGCCGGCCACACGGCCCTAGTGTCCGTCAAGAGCCGCAGAGCAAGGGAATCATCTTCGGCGTTTGCGTTTTTCGAGTGAGTCAACCGTTCCGCGCAGTCTCGCAGCTCCGGCAACCGATGCGGCACGGCAACTGAGAGAATTGCAAAGAGAGGTGCCCACGCTTCCGCATCCCGGTCAGAGATGAAATCGAGTGCAGCGGCTTCATAGGCTGCGCCGATCTCGTCGCGCCGCTGGGCTACAAACGCGCCAGTCCGTTCTAACAACGCCTTGCCTACCGGTTCGACCGCGCGGTAGAGGAACCGCGCCACGGCTTCCGACTCCTTGCGCCGCTGCATCGCAATAACGATGGCACGGTCAGTGATCGTCTGAGGGAGGTTTCCGATGCCCGCAAGAACCTTCGGGCAGAATACTGAAAAGTCTTGCGCGTCCAGACTCGCACCCTGGCCGACGCATCGCGTTACGACCGCACCGCGACGATTGCCCGCGTTTAGAATCTGGCGAAGATATTCCGAGCGCTCGCTCTTGCTTCTCAGTGTTTCCGCCTCGTCCAATCAAAGCGTCGGCGCGAGCTTTTCAATCATTCGGAAAAGTGCGGCTTCCGAGACGTTCGACGCCCGCCGCGGCTCCGATGCGACAAGTTCAAGGCATTCGAGCAGGCGCGTTTTTCCGCATCGCGGTGCCGGGCTGGTAATTACAAGGTAGGGAACGGCGTCAAAGGAATCAAACGTGTGCGTCATCAGCGCCCAGAGTGTCACCGTCAAAGCTGTATGCTCGGGGAGAATCACGTAGCGAGTGAAAAAATTCTCGAGATCCCGCACTAAGGCCTCGCCGTCCTTTGTGGCGGATTTCGCATAGTCAATCGGCGGCCAAAACGGGGCGGCCTCAACGAGAGCGAGAAGCTCACTTTTCGAATGGCCTGCGCCAAGCCAATCTGTTACGTCGCCGCCACCGCCGAACTCTAGGGTCGGCAGATCAATTCGTTTGAGAGTGCGAGCCAATGGCATGAGGTCGTGGAGAACACGCCCCGCCCAGGCGTAGCCGGGGGCGTCCTGATCGGGCAAAATTATGATGTCCTTGCCGCGAAAGCATTCGGCGAATTCTGGCCGCCAGCCGTTTGCCCCGCCGGGATTCGTTGAAGCGATAAGGCCGACCGCGCGAAGAGTTTCAACGTCCTTTTCACCTTCGCAGAGAAAAACTTTTTCAGCGAGAACAACCTCATTGAGGCGATATGGCACGCGCCGCACGCCGTCTAGTCCGGCCGTGCCGTCAGGTTTTCGCTGAAAAAATTTCTTGCAGGGCCTTCGCACGACCTCGAAGAGCGGGGTGCCGCACTCGTCAGCGTAGACGTAGACGGCATCCAGCTTTTGCGGTTTTTCGACGGCGGCCCCGCTCATTGGCGCGATCTCCCGCGCATCAGTGCCCATCGCCGTTACCGTTTGGCTTCGAGACTGGCGAGGGTTGGTCGCGCCGGAGGAAAGCTTCCAGCCCACGCACCGGAATGACAGTTCTGCGGCCAATTTTCCGCGCCGGAAGAAGTTTTGCGGCAATGTAGTTTTGGATTGTGCGTGGCGAAACGCTCAACATCTGAGCCGCCTCGCGGATGTCAACAGCGAGTCTTTCGGTTTGGTTTATCATCATGCTCTCTAGATAACGCAACGGAGAGCACGGAGTCGAGCAGCATAAAATGGAAAATCAGAGGGGTTTTTTGACGCTCAGTTCAGGGGCCTTTGGGGTTCTTTTCCCGGTTAGGTACTTAGTCTGGCGGGCAAATTCTTGCGCCGAGGCTATTGGCCCGACAGGCACAAGAGCTTGCAAAAAATCCTTGCACTCTTGCGGAGCCTCGCGGAACGGTAAGCCGGCCTGGAACCACACCCATTGCTGGATTCGCCCGCTCTCTAAAGCCTGTTTGATTCGTTCCGGCAAACGATCACCCCCACCGAGAGTCATAACTAGGGCCTCCCAAACGACCGCTGCATAGGAGTCACGCCGTCTCTCAAGAGTGCGACAGTTTTCCTTTGTCGGCGCCAGCCCTTCTGCCTCAGCAATCTGTCTCCAAGTCCATCCCATTGCGTGATGCCGCCAAGCCACGATTTTCGCTCGCATCAACCATTCCCTGTCCCTGCTACCGCGCGGACGCCCTCGCATTCTCCGATCAGACTTTAAGCCCTTTGCGCGTAGTGCAATTGACTTCCGCAGCTGAGCCAGTTCCTTATCGCTCGCGCTGCGAACGAATTTCAGTATTTCTTCCAGGAAGAGTGGCCGGTTGAAATCCAAACACAGACAACACAGGACTCGAAATTCCGCGACGCGGGACACTTGGCTCGCCGGTGCTTCCATATGCACATCCTAGCACGTACGTTGTGGCTTGACAATATCCTACCGTTAGGTTATGATCCACACATGAGCAAGGTCTCAGAAGCGGCACGGGAACTGGCAAGGCGAAGCGTCGCAGCACGGCGGCTCAAGTGGGGTAACGCCGGCTTCCGCAAGAAGATGCAGGTTTGGGGCAAGCTCGGCGGACGGCCTCGCGGGAAGAAAGGAGATCGAAATGCAAATTAATACTTTGACCCTGACGGACGTGAGATCCGAAACGATGGCTCGGCGCAATCCACGCGGAGTGTTCGAGAAAGTGCCCGGGTCGAACGAATGGTGGATCCGATACGTTGACGCGAGCGGCCGCTATCGGCGTGAGAAGGCTGGCAGCAAGAGCACCGCCATTGGCCTCGTTCGCAAACGGAAGACGGAAGCTTTACAGGGCAAGAAGCTCCCCGAAAAACTTCGTCGCGCGACCGTAACGTTTGCGGACATCTCGCGTGACGCCCTGGCTTACTCCAAAGCTCATAAGCGCACCTACGAGGACGATCTGGCGCGAATGGAACGCATCCTCGGGTGGTTCCGTGACCGTTCTGCTGATTCCGTCACGCCGCAGGAAATCGAGCGGCAGTTTGAGCGGTGCATCGAGGATGAGAAATGGGCACCTTCGACGGTAAATCACTATCGGTCGCTGCTATCGCTCACGTACCGGCTCGCAATCCGCGACGGAAAGGCCGCGTCTAACCCGGCTCGGGCGACGCGGCACAGAAGGGAAGATAACAGCCGCGTGCGGTATCTCACGCCCGAAGAAGAAACCAAGCTCCGGACCGAAATGGAAGCCCGATGGGCGGGACACATCCCCGAATTGGACCTCGCGCTCCACACCGGCTTGCGGCTCTCGGAAATGTACGGTTTGGATTGGCAGGATGTGGACCTGGCACGCTGTCTCATTCTCATTCGACGTGGGAAGAACGGCGACAGCCGCTACGCCCGCTTAAATTCAGTCGCGCTCAAGGCTCTAGATCTGCTACGGAAGCGCGGCGACGGCACAGGGGCAGTCATTCGCAACCTCGAAGGCGAGCCGCTGGCCGGACCGCGTTACTGGTTTGAGAAAGCTATCAAGAACGCCGGAATTGCGAATTTCCATTGGCACGATCTGCGCCACACGTTTGCGTCCCGTCTGACGATGGCCGGGGTAGGTCTACGGGCCACTCAGGACGCGCTCGGACACAAGTCCGTCGCCATGACCGTCAGGTATTCGCACCTCGCGCCGGATTTCCTTCTGAACGTGGTGGAGAAGCTTGTTCCACAGCCGCCAGCGGACGCTTCTGCGGAACCAACCGACACCTCTACCGACACCGACGCATTTTCTCGCGTAGAGCCTCAATCGCCGCATATGCACTAAGTCTTTTTCGTGTAAGATGTTGGGACCACTTTTCAGGGGCGTAGCTCAGTGGTAGAGCAGCGGCCTTTTAAGCCGAAGGTCGTGGGTTCGATCCCCACCGCCCCTACCAAC
>Ga0209415_10007173_pt1 | contig 19501 bp, 17 predicted proteins | sample PeaSoiSIISIP2007_FD_187696 | JGI IMG/M metagenome (GOLD analysis project Ga0209415, IMG submission 187696) | Peat soil microbial communities from Weissenstadt, Germany - SII-SIP-2007 (SPAdes) (version 2) | ecosystem: Environmental > Terrestrial > Soil > Wetlands > Peat | place: Germany... | reverse complement strand
CCTGATGCGAGGGATCTCCGCCCTCCTGGCCGCACTCTTCTTGGCCGGTGCCTTCCGATCGGCTGCAAGCTCCCGGTCGTCCCGCCTGTTGGTCGTCGCCTTGGCGGCCGTCGTGACGCCTTACGTCCTCTACTTTTCCGGATCGGTCAATCCGAGCGGTCTGGAGATGCCGGCGGCCATATGCGCCTGGACCACAGGGCTCGTGCTCGTCGGCGAGCCGGATCGCCTCGCCGACAAGCGTCTGATCGTCCGATTCGGGCTCGCCATGGCCGTCCTCGTCCAGCTGCGAGGTCTGGGGCCTCTCTTCGGTGCAGTCCTTCTCGGAACGCTGATGGCCCTCTTCGGCGTCCGCCCGTTTGCCCGGCTCATGGCCGGTCGAACTGGCAAGCTGGCGGCGCTTGCAGTCGGCTTGTCGGGTGCCTTTTGCGTGTCCTGGACTTACTTTGTCGGTGGGTTGGCTCTCCTCGGTGGTTCGTTTCTCCCCCCCCACGCGGGTGCACTGGCCGCCCTGGACGGGTCGACTGTCCGCTTCGGCGATGACCTGGTCGAGATGGTGGGCATGTTCGGTTGGTGGAACGCGACCTTTCTTCCCCTCTGGGTGTACTTGGTCTGGTTCGGGATTGGCGGCGGCCTCGTCACTATCGGGCTGCTCGTCACCCGCGGCAGGAAGCGCCTCGTCGCACTCGCCTTGGCCGTTGTCTCCGTCGCGCTCCCGATTCTCCTCGTGGCGGGCGAAGCAGGTACCACAGGCATCGTCGGTCAGGGGCGCTACTGGCTCCCACTGATCGCGGGAACGGTGTTGGTTGCGGCCTACGTGTCCCGTTCATTCATCGAACCGCTCATCACCATCACGGCGGCAGTCGTCGCCGTATTGACCGTGGCCGTTCAGGTCGTCGCCTTTCGCTACGTCCTCGACCGGTACCGATTCGGTTTCGACCGGGTACGCGCCGGCGCGCCCTGGGACCCACCGGCCGGGGCTGTGGTTCTCACGGTGGCGTTCGTCATATTGGTGCTCCTGGTCAGCACGTGGTGGTGGCGGGTCTTGCGACCCCGACCCTCATCGAGGCTGACAACCGCGCTGGAGCTCACTGTGGTGACGATTGTGGCGGCACTTGCGGTCCCCCTCGCCGGCCTTGCCGGAGCGGTCGGGACCACGTCCGTGTACACGTGGACCGGCGCCAGCGCCGCGACCGGCGGCAGCCATCGTTGGTCGGACGACCGAAACTGGTCGCAGGCCACAGCGCCTCCCGGGTCAGCCACCCGCGATGACCTGGTCTTTCCCAGCCTCGCGCAATGCGATCAGGGAGGCGACAGCGCTTCTTGCACCGCACTGGACGACCTCGGCACCAACGAAGTGCACTCCATCACGATCGGAGGCGGCAACAGAGGTGGTGGCGGGTACACGCTCACAGCAACGACCGGCTCCCTGGCGCTTGGTCGCGGCGGACTGAAGATCAGCACGCGAGACGATGCCTCGCATACCGAGTTCGGGATTCCCATCACCCTGTGGGCCGACCAGATCTGGCAGATTGGCGCTGGTACCGCATCTTTCAGCGGTGGGGTCTATGGGTCGAGCGCGTTGACGCTACGCCTGTCCGCCAGAACGAACCTCGACCTGTCAGCGAACGTCGACGTCGGTGATCTCAATGTGATCGGTACGTCCGGACACGGACCGACGAGGGCCCGCGTCGTCTTGACCGGCAGTGATCTCAACGGGGGCGGCACGTTCCCGGTGGCCATGGTCAATGTGGCGCTTGAGGGATACGGACACATCGGCCCACTCGCCACCTCGAACACCTCGCTCACGATCGGCGCCGGGTACCTACCGGGCGCCCGAAGTCCCGTCGAACTCCGATCCACCGGCGACGTGAGCCTGGACAGTTCGACCCGTGTGACATTCGACGACCTGGGGTCTGTGGCGTCCCGTGGGGTCGGCTATCCCCAGCTTCGGGCCTCGGGCAGCGTGACCTTGAGCTCGGCTGTGTTGCAACTTAACTCCGCGTGCAGCACGGTCATCGGCGACTCGTTCACCATCGTGAGAGGAGCCTCGGTGAGCGGAACATTCGCCAGCCCTGACGGCGGGACCATCGCCGATAACGACGTCATCGAGGCCAGGTCTCCGAGTGCCAAGTGCACGGATTACTTCAAGATCACCTACAAGCCGGGCACGGTGACCGCGACACAGGTGGCTTCGCGGTGACGTCGACGAACACCACGGTCCAAAGAGTGCCGACACGATGGCGCGTCGACGCTTGAAAAGCGGGGCGTCTCGGGGAAGAGGACCCAGGGTGCGGCCCCGCGTGGAGCTGACTCAGCGGGGTGGGCTGATGCCGTGAAAGGCGACGGGTCGGGCCCGCTCGAGCGCCTCCCGGTTCACGTCGTTGTAGGGGACGCCGGCGGCGACCCCTCGCCGGGGCGCCGTTCCGAAGCGTCGTGCACCACCGGGACGATGGTGCGGATGGGTTGAGAGGTGATGCCCGACGAGCTCGGGTGTCCGAGTGCTCCATCCCGTTTCCTGCAGCTCGTCGCTCGGCGATGCGGCGAGAACGCCGATGCTGGGCGACGGGGCCCAGACCAATGGAACCGACGGGCTCGGGCTCCATCGGGCACCTCGGCGTGCCTTCTTGGTTGCCGTCTGGCCCGATGCGCGGGGCGTGACGAACCATTCCGTGCGGCCGGCAAATTCGTGGATGTGTCCCAGCCGAGCGATCGCGACACGGAGGTAGGCGTAGAAGATGAGGTTTGCGGCGATGTAGGAGCCGAAGACCAAGGGTCCCCGGTTGCCGTGGACAGCCTTGCGGTACGCCACCCCCACGTGCACGAGGAAGGACACGGTCCCGAACAACAGGATGTAGCCGATGAGTCGCGACCAGGGAGAGACGTCGTGGTGCAGCCACCCGTGAATTGTCAACGGGATACTCAGCGTGCCGATCCAGGGAAGAATTGTTCCCCATCCCCACAGCCAGAAGACGCCGATCCGCTTTCTCCATGAGATCTTGCGGTCGATGACGACTCGTCCCAGATGCCGGCGCCCGACTTGGAACCATCCCTGCGCCCAACGCAGGCGCTGGTTGCAGAGGGCGCCCAATGACGGCGGCGCCAACTCACCTGACACGATGTTCGGATCCGTGGCGATCCGTCCTCCGGCTCGCAGCAGGCGCACCGAAGCGTCGATGTCTTCGGTCAGAGCGGTGGGATCGAGCCGGATGGCCCGCAGAGCGGTGGCACGCCAGAACCCGTTGCTACCGCCGAACAGCCCGATACCCATCACCCGAGTCCTGCCGGGGTGGCCTACCGAATACATCTGCTCGAATTCCGCGGTCACAGCCATCGAGACCAGGGAACGACGGGCATCTTTCGGGCGGCGAACCACGCAGCGGCCCTGCACGACGTCGGCTCCGCTCGCCAGCCACCGCCAGGCTCGTTCGTAGCTGTCCTGCGCAGGATGGTGGTCGGCGTCGAAGACGCCGATGATCTCACCCGTGGCAACGTCGAGCGCGGCATTGACGTTCTCCGCCTTGGATTGACTGTTCTCGACTCTCAGCACCTTCAGGCGGGGATTCTCGTCGGCCAACCGGGCCAACTCGTGTTCCATACGGTCCGGCGTCGGAGTGTTGTAGGCGATGATCACCTGCAGGTCGGCCGGTCCGGTCGTCAAGTGGTGCGCGGCGGTCTCGAGGATGATGGACGCCTCGTTGGGAAGGTATGCCGGAACGATCGCCGTCGTGGGAGGCATGGGACCATCGGGGACGGGGGGGATCCGGGGGGGCCTCATGGCAGCGCACGCCTCGATCACGCCGTACAGGGCGAAGAGTCCCAGCGCGCAGGCACCGGCCAGCTTGAGCACCATGAACGAATACCGCGACACATCGTCGAGCATCGTCACGGCGACTGTCAGGAAGGTGATGGTGACACCCTCGAGCACAGCAAGCTGGAGAAGGACGGACCGATCCACCAAGCGACGACGGCGCACAGCCGGAACGTCCTCGGCTGGCACTCGCCTGGGGGACATGGAGGCGAAGTATATGTTACGGACGGTCGCCCTGTCGTCATGGATTTGTAACGGTCCGACGCCGAGTTGTAACGGCCGTGGGCCGGAATGAGCTGTCGGAGGACCGGGGTCGGAGCCGCCTGAGACCCCCCGTCCTCTCCCGTGGATACCACTTGGGGTGGGCATTCTTGCACTGAGAGGCCTGTCCTTCGAGCGGGGAGCCGGTCTCGCGTCGCGTTCGGCCCCGGGATCACACCAGGGTTCACCGTGGGGACCGAGGCGTTGCCGACCGCCTCCGCCGCCGCCTGCTCGACGATCCGATCCTGTGGATGTGCAGGTGGCAGCATCCGTACCGGGGTGCCTGTTCGTCGGTAACGGTCCCTTACGGGCCGGGCCGGGGGCGCACGTAGACCCAATTCGGTCCCATATCGCTCGGATCGTCGGACACGAAAACGCCCGACCACACCCGCCGGAAGCCGGCCTTCTCGAGCGCCCGCCACGATCGACGGTTGTCCGGTGAGACGTTCACCACCACGGCCGAGACGCCGGGGTAGCGCGTCCACGTGTCCTCGACGAACCGATCGATGATCTCGGGCCCGAGGCCCTTGCCGATCAGCGTGTCCACGCCGATGAAATAGTCGATCCCGGCTGCGTCGCTCGGTGTGCCGGCGACGGCCAGGGACGCCTGCCAGTCGGGATTGTCCGCCAGCAGGTACCTCTGGATGAAACCGATGGGACCGCCGTGGTGCTCGACGAGGAAGCATTCGGTTTGGTCCCTGCCGTCCACGGCAGGTCCGTAACGCCTCTCGACCGCCTCGATATCGGGATCCTCGCGCCACCAGGTTCGTACGTGGGGAGCGGACATCCACTGTGACAGAAGGGTGAAGTCCTCACGACCGAGCGAACGAAAGTTCAAGCGCGGGGCGACCACAACCCACACACCCCGTTCGCAGTCCCGGCTGCCACGTCTCCCGTTCGAGCTGGTAGAGCGGGTCCGGTCCCACCGGGTGTCCCTCGTCCGAGATCTCCTCGAGCGTGGGGACCCACTTTCTCGGTCGCGGGCGCCACATTTCCCAGCATGGTGATCATGTAGACGGTCACGCCCAGCCAAGCTCCTCGAGGCGCGCGTCTCCTATCCCGAAATGATGAGCGATCTCGTGGATGACGGTCTTTCGGATCTGTTGCACGAGCTGTTCCTCGCTATCGCAGTGCGCCGAGATGGTGTCCTGGTAGAGCGTGATCCGATCCGGCATCACCCCCCCATAGCTCATGGGGCCCCGCCGGGTCAGAGGGATCCCTTCGTAGAGACCGAACAATCTGCCGCCTTCGGCGCGGTCCTCCACGATGACAGCCACGTTTTCCATGGCCTTGGCGAATTCCGGTGGAAGCTCGGCGAGCGCATCGTTGACGAGCTGTTCGAAGCGCTCCGGCGAGACCGATCGCACAGGGCAACGGTATCTCCGGCGGTGTCGAGACCGTCGCTCAGGTCAGGGTCCGGCGTGGTCACGTACCTTTCGCACGGTGAACGGTTCGAAGAGTTGTTCCACCAGAATCCGGACATGGGGCCTCAGGTCCCGCTGCTCGACGGCTAACGGCCTCCCGTACAGTCCCGTCGCTGCCGCCGGCGTCGCCGCTGTCGGGAAGACGGCACGCGAGGCGAACACATCCCAGATCGTCAGCACGATCCCGAGATTCGCTCCGACGGGACCGTCAACGGCGTGGTGGATCCGGTGGTAGGCGGGACTAACGATGACCTTGCCCAGTGGTCCGAACGACCACCGGACGTTGGCGTGCGCGACGGTTCCCAGACAGACATAGGCGGTGATCAGCGCCGGCGTCACGGGCCGGTCGCCCATCAGAGCCAGGACGGCAATGGTGGCCAGGAAGAAGCCGGTCGTATGGACGAGCGGATGGGCCCTGAACGACGTCAGGACGCTCAGCTCCTCCTGGGAGTGATGGACGGCGTGGAACCGCCAGAGCGCCGTGATCCGGTGGTCCAGCCAGTGTGCGAGCCAGTTGGCGGCGTCCATGGCGACCAGGGTCGGCGGCAGCACCAACCACAGGGGCCACGAGGCCGTCCACGGAGCCTCGATCCAGCCGGCGTGGCTGCCCAGCAATCCCGCGAACGCAACCCCGAGCAGTGTCATGACGGGCACGACGCAGCTGACGTGGACGAGGAGGAAGCAGGCGTCCTGGACGTGTCCGGTGGACAACAGACGCCGGGGTTGCGCCGGCCAGATCCGTTCGCAGACGACGACGCAGAGAATCAGACCGACAACAGCGGGCCCGGCCAGTTCGATCCACCCGTCGGCCAGGGTCGCGCCCAACCGACCGCCACCCACGAGGGAGGCCGCTCCCATCCACAGGAGGCTCCCGGTGGCCACGCCGATGGCCAACGAGGGGAACGAGACACGCCCGGCGGGCACCGCCGTCTCCGTCGGGACAGCGATCTCGGCCGGCATCAGACCAGCGCCCTCCGATGCGATCAGTGTCATCTCACCCGAGGATACGGAGCGCAGCCGCCCGAAGCTCACATGTTCCCGGGCGTTGGTGCCCCGCCGCCGTCGGCGGGTTCCACCCGGAGTCGTCCAACGACGGTCCGGGATCGTCGACCCAGGTCACGTCACCAGGCAATAGGAGTTCTTGAGGTCGTCCTGCAGGACGACCGCGTCCCGGGTGGTCGTCATCACGGACAGGGCCTTCTCGAGCTTGCGGTGCCGATAGGTCCAGCCGGCGGGCAGGGAAAGCCGGTCTCCGAGGACGTTCAGGTCCGGCTCGGCCAATCCGGTGTCGACCGACGTGCACCACGACTGCATCACGTAGTCGGCGCCGACGGGATCGGTGAGCTCGTAGACCACGGAGCCGGCCGCGAATGCGAACACCGCTGCACGCGCCACCCGTCGACCGGCGTACGGGGAGGGGTCGAACCCCGCCGCGCCGAGGTGGAGGATGGCGGCCCGGGCCATCAGGATGCCGCCGAAGTCGCGGACCTCGGGGATCGGGGGGCCCGATTTCTCGATGGTATCGACCAGCCAGTAGCGCGGGCCGTTGGCAACGGCGGCCAGTGCTCCCTCGGACCGCGCGATCTCGACCAGGTCGAGCCTGTCCCACAGCTCCTGGGGGCAGTCGTTCAGCGTGAAGCTGTTGTAGACCTCGGCGACGAGGCCTTCGTCGTCACTCTTGACCACGAACACCTCGCCGTAGCGCTGACCGCGCACGTCCTCGAGGGTCCGTGTCACCTGGTTCGGTGCTGCCATGGGTCCTCCTTGATGTCCGCGCGGGGCGAGGTCCACTACGGGGTCTCTCTCTGCACGCTCCGCCAATCCCGAGCGGCGAGGTACGGCGCGAACACCGCTGCGATCGACGAGAGGTCGGTCCGTTGTTTGGGGCGTTGGAGCTCGTAGACGGCGGGAAATTCGAGCCAACCGGTGACGAGCTCCCACAGCCGCACGGCGGACCGTCCCCTTGGTGGAGAGATCAGCACGGGGCCGAAGAGGGCCTGCCCGTCGTCGAAGACGAGTGTCGGGACACCGAAAGCGCCCTTGCCCACCACGACGTCGTGCTCCCGTCGAACCTCGTCGCCCGTCGACGGGTCCTCCAGGGCCAGGGCGAGGATCCCCGGGTCGAGGCCCATCTCTCCGAGCAGCTCGCCCGCCACCTCCGGCCGATGCGGTTTTCTCCCGTCGACGTGCAGGGCCGTCCCCGCCGCCCAGTACCACCTGTCGAGCAGCTCCATGTCGGTACGTCGCAGGTACGCCCCGATGCGCATCATCGACCAGCCGTAGGACCAGTCGCGTTCCCAGGGATGCTTCTTCCCCTCGGCCCGGTTGATCTCCTCCAGGCTGAAGAATCGCCAGCGGACGTCGACCCCGGTGAGGTCACGGACCTCGCGCATCCAGATCGACGTCTGGTACGCGTACGGGCACATGATGTCGAAATGGAAATCCACCCCGACGGGCCGGGGACCGACCGCGGGCTGGTCCTCGGCCCCTGCCGGCGTCAATCCGTTCACCGGGCCACGGTAGTAGGAAGTTGACGCTGAGTAAATATCTTCCTAGCCTCGGCCCATGTCCCGGCGCACCTCTGATCCCCGGCCGTATCTGCGGGCCGGTGAGCGGCGGACGCAGCTCCTCGACGCCGCCGCCGCCGTCATCGGCCGGGAGGGCATCGGCGGCCTCACGGTCGCCGGTGTGGCCCTGGAGGCCGGCGTCAGTCGTCAGTGGGTCTACGAGCACTTCTCGGATCTCGACGATCTCTACCGGGCCCTGATCGAGGACCGGTTCGCCGCGCTCGACGCCGACATCGACGCGGCCCGGGAGTGCCTGACCGGCACGGCACTTGCCACCTTCGCCGCCCGACGGCTCTTCGCGCTCGTCCCCGCCGACCGCAGGATCCTGCGCGCCCTGGTCGACGGAGCCGGTTGGAACCGGCCCGAATTGGCCGGCATCGCATCCGAGCTTCGGGAGCGCATCCTCGGTCGTTGGACCGGTCTCGCCCGGTTGGCCGGACATGACGACGTCGAGGTGCGCGCCATCGTGTGGGCCCTCGTGCACGCCGCTTTCGGCCTCGCCGATCAGATCGAACGTGAGTCGCTCGGGGTGGAGGAGGCGGTGGCCCTTCTTATCGTGCTGGTGGAGGCATTCAACGGGACCCAGACCCGGCACCGGGCGCGGCGCCCGTCGGCCCGTGGCGAAACCAAACGCCAGAGCGGATCGCGAGCATCCCTTGCCCTCTGAGCAGCCGTTCGAAGGCGTCATCGGCCGCACCCTGGAGACATCGACGCCGTGGTGGCCACCCCTTCCCAGCGCCCCCGTGGGCGCCCCCAACATCGTGGTGGTCCTCCTCGACGATGTCGGCTACGCCCAGTTCGGGTGCTACGGCTCGGATATCGCGACGCCGACCTTCGATCGGCTGGCGGCTAACGGGCTCCGGTACTCGAACTTCCACACCACCGCCCTCTGTTCCCCGACGCGGGCCGCGCTGCTCACCGGTCGCAACCACCACACGAACGGCATGGGCCGCATCGTGGAGACGGCGACCGGCTTTCCGGGCTATGACGCCACCGTCCCGAAGGACAGCGGCTTCCTCTCGGAGATCCTCGTCCGCAACGGGTACTCCACGTTCGCCGTCGGTAAGTGGCACCTCGCCCCCGCCGGGGAGATGGCCATGGGAGGACCCAAGGACAAATGGCCGCTCGGTCGCGGCTTCGAGCGCTTCTACGGGTTCCTGGGCGGTGAGACCGACCAGTTCCATCCTGACCTCGTCTACGACAACCACCAGATCGATCCTCCGCGCCGCCCCGACGAGGGCTATCACCTCACCGAGGATCTCGTCGACCACGCCACCCTGTTCATCAAGGACCTCCGTGCGGTGGCACCGGAGAAGCCCTTCTTCCTGTGGTTCGCCCCCGGTGCTTGCCATGCGCCCCACCACGCCCCGTCGGCGTTCATCGATCGCTACCGCGGTCAGTTCGACGTCGGATGGGACGCCTGGCGAGATCAGGTCTTCGCCCGACAGGTCGCCTCGTCGTTGCTCCCCCCGGGCACGGCCCTGAGCGACCGACCGGGCTGGGTGCCGGCATGGACGTCGTTGAACGATGACGAGAGGCGGCTCTACGCCCGCATGATGGAGGTCTACGCGGGTTTCCTGACCCACACCGACGCCGAGGTCGGGCGTCTCCTCGACTTCATCGATGAGCTCGGTGAGCTCGACGACACCCTCGTCCTGGTGATGAGCGACAACGGGGCGTCCGCCGAAGGTGGCCCCCGCGGCTCGTTCAACGAGCTCTTCTTCTTCAACTTCGAACCCGAGAGCCTGGACGAGAACCTGGCCCGGATCGACCAGCTGGGAGGACCCGAGGCCTACAACCACTACCCCTGGGGCTGGGCCTGGGCGGGGAACACCCCACTCAAACGTTGGAAGCGCGAGACCCACGAAGGAGGTGTCTGCGACCCCCTGATCGCGCACTGGCCTCGGAAGCTCGGACGGCCCGGGGACACCCGCCCGCAGTACGTGCACGCCATCGATGTCATGCCCACTCTCCTCGAGCTCATCGGGATCGACCCGCCACCGGAGATCAACGGGTTCCGCCAGCGGCCCGTCGAAGGAGTGAGCTTCGCCCACACTCTTTGGGATCCCCACGTCCCGAGCCGGCACACGACGCAGTACTACGAGATGCTCGGGTCGCGGGCTCTGTATCACGAGGGATGGAAGGCGGTCGTCTTCCGCCCGTTGGCCTTTGTCCGGTACACAGAGGACGACGACCCGTTCCGGTCGTACGAGGACGACGACTGGGAGCTCTACCACGTCGCCGAGGACTTCTCCGAGACGCGGGATCTGGCGGCGGCGCATCCTGAGAAATTGGCTGAACTCATCGACATCTGGTGGCGCGAGGCGGAGCGCTACAACGTCCTCCCGGTGACGAACATGCCGATCACCGGTGCCGACCGCCGCTATCGCCGGAATCGTTACGTCTTCTATCCGGGGATCGGCACGATCCCCCAGTTGGTCGCCCCCAACGTGAGCAACCGCCCCTGGTGCCTGCGCGCCGAGCTGGTTGTGCCCGCCGGCGGCGCCGAGGGTGCCCTCGTCTGTCACGGGTCCCATGCCGGCGGCTACGTCGTCTTTCTGCGCCACGGCCGCCTGTCGTTCACCTACAACCATCTGGGGACGACGCTCACCACCGTCACCGCCGAGGTCGCCCTCCCGATCGGACCGGTGGAGGCCCGGATCGAGTTCACACCGACCGGAGCCCACGCCGGCGACGTCGACCTCTTCTACGGCGACGTCCCGGTGGGACAGGGCCACATTCCCCGTACCACCCTCGTCACCGTCGGCGTCCACGGCTTCACCGTCGGCTACCAGCGCGGCTCGGCCATCAACCCCGCATTCGCCGGCCGCCGCGACGTCACACCCGGAGCGTTGTCCCGGGTGGTGATCGAGACTTTTCCCCACCCCCACCGGACCCCACCTTCCGAGGACAGGGTGGGGTTGGCCAGCCAGTGACCCTCGGTCACCGGTACAGAGAGCCGAGCGACTTGGCCAGCGCCCGGGCCCCGACGGCGAAGGCGTGCTCGGCCGGGGTGGCGAAACCCACCACCAGCGCCGGGGGTGCACCGTCCGGGGCGCGGTGGCGGTAGGCGGCCAGCCCGTGGACGGCCACCTCGTCCCGGGCCAGATGGTCGACCACCTCGATCTCCGTGGGCCCGTCCGCCGGTAGGTCGATCACGGTGTGGAGCCCGGCGGCGATGCCGTGGGCCGTCACCGCCGGAACCTGGTCGGCCAGGAGCGAGAGGAGCAGGTCGCGCCGTCGCCGGTAACGCATCCGGGAGTGGCGCACGTGGCGGTCGAACGCCCCCGAGGTGATCATCTCGGCCAGAGCCAGCTGGTCGAGCGCGCCGCTGTGCCGGTCGACGAGGGGTCGGAGGTCCACCACCGGCTCGAGCCATCTCGGGGGGAGGACCAACCACGCCAGACGCAGTCCGGGTGCCAGTGTCTTCGACGTCGTCCCCGCGTAGATGACCCGCTCGGGATCGAGGGCGGCCAGAGCGCCCACCGGTTGGCGGTCGTAGCGGAACTCTCCGTCGTAGTCGTCCTCGATGAGGACGGCGTCGTGGTGGCGGGCCCAGTCGATCCAGGCTGTCCGCCGGTCGGCCGAGAGCGTGGCGCCGGTCGGATACTGATGGGCCGGGGTCAAGAGCACGGCGGCCACGGATCCGCGACGCGTGATGCCGACCGGGTCGGCACCGTGGTGGTCCACGGGCACGGAGACCACCCCCAACCCGAACCGACGGAGCGTGGCCGGATTGCGGGCCATCGACGGGTCCTCGACGGCCACCCGCCGGACGCCGGCGTCGCGCAGCACCTCGGTGATCAGTGCGAAGCCCTGGACCCATCCGCAGCACACCACGAGTCGGTCCGGGTCGACCGGGAGGCCCCGGGCCCGCCCGACATAGGTGGCCAGTGCCTCCCGCAGCACCGGCAGTCCCCGGGGGTCGCTGTAGTCGAGGGCGCCGTCCGGCGCCTCGCGCAAGGCCCGGCGCAGTGCCGCCACCCACTCACGGCGAGGGAAGTTCGACAGATCACCGCGCCCGGGACGGAAGTCGTGACGGGGCGCCGGTGCGGCCTCGGCCCCGGCGGGCCGACGGGCGGGCGCCGGTGTCTGTGTGGGGATGGGTGCCGAGGCCACCCGGGTGCCCGAGCCCTGCCGGGCCACCAGCCACCCCTCGGCCACCAGCTGGTCGTATGCGTCCGTGACCGTTCCCCGGGCGAGACCCAGATCGGACGCCAGGGCACGTGTCGACGGCAGCCGGGTCCGTGCTGCCAACCGGCCCGAACGGATCGCCTCCCGCAGCGCCGCCTCCAGGGAGGCCCGACGCCCCCCGGGTCCGTCCATGTCGAGGTGAAGGTCCCGCCCGCCAAAAGTGGACCAGTCGAGATCCATGAAGCTGGACCATAGTTCTGATCCACTTCTCCCGTATCATCAGGTCATGGACAGTGACGCCGGCCCGCCCACCGAATTCGCCCGCGTCCGCCGTCTGCCCGGGCGCGCCGTCTACGACAGGGCCACGGTCCACGGCATCCTCGACGCCGCCATGATCGGTCACGTCGGCGTTGTCCGCGATGGTCGTCCGGTGGTGATCCCGATGCTGTTCGGACGGGTGGACAACGACCTCTACCTCCACGGGTCGGTGGCCAGTCAGCTCCTGCGCGGCGTGGCCGGCGGGATCGACCTCTGCTTCACGGCCACACTGATCGATGGTCTCGTCTTCGCCCGATCGGCCTTCCACCACTCGATGAACTACCGGTCGGTGGTGATCGTCGGGACGGCGTCGTCGGTCGAGGGTGACGAGAAGCTCCTCGGATTGCGAGCGATCGTCGAGCACATCACGCCGGGACGGTGGGACGAAGCGCGCCGACCGACCGATCTCGAGCTCCGCCAGACCGCCGCCGTCCGGATGCCCATCGAAGAGGCCTCGGCCAAGATCCGCGTCGGCGGCCCGGCCGACGACCTCGAGGACCTGGGGTTGCCGATCTGGGCCGGCCAGGTCCCGGTCACCGCCCGCTTCGCATCCCCTCTGGACGCCGACGACCTCCACGACGGCATCGGCGTCTCGCCCGCCGTGTCCCGACTCGGCCGCCCCGACGCCGCCTACGGCTGACGGCCCCGGTCCCCACCGGGGACCGCCCCGGGCAGCGCCGCTATCCGACGGATGTCATGGAGATGGTGCCGTTCCTCGTGGCAGGCCCGTCGGGCCAGGTCGATGACGCGCCTGTCGCCGCCGTCGCTCCCGATCCCGACCGCTTCCCACGACCGTGGGCCGAGACCCCCGAGCATGTCCGCCAGCCCTCCGGTGACGACGTCGAGACGAACAACGACACTCTCCGGATCCTGGTCGACATAGCGCCGGTCCTCGCAGGCGGCATCCCAGTCGAAGCCGGTGAGCGACGGGCGGTCGACACTCAGGACGAGCCGGATCCTCCGGTCGTACCACTCCACGGCGTCGACGGTGTGGGCGGTGTACTCGAGGATGGACCAGACGCCGGGAGCAGGACGCCGCCGCAATCCCTCGAGGCGACCGCCGGTGCCCAGCCCGTCGATGCAGGCCCGGTACGCGGCCGGGAACGAACGCAGCTGACCGATGACGCCAGCCGCCGCGACGTCCCAGTGGAAACCGCATCCGCAGACGCCCGTGGTCACAGCGTCATGGCCGCCGTTCCATCCAGCGTTCCGGCCACGCGACCGACGCAAAGCCGAACCGTCGATAGAGATCGTGCGCGTCGCGCGTCCCGAGAACCTGAAGGCGCAGGTCCCGCACGTCGGGGTGAGCCGTGGCCGTCCCGACCAGGAACGTTCCCAGACCCGTTCCCCGCACGGCGGCGTCGACGAAGACATCGCACAACCACCCGAAGGTCGCATAGTCCGTGACCCAGCGGCACACCCCGACCTGCCCCACCCCGGGTCCGTAGAGCCCCAGGGTCAGCGACTCCTCGATGGACCGGCTGACGACCTCGAGCGACCTCCCTCCGGCCCAGTAGCTCTCGGTACTGAGCCACCGGTGGACGCGCGCCACGTCGACGAGGGAGCGGTCGTCACTGGCCCAGTAGCCATCGGGGCCGGCCCATCTCATCGTCGTTCGGCGCGGCCGGCGTGACGCCTCACACGGGCTCGAAGCGCCATCGATCACCGTCGGCGACAACCCGTCCCGCCGGCCGGCACGCGAAGTGTGTCCCCAGGACGAGCGCTTTCGTCTCGGCCGCCCGGGCCATCATCCGGTGCCGCGTCTCCCGGGCCAGTCCGACGTCTGCGTCGGCGATCTCGGCCCAGTCCGGCTCGGCGAACTGCACCGGGTGGTGGAGGAAGTCACCGGTGATGAGCGCCCGTGCCCCGTCCGATTCGACCCACAGCGAGACGTGACCGGGAGTGTGTCCGGGAGAGGGCTCGAGAACGAGCCCGTGGCCGAGGTCGGCGTCGGGAGCCACCACGTCGGCCAGACCGGCCTCGATGATGGGAGCGATGGAGTCGCCGAAGACATCCTCACCCTCCATTCCCGAGGTCCGGGCGAATTCCAGATCGGCAGCCGTGTAGAGGTGGCGGGCCCGCCCGAAGGTCGGCACCCACGCGTCGCCGTCCCTGCGTGTATCCCAGCCGACGTGGTCGGCGTGGAGGTGCGTATGGATGACGAGGTCGATCTCGTCCGGTGAGAAACCGGCCGACGCCAGTCGCTCGAGGAACGGCCAGTTCTGATCGTGCCAAAACGGCAGGGCCCGCACCTTGCCGTTGCCCACACACGGGTCGACCACGGCGGCGAGGCCGGGGACCTCGATCACGAACGCCTGGACCCGGAGCGAGATGGCGCCGGTGGCGTCGGCATAGTCGGGCACGAGCCACCGGTGTCGTCCGACCGCCTCGGTGGTCGCATCCGGGAAGAAGAACTCGGGAGGTATCCGGTCGAACTGGTGCTCGACCACGCTCGTGACGATGGCCGAGCCCACCTCCCATCTCCGGGTGGCCACGGTGTCGTCGCCCCGGAGGGGCTCGGAGTCCTCGGTCCGCTGCGCCATCGGCTGAACTTATAGGAAAGGTGGCGGTCGCACCGCCGGGCAGAGGGAGCACGATGATCGAGATCGAGAGGACGGAGTCGGTCTGGATCATCCGGATGCGCTCCGGCGAGAACAGGTTCAATCGGGACTCCGTCGACGGCCTCCACCGACATCTCGACGAGATCGAGCGGCACTCCGGGCCGCTCGCTCTGGTGACGACCGGCGAAGGGAAGTTCTATTCCAACGGACTCGACCTCGACTGGATGGCACAGTCGGGCGAGACCGCCGGTCCGCTGCTCGACGATGTTCACCGCCTTCTCGGTCGGCTTCTGCTCTTTCCCGCCCTGACCGTGGCGGCCGTGAACGGCCATGCCTTCGCGGCCGGTGCGATGCTCGCCTCCGCCCACGACGTCGTCGTCATGCGCGAGGACCGGGGCTACTGGTGTCTGCCCGAGGTCGATCTCGGCCTGCCGCTGACCGAGGCGATGTTCGCCGTCCTGGCGGCCAAGGTTCCCCATCCGACACTCCACGACGCCGTCCTCACGGGCCGCCGCTACGGCGCGGCCGAGGCCGTGACGGCCGGAATCGTCCATCACGCCGTTCCCGTCGACGCCGTCCTCGACAGGGCGGTCGAGCTGGCCACCTCCTGGGCGGGCAAGAACAGGACGGTCGTCGCCGCGCACAAGCGGCTGATGTACGCCGACGCCGCCGGGGTCTGCGGAATGCCGTAGACCGGCCCGATCCGGATGTCCGAAATCCGCCAGATCGATCGCCGTCGCCCTGGGATACTGACCCGGTGGCCGTCCTCACCACCCCCCCGCTCACCGCCGGCGACGAGGTGGCCGGCGACGACGACCCGCGTTACCGGGCCATGCAGGCCCGTGACGTCCGCTTCGACGGTTGGTTCTTCGTGGCCGTGACCTCGACGCGGATCTACTGCCGGCCGAGTTGTCCCTCGGTCATGCCCCGACGCGACCGCGTCCGGTTCTACCCGACCTCGGCCGCCGCCCAGCGGGCCGGTTACCGGGCGTGCAAACGATGCCGACCCGACACCGCCCCGGGCTCCCCCGAGTGGAACCGTCGCGGCGACGTCGTCGGTCGTGCCATGCGCTCGATCACCGACGGAGTCGTCGACCGGGAAGGTGTCGCCGGTCTCGCCCGCCGGCTCGGCTACTCGGCGCGTCAGCTCCAGCGCATGCTCGTCACCGAGGTCGGTGCGGGACCCCTCGAGCTGGCCAGGGCTCAGCGTGCCGAGACAGCGCGCATCCTGCTCGAGACCACCGACCTCAAGTCGGCCGAGGTGGCCTTCGCGGCAGGGTTCGGAAGCGTCCGCCAGTTCAACGACACAGTCCGGTCGGTCTTCGGAGAAGCACCCCTGGCCATGAGAGAGCGGGCCCGGCGCTCGGCCCGACGGGCGGACTCGGTCCCCGACGTCGCCCCGGGCGCCGAGGTGGCACCGGCGTCGGTCACGCTCCGCCTCGCCCACCGTCAGCCCTTTCCCTCGCCCCGCCTCTTCGACTTTCTCGCCACCCGCGCCGTCCCCGGGGTGGAGGAGGGTGACAGCCGCTCCTACCGCCGTGCCCTCACCCTGCCCCACGGCGCGGGCGTCGCCACGGTCTCCGACGCCGGAGACGGGGCGTTGCGCTGCGTCCTCCAACTCGAGGACCTGAGAGACCTCACCATGGCGGTGAAGCGTCTCCGCCACCTCTGCGACCTCGACGCCGATCCCGCGGCGGTCACCGAGGTCCTCGGGTCCGACCCGCTCCTGGGGCCGGCCGTGACCGCCGTCCCCGGGCTCAGGATCCCGGGCCATGTCGACGGTGACGAGCTCGTCATGAGGGCCGTCCTCGGCCAGCAGGTGACCGTCTCCGGCGCCAGGACCGTCGCGGCGCGTCTCGCTGCCTCCCACGGGCGTCCCCTCCCGACGGCCGTCGGGAGCGTGACCCGCGCCTTCCCGACGGCGGACTCGATCGCCGGCCTCTCGCCCGGTGATCTCCCCATGCCCGACGGCCGGGCCCGGGCCCTCCTCCGCATCGCCGAGCTCCTTGCCCTCGGCGCCATCGTCCTCGATCCCGGTGCCGACCGCGACGAGGTGAGTGCGCAATTGCTCGACGTCGCGGGGATCGGACCCTGGACGGTCGCCTATGTCCGGATGCGCGCTCTCGGCGATCCCGACGCCTTCCCGGCCGGCGACCTCGGTGTCCGCCGCGCCCTCGAACGCCTCGGACTGCCCGGAGGCGAACGATCTGCCCTGGCGCTGGCCGAACGCTGGCGTCCCTATCGGGCCTATGCCCTCCATTACCTCTGGTCGGGACTGGCCGACCACCATCAGAAGGAGACGACATGACGGTGACCGTGACGCCCAGGTTGGGGACCACCGACGAATGGACGGTGATCGCCACCCCTGTCGGCGAGATGATGGTGATCGGAGACGACGACGCCGTCCACTTCGTCCATCTCCCCGGCTCCTTCACCCCCACCGGCTTCGACCCCGACCGCGCCGGCACGCCGGCCGCCGTCCGGGCCGCCGCCACCCAGATCCACGCCTACTTCTCCGGCGACCTCATCGAGTTCTCTCTTCCCCTCGACCCCGCCGGCACCGAGTTCCAACGCCGGGTCTGGTTCGCGCTCGGCGACATCCCCTACGGGACGACCGAGAGCTACGGGGAGCTGGCCGCCCGGGTCGGGAATCCCAAGGCCTGCCGGGCGGTGGGCCTGGCCAACGGCCGCAACCCCATCCCCCTCGTCCTCCCCTGTCACCGGGTCATCGGGGCGAACGGGAGCCTCACCGGATACGGCGGGGGCCTCGAGCTCAAGAAGCGCCTCCTCGACCACGAACGGGCGGTCCCCGCCCCCGGCTCCACGAGCAGAGCCTCGTAAGGGCCCCGCCCCCGAGGCGCCTTCCCCGCAGCGCCGATCCGTCTTCCCCCGCGCCGTGGGCGAAGATGGTGCCCATGGCATGGGCGTGGGTCTACTTCGCTTCGAGTCTGCTCGGCGCCGCCCTCGTCCTGAACGCCTTCCGGCCCCCCCGCAACGAGTATCTCCTCGTCCCCAGCTTCTTCGCCGGTTGGTACACGGGGGAGATGCCCGTCTGGCACATCGTCTGGCAGGCGGCGGCCACCGGTGTCTTCGCCCTCCTCGGTGCCTTCGGCTCCTGGCCCGGGTGGGCGGGACTGGCCGTGGCCGTCTCCTCCTGGATCGGTCTCGGGGTCCTGGCCGCCATCGGTCACCGCGCCGGGAGGATCTTCGCCGGCATCGAAGAGCAGGGCCCGCTCCTGCCCACCGGTGACGTCGTCGTCCCCGCGGCCGGGCGCGACACCATGTGGCGGTTCCCCCGCCTCATCTACCCGCTCGCCCGGCCGGCGCGCTCGGTGACGGTCGTCCACAACATCGACTACGTGGGGGACGGGCTCCGGGGCCACCGGCTGGACATCATCCGCCGCCGGACCGACCCACCCACCGCCGGTCCCGTCCTCGTCTACATCCACGGCGGCGCCTGGGTCGTCGGCGACAAGCGGGAACAGGGCCTCCCCCTCCTCCACGAGCTGGCCCGGCGGGGTTGGGTGACCGTGACCATCAACTACCGGCTCAGTCCCCGGGCCACCTGGCCCGACCACCTCGTCGACTGCAAGCGCGCCCTCGTCTGGGTGCGCGACCACATCCCCGAGTACGGGGGCGACCCCCGATTCATCGCCGTGAGCGGGGGCTCCGCCGGTGGGCATCTCTCCGCCATGGTGGCACTGACTCCCGGCGACCCCGTCTTCCAACCCGGATTCGAGGGCGTCCCCACCCAGGTCGAGGCCTGCATCCCCTTCTACGGCGTCTACGACATGACGAGCGGACGGGGGACGAGCCACTACGACCAGGGACTCATGACCCTCCTCGAACGCCGCGTCTTCAAACGCCGCTTCGACGACGACCCCCAGGTCTTCGAGGACGCCTCGCCCCTGCGACGCGTGAACCGTCACGCCCCTCCCTTCTTCGTCGTCCACGGCACCCACGACACCCTCGTCCCCGTGACCGAGGCCCGTCGTTTCGTCGATGCCCTCCGGGCGGTCTCCGAGGCTCCCGTCCTCTACGCCGAGCTCCCCTTCACCCAGCACGCCTTCGACGTCCTGCCCTCGATCCGCAGCGCCCACGCCGTCGCCGCCGTGGTCCGATTCCTCGAGGGCGTCCGCCACCGGGCCGGCGCCCACGGGGCCACCGATCCGTCGTCGCCGGCGGGCCAGGCGACCACGGACTTGCTGACGTAGCATCAGCTCGGGCTAGAACCTGTTCTGGCCCGGGCCCGGAAACCCGCCTGCGGGCGACCGGAGACGGTGTGACAAGCTGACGGACCTCGGGGAGGGACCTGTGACAGGTGAGACCAAAGGGGAAATTGTGGACACCGTGAGACACACCCGACCGATCGCCACCCGACGCCGTCGCGGGGCCGGTCCCCGGGCGAGGGGAACCTGGGTCGTCGTG
>Ga0209415_10007172_pt1 | contig 19502 bp, 14 predicted proteins | sample PeaSoiSIISIP2007_FD_187696 | JGI IMG/M metagenome (GOLD analysis project Ga0209415, IMG submission 187696) | Peat soil microbial communities from Weissenstadt, Germany - SII-SIP-2007 (SPAdes) (version 2) | ecosystem: Environmental > Terrestrial > Soil > Wetlands > Peat | place: Germany... | reverse complement strand
CACCGAGAACGGCGCTTTCCGCTCTGCTGATCGCACCGCTTGCCGAGCGCTATCTTGATGCCCTGGCGCGAAATGGTTTCAATCTCTTCGATCCGAACTGGGCGGTGTCGCGGCCTCGGCCATTGTCTCTGGGTTGGAAGATGGTTCGAGGTCGGTTATAGCTGTCCCCAGCCACGCCGCGAGATCCCGTCTGGCGCGAATCGCGTACAGTTTCTTGCGTTCACGTCCCTTGATCCGCCGTCCGCGTTCGTCGCGTTCGTCGGCGGGTTCGGGAAACAAACCGAAGTTGATGTTCATCGGTTGGAAGGTTTCGGCCTGGGCGCCGCCGGTGATGTGATTGAGCAGGGCACCCAAGGCCGTGGTCAAAGGGGGACGTGATAGCGCTTGGTCCAATCGCTCGGCGGCGGTGAACCGGCCGGCCAGCAGGCCGACGGCGGCGCTCTCCACATAGCCTTCGCAGCCGGTGATCTGGCCGGCGAAGCGCAAGGCCGGACGGGCCTTGAGGCGCAAGCTGGCGTCGAGCAGGCGCGGACTGTTCAGGAAGGTATTGCGATGCATGCCGCCCAGACGGGCGAACTCGGCATTTTCCAGACCGGGGATTTGCCGGAAAATGCGAGTTTGTTCGGCATGTTTGAGTTTGGTCTGGAAGCCGACCAGATTGAAAAGTGTCCCCAAAGCGTTGTCCTGGCGCAACTGAACGATGGCATGCGGCTTGACTGCCGGGTTATGCGGGTTGGTTAGGCCGACCGGTTTCATCGGGCCGTAGGCAAGGGTTTCACGTCCGCGTTCGGCCATGACCTCGATGGGCAGGCAGCCCTCGAAATAGGGGGTGCCTTCCCAATCCTTGGGCATGTGCTTCTCGCCGGCCAACAGTTGGTCGATGAAGCTGTCGTACTGCGTCCGGTCCATCGGCAGATTGATGTAATCGGTGCCGGTGCCCTTGTCGTAACGCGATTGGAACCAGGCCTTGGAAAAGTCGATGCTGTCCTTGAAGACGATCGGAGCGATGGCGTCGAAAAAGCTAAGCGAGGCTTCTCCGGTCAGGCTTCGAATGGCTTCGGCGAGCGGTGGCGAGGTCAAGGGGCCGGTGGCGAGAATCGTCCGATCCCAATCTTCGGGCGGCAAGGCGGTGATTTCCTCCCGGCGGATGGTGATCAAGGGATGGCCAGCCAGGGCCCTCTCGACGCCTTTGGCGAAGCCTTGGCGGTCGACCGCCAAAGCGCCGCCAGCCGGCACTTTGTGACGATCGGCTTCGGCCAGGATCAACGAACCGGCCCGGCGCATTTCCTCATGGAGCAGGCCGACGGCATTGTAGTCGGCATCGTCCGAGCGGAACGAATTGGAGCAAACCAATTCCGCCAGATCCGCGGTCTCATGAGCCGGGGTTTGCCGATCCGGCCGCATCTCATGAAGGATCACGGGGATTCCCGAAGAGGCCAGTTGCCAGGCCGCCTCGCTGCCGGCGAGACCGCCGCCGATGACATGGACATGTTTCATGGCCGGTGACTTAAGCTTGATCGGCTTGGATGTCCAGATGGCGGATGCAATCGGGCGCTCATTTGGACAGGGCAATCGCGCGAACAAACGCAGAACATCAACATCGCATATGGTACTGATGGTGGCAAGACGGGGATAACCGATGGCTGACGTGAACAGCGATTTTGAGGGATCAAAGGGAAGAGAACCGCCAAATCGCCAAGACGCCAAGGCAATTGAGCCCACTGCCGAATTCGATTGTGGTCGAAATCAAGGCGAGTGAGTATCTCCTTCCCGTACACAAGGCCCAACTCTTGACGTACCTGAAACTTTCCGGACACCGCCTTGGCCTATTGATCAATTTTAATGTCCGTCGCCATCCGTGATGGGCTCTGCCGCATGGTGCTTACTTCACCGCCTTGGCGACTTGGCGCCTTGGCGGTTCCTTTCGCTTATCAACGTCTCGAAAGCGATGAACAGGTCATCGACTGCAGCGGCTCATAGATTAGAATTGTTCGAGCGATTGCCCTGCTCATTTGGAGCGGTTTATTCCTCTTTCTTGGCGTATAACGAAATGATCATCTTAAAACGGGAAGGCAACTTATGGTCGAGAGCGCTTATTATGTGATCGGTGGAGAATATGCCGATACCAATTTCGTGACCTTGGCGGAAGGCGAACGCGAGGAACGCCATGGTCCCTTCAACGAAAAAGAGGCTCACGATACCTGGCGGGCGCTGACCGGCAAGACGGTCGATAACGCGCTGATCCGCTATCGAATTAAACCGGCTGACGAAGTGCTCGAGGGTGTATGGTTCGTCGTCGGCGGCGAATATGCCGACGTTGACTTCGCGAAGATTGCGCACAACCAGAAATTGGAGACCTATGGTCCCTTTCATCGCGCGGAAGCCTTGGCGGTATGGCGCTCGATTACTGCGAAGACGGTCGACAGCGCGCTGACCCGTTATGACATCGTGACTTTGGAAGAACTCGATGAAATCAAAAGAACCGCCTGAGCGTCGTCGCTTGGCGGATTGCTAATTTTCCCGCAGTCCTCAAACGAGGACAGCGGTCAAATCTGAGCCGAGCTAGACTGGATCCAGACGCCATTTTGATATCGAAAATTTGATCCTGTGCGAACGACGTCTTAGAGATATCGGTACTAAAAACAAATTACAATAAATTCAAGGGGGTATATGGGAAAACTGGATATGCCGGGTTCCTTTCTGCACCATTGGCGCTGGTATTTATTATTTGATAATATTGGTGGTGTTGGCTTGTGCCAATAAGCCGGATTTCCGGCGGGGAGGGTTTCATGCGGTTTCTTTCGAAGCTATCCATTCGCGGCGTTCTTGGTCTCTTGGTTGGTTTCATGGGGCTCCTCCTGGTCGCTGTGAGTGTCATCACGCTGCTCGATGCCATGAAAAATTGGTCGAATGCCAACAGAGTGGCTGATACGGCGGTCACCAGCCGGTCTTTGTTCAAGACGATGATGGGGACACGGATCGAACGCGGCGCCGAGATGACGGCGACGGCCGCCGAGGCGGCGGCCGAGAGCGCCACCGAATCCCGGATCGCCAGCTATCGCAAGATCTCGGAAGAGGGCTATGCGGAAAGTATCGCGGTTCTCGCCAAGTTCAATGTCGCCGGACTGGTGCCCGCCATCGAGCGTTTGAAGTCGACGCATGAGGCGATGGCCACGTTGCGGCCGCGAATCGACAGCGGAATCCCCAAGGCAAAATCCGCGCGAGACCCGTCTCTGGCCGGCGACGTGCCGAAGATCGCCGGCGCCTATCTGGAGGCTCTCTATGAGATCAGCGATCGCGTGGACGCTTCGCTCAAATTGATCGATCCGGTGGTCGATCAGTTCCTTTCGGTGAAGCGGAGCGCCTGGGCGATCCGGAATTTCGGCGGCTTGGTGGCGGTTCGTCTTGAAGGGGCGACTGCGCGGGCTGTGGGGTGGACGCCCGCCGATGTGGTTGCCGCGTCGGAGGATGCCGCGCGAGCGGCGCATGCCTGGTCAATCATCGGAGAGGTCGCGGCCAGGGCCGATGTTCCGGCCGCTCTTGCCGATAAGATCACGAAGGCGAAGGGCTATTTTACCGGTCCGATGGCTGATGAACGCAAGAAATTGATTGAAACGCTGAGCGGCGGTGCGACCCTCAGCATGCCCATGGTTGATCTGCAGAAACGCAATACGGCCGAACTTGATCTGGTTGTCGACGTGGTGAACGCGGCTCTCGACGAGATGGTGGGCCGGGCGAGTGAACGGAACGGGCAGGCGGGCCTCTCGCTGATTCTCTCAAGCCTGCTGATGGTGGTCGCTGGCGTCTTGACGGTCTGTGGTTTTTGGATCGTCTACCGTCACATCAGCGTCCCCATTCAGGATATGACCGGCGCCATGCGGCGATTGGCGGCACACGACCTCCTGGTTGACATACCGGGTGTCGGTCGGGCCGATGAGATCGGGGCGATGGCCGAGGCGGTTCAGGTTTTCAAGGACAATGCCATTCGTGCCGATGCGTTGACGGCCGAGCAGGAAAAGGAGCGCTCGGCCCGCGAGGTCCGCTCGAAGACGCTTGAAGACATGGCGCGACGGTTCGATGGATCGGTGTCCGGTGTTCTGGATACCGTCGGGGGCGCTTTGAGCGACCTCGAAAAGACGGCGCGGGCCATGGCGGACATTTCACGCAAGACCTCGGAGCAAGCGACGACCGTGGCGGCGGCGTCGGAAGAGGCGTCGACCAGCGTGCAGACCGTGGCTTCGGCGGCCGAGGAGTTGTCGTCGTCGATCGCCGAAATCGCCCGTCAGGTCGAACAGTCGAGCCGCGTCTCGCAGGCGGCGTCGGACGAGGCCAGTCACACCAACGAAATGGTGTTGGGATTGGCGGAAACCTCGACCCGCATCGGCGATGTGGTGAAATTGATCAACGATATCGCCAGTCAAACCAATCTGCTGGCCTTGAACGCCACCATCGAGGCGGCCCGCGCCGGAGATGCCGGTAAGGGCTTCGCCGTGGTGGCCAATGAGGTGAAAAGTCTGGCCAACCAGACGGCTCGGGCGACCGAGGAGATCAGCTCGCATATCGGGGCAGTGCAGGGCGCCACCGAACAAGCGGTCACGGCCATTGGCAGTATCGTGTCGCGTATTCAGGAGATCAATGAGATCGCCTCCGCCATCGCTTCGGCGGTCGAGGAGCAATCGGCAGCGACCGCCGAGATCGCCCGCAATGTGCAACAAGCCGCTTCGGGTACGCAGGAGGTCTCGGCGACCATCGGCGGCGTGACCCGTTCGGCGACGGAGACGGGTGCCGCGGCCGAACAGGTTTTGGTGTCGTCGGACACATTGTCGGGAGGCGCCAGCCAGTTAAAAGAAACGGTCAGCAATTTCCTGCAAGGTGTCCGCAAGCTTTAATACTTATGATCACGATTATCGAGAGAGGCGGGGGACACGGAGGAGGATATTTGCGGGGAGATATGTGCAATCATGCTGGGCGTCCAAAAGAAGAATTCTTTAGTTATTCCAACTCTTTATAAATGAGGAATTGATGAGCACAAAACGAGACGCCGTTCCGCAGGGAATGGCATTGCTCTGCGATCCGCTGCACAACAAGGGTACGGCTTTCTCCGAAACCGAGCGGGACTCGCTTGGACTGCGCGGTCTGTTGCCGCCGCATATTCACACCCAAGACGAGCAAGTGGCCCGGTTTCTTGAGAATTTCCGCAATCTTGCCGATCCGCTTCAAAAATATGTCTCTTTGAGCGCCTTGCATGATCGAAATGAGGCGCTGTTCTTTCGCGTCGTCTGCGACAATGTCGATGAAATGATGCCGGTGATCTACACGCCGACGGTGGGATTGGTCTGCCAAAGGTTTGGACATATTTTCCAGCGGCCGCGCGGCATGTTCATCAGCATCAACGATCGCGGCCGTATCGCCACTATTCTGCGCAACTGGCCGCGTAAAGTCGGCATCATCGTCGTCACCGATGGAGAGCGTATTCTCGGGCTCGGCGACCTCGGCGCCAATGGCATGGGCATTCCGGTCGGCAAGTTATCTCTTTACACCGCCTGCGCGGGGGTCGATCCGGCAATTTGTCTGCCGATCACGCTGGATGCGGGCACCAACAACGAAACCTTGTTGAGCGATCCCTATTATGTTGGCTTGCGTCGCCATCGGGTGACCGGGCCGGCTTACGACGAATTCATTGACGAGTTTATTACGGCTGCCCGTGAGGTCTTTCCGGACGTCATCATTCAGTTCGAGGATTTCGCCAATCACAACGCCTTTCGTCTTTTGGCGAAGTACCGCGACCGAATCTGCACCTTCAACGACGATATCCAGGGAACCGCCTCCGTCGCCTTGGCAGGGATGCTGTCGGCGATTCGCGTCAAGGGCACGACACTTGCCGATGAAACCATCCTCTTTCTTGGCGCCGGGGAGGCCGCGACCGGAATGGCCGACTTGCTCGTCGTGGCGATGGTCGCTCAAGGCCTCGACCCCGCGGAGGCGCGTCGGCGGTGTTGGCTGGTCGATTCCAAAGGCTTGGTGGTGAAGTCCCGCGAGGGACTGAACGAACAAAAACTGCCTTATGCTCACGATCACGCGCCCGCCTCGAGTTTCCTGGAGGCGGTGAAGGCGTTGAAACCGACAGCGATCATCGGCGCGGCGGCGGTCAGCGGCGCCTTTACGCCGGAGGTTCTGCGCGTGATGGCCGATACCAACGAACGCCCCATCGTGTTCGCTCTGTCCAATCCGACCTCCAAGGCGGAGTGCACGGCGGAGCAGGCCTATCAAGGAACCGACGGACGTGCCCTGTTCGCTTGCGGCAGCCCGTTTCCGCCGGTCCTCCTTGGCAACAAAACCTTTGTCCCGCGTCAGGGCAACAATGCCTATATCTTCCCAGGGATCGGGCTTGGCGCGATCGCCTGCGGGGCCACGCGCATCACCGAGACGATGTTCCTGGCTGCCGCGCGTGCTTTGGCGGCACAGGTCAGCGAGGCGGATCTTGAACAGGGGAGCTTGTTTCCATCGTTGGCGAACACGCGCGCCGTGTCCCTCCACATCGCCGTGGCGATCGCCGAGGAGGCCTACCGGTGTGGACTGGCGTCGAAATCACGGCCGGAAGACATGCTCGGCTTGATCAAGGCCTATGTCTACGATCCGCATTATGGCAGCGCCGTGGCCTAACGGCCTTCTCTGCATCGTCGTTTCGTTTAAGGGCCTGGGAGCGAATAACCGCACCAGGCCCTTAAGCCCGAGCGGCGCTTGCCGGCTATGCGCAAATATCGCCAGAAAGACCATAAATTTTTAAAGGTCTTGACAGACCATAGTGATCGCTCTTATCCAGAGCCATCCAGTATTCCGGAACACGGTGCAATTCCGTGGCGGTCCCGCCGCTGTAATCGGGGACGTCGGTGACAAGGCGATAAGCCAACCACTGGTGGGGACCACTCCACCGGGAAGGTGTCAGTCGACGGTTGATCCGAGAGCCAGAAGACCTGCTGGATCTGATGAACCAAGGGGCGAAATCCGATGGAAAGGGTTTCGGTCAGGCCGCCGGCCTGCCGACGCCCCTATTGTGCATCGGAGTTCATGTTGAAAAATCTTAACGACGACAAGACCAAACAGGCTTCTTCCCCACGGCCCGACGTCATCGCCATCCGGAAGACCTGCGACGCCGAAGGGACCGGCCTGTCTCATTATGTTCTGATGGACAAGCAGGTAAAGCAATGACGGTGCAGTCGCACCCGTCGTCGAAAGGGGGGCCCGCAAGGGCTTCCCTTTCTTCTCTGATGCCGGTCGATATCGGTCATGACAGCCATATCGCGCTGGTCGATGCCGACACCGCTTTCTGGGGATTGGTCCGCAAGGAGATGGCCGCGACGGTTCAGGCCGGCGGGGAATTGGCGGAAACCTTTCTGGCCAAGCGCGACGATTTCGCTCGCGAAATGGATCTCTTGCGCTTTCATCTGAAGCCCTCGGCGGTCTATTTCAATCCGACCGAACGCTGCAATCTGAACTGCGGCTATTGCTATATCCCGGAAGAGATGCGGCGCTCCGGCGAGCATATGAGCAAAGAAACCCTGCTCGGTTCCCTTGAACAACTGCATCGCTATTTCCGCAATCACATGCCGGAAGACCGCCTGCCGCAGGTAATCTTCCATGGCGCCGAGCCCTTGTTGGCGCGGGACGCCATGTTTGCCGGCATCGAAGCCTTTGCCGACCGCTTTCGCTTCGGTGTGCAGACCAATGCGACGATGCTCGACGATTCGGCCATCGCCTTCCTGACCGGCCATGGTGTCGGGATCGGCCTGTCGCTCGACGGACCGGTGCCCGAGATCGCCGACCGCACGCGGCGGCGCTGGAGCGGCGAAGGGGTCTATGACGCCGTGGTCAGCGCCATCGATCGTTTGCGCGGCTATCCGGGATTCAACGTGATCTGCACGATGACCGAGGAAAATCTGCCGCATCTGACCGAGATGGTGTCCTTTCTTCACGAGCGGCATGTGCCGGCCTGCATGCTGAATGTCACTCGCTGTACGCAGCCGCGGGCGCGGGGCTTGCGCGGCAGCGACGAGGATGTCGCGGCGGCGTTCCTCAAAGCGTTGGACCACACCCACACGCTTTATCGCGAAACCGGACGGAAACTGGTGGTGGCGAATTTCGCCAACATCCTGATCGCCATCATGGCGCCGACGGCAAGGCGTCTGATGTGCGACATCTCGCCTTGCGGCGGTGGACGGAGCTTCTTCGCTCTGGCGGCCAACGGCGATCTGTTTCCCTGCAGCGAATTCATCGGTTTGCCGGAATTCAACGGGGGAAATCTGTTCCGCCAGCCGATCTCGGAAATCCTGGAAACGCCGGCCTTTCGCAAGGTCATCGATCGCAAGGTCGAGGACATCGAGGGCTGCGATAGCTGCCTGATCCGTCATTTCTGCGGTTCGCCCTGTCCGGCGGAAGCCCATGAAATGAACGGCGGCATGAAACAGAAGGGGGCTTTCTGCAAATTCTATGAAGAGCAGGTGGCCTACGCCTTCCGCCTGATCGCCGACGGCATCCACGAAGACTTCCTGTGGGAAGGCTGGGACGCCGGCACCGAAGCGACTTGCGCTATCGGCGCGGCGTAGGAAAAGAGAATCATTTATCCGCAGATGTCGCAGATTCATGGACCTTTTCAATCTGCGCTCATCTGCGTCTATCTGCGGATAAAATGATCCTAAATTCGGTAGATGAACCACAGAGACACAGAGAGCGCAGAGGATAAATAAAGACGTTGTCGAACAACTCCCGTTACCTCTTAGGTGAAGCTTCGGGTTTCCGTAATACTATGAAAAATCTCTGTGACCTCTGTGACCTCTGTGTCTCTGTGGTGGAATAATCTTTTTAAAATGATTATTTACGCCCGCTTCAGGGCTTTCGACAGATAGGGTTTCAGATATTGCCCGGTGTAGCTTTCGGCGACACGTGCGATTTTTTCCGGGGTGCCGGTGGCGACGATGTGGCCGCCGTTGGTGCCGCCGTCGGGACCGAGATCGATCAGCCAGTCGGCGGTCTTGATGACCTCGAGATTATGTTCGATGACGAGGACCGTGTTGCCGGCGTCGACCAAGGCATGCAGCACTTCGAGCAGTTTTTTGACGTCCTCGAAATGCAGGCCGGTGGTCGGTTCATCGAGAATATAGAGGGTGCCCCCGGTCGCCCGGCGTGACAACTCCTTGGCCAGTTTGACGCGCTGCGCCTCGCCGCCCGACAGCGTGGTGGCCTGCTGGCCGAGATGGATGTAGCCCAATCCAACCCGTTTCAAAGTTTCCATCTTGTCGCGAATGGCGGGGACGGCTTTGAAAAAGATGGCAGCTTCTTCCACTGTCATATCAAGGACATCGGCGATATTCTTGCCTTTGAAGGTGATGTCCAGCGTTTCCCGGTTGTAGCGTTTTCCTTTGCAGACGTCGCATTGGACATAGACGTCGGGCAGGAAATGCATTTCGATCTTGATCACACCGTCGCCTTGGCAGGCTTCGCAGCGGCCGCCCTTGACGTTGAAGCTGAAGCGGCCGGCTTTGTAGCCGCGGGTCTGCGCTTCGGGAAGATTGGTGAACCAGTCGCGGATCGGGGTGAAGGCGCCGGTATAGGTGGCCGGATTGGAGCGTGGTGTCCGGCCGATCGGCGACTGGTCGATATCGACGATCTTGTCGATGTTTTCAACACCGTCGATTCGTTCGTGCGGCGCCGCATGTTCGCGCGCGCCGTTCAAACGGCGCGACAGCGCCTTGTAGAGGGTTTCGATGACCAGGGTCGACTTTCCGCCGCCGGACACACCGGTCACGCAGGTGAAGGTGCCGAGCGGCACGCCGACGGTGATATCCTTGAGATTGTTGCCTTGCGCCTTGACCACGGTCAGCGCCTTGCCGGAACCGGGCCGGCGGCGCGTGGGCAGGGGGATTTGGCGTAATCCGTTGAGATATTGGCCAGTCAGGCTGGCCGGATTGCGCAAAACCTGCTCCAGCGTTCCCTCGGCCACCACCTCGCCGCCGTGAATGCCGGCGCCCGGTCCCATGTCGATGATGTAATCGGCGGTGCGAATGGCATCTTCGTCATGCTCGACGACGATAACGGTATTGCCGAGATCGCGCAGGCGCCGGAGCGTCGCCAGCAGTCGATCGTTGTCGCGCTGATGCAAGCCGATCGAGGGCTCGTCGAGGACGTAGAGCACGCCCGTCAGGCCGGACCCGATTTGCGAGGCCAGGCGGATTCGCTGGGATTCTCCGCCCGATAAGGTCCCGGAGTTGCGCGACAAGGTCAGATAGTCGAGGCCGACGTCGTTGAGGAAGCCCAGTCTTTCATCGATTTCGCGCAAGATTCGCCGGGCGATCTCGCGGCTTTGCGGTTTCAAATGGTCGGACAGTTCGGCAAACCAGACATGAGCGTCGGCGATCGAGAAGGCGCAGACCTGGGCGATGTCGAGGCCGCGCAGCTTGACGGCCAGGGCCTCCGGTTTCAGCCGGGCGCCGTGGCAGGTCTCACAAGGCGCCGTGACCTGGAAGCGCGACAATTCTTCGCGCACCCAACTGGAGTCGGTCTCCTTGAAGCGGCGATCCATGTTGGGAATCACCCCTTCGAACGGTCGTTCGGTCGCATAAGTGCGCACGCCGTCCTCGTAATGCATCGGCACCGCTTCGCTGCCCGATCCATAAAGGATGGCCTGGCGCGCGCGTTCGGGCAGTTCGGCGAAGGGCGCGTCGAGGCGGAAACGGTAGTGCTTGGCCAGGCTTTCCAGGGTTTGCAGATAGTAGTGCGACGAGGAACCGGCCCAGGGCGCGACGGCGCCGCCTTTGAGGGACAAGCGGTCGTCGGGAACGATGAGATCCTCGGCGAAATGCATGGTGACGCCCAGGCCGTCGCAGGCCGGACAGGCGCCATAAGGATTGTTGAAGGAGAACAGACGGGGTTCGATCTCGTCGATGGTGAAACCGGAAACCGGGCAGGCGAATTTCGCCGAGAACAGGGTGCGTTCGCCGCTTTCGGCGTTTTCGACGATGGCGATGCCATTGGCCAGTTCGAGAGCGGTTTCCAGGCTGTCGGCCAGACGGGTGGCGAGTCCCTCCTTCACCACCAGGCGATCGACGACGACCTCGATGTCATGCTTGACCTTTTTGTTCAAGGCCGGTGCGCCATCGATGTCGTAAAGCTCGCCATCGATCTTGACCCGCTGGAATCCTTTCTTCTGCAGGTCCAGCAGATCCTTGCGATATTCGCCCTTGCGTCCGCGGACCACCGGAGCCAGCAGGTAAAGGCGCGTGCCCTCCGTCATGGCCAGGACACGGTCGACCATCTGTGAGACGGTTTGGCTTTCGATCGGCAGTCCGGTGGCCGGCGAATGCGGAATGCCGACGCGGGCGAACAACAGGCGGAGGTAATCGTAGATCTCGGTCACGGTGCCGACCGTCGATCGCGGATTCTTCGAGGTCGTCTTCTGTTCGATGGAGATGGCCGGCGACAGACCCTCGATCAAATCGACGTCGGGCTTGGACATCAGTTCGAGGAACTGCCGGGCATAGGCCGACAGCGATTCGACATAGCGGCGCTGTCCCTCGGCATAAATGGTGTCGAACGCCAGCGACGATTTTCCCGATCCCGATAAGCCGGTGATGACCACCAACTGATCGCGCGGGATATCCACATCGACATTCTTCAAATTATGTTCGCGAGCGCCACGCACGCGGAGGAAGGAACTCATTGTTTCTCACAGACAAGAACAGAACGGGAATCGCCCCTGCCATAAAATGGGGCGCTGGCGAGTTCGGATCAAGCGGGAAGTGAGCGTTCCCGAACGATCAGTCGGAAACGCCGCCTTCAGCGACATAGCGGTCAAGGTGTTTTTTCAGAAGAGCGTCAAGAGCGCCCTTGCCGTCCATTTCCCTCAAACGCTCGCTCATGGCCGGAATGACCGAACGGCAGGGGGAGTGCCGGCTGAAGGCCAAATGGATGTCTTGATCGGAGATCGGAGGCGACAGCGAAATGATATCGATATTTTGGAAATGGGTCTTCAGGTAAGCCTCGCCGGCGAGTTGGCTGGTGACGAAATAGTCGATGCGGCCGCGTTCCAGCTTCTGGAAATTTTCCTTCATGGTTCGCGCCTCTTCGACGATCAGATTGAGTCGCCAGTATTCGTCGAATCCTCCACCGAAAGCGTCGCCGGCGCTGACGCCACCGCGCAGCATGGCCAGGTCTTGCCAAGTGGAAAACGGAAATTGACGGTCCTTGGCGACAAAAAGGACAATCGGATTATGGAAAGCGCGATGGGTGGTGAACTCCAGCGTCTTTTCCCGTTCCGGCGTCTTCCTGATGCCAGCCAGGAGATCGATAGCGCCTATTTCGGCCATCACCATGGAGCGTTTCCACGGATAAACCATTGGTTCCAAGGCGATTCCCTTTGGCACGATCATCTGCAGCAATTCGACGACGGCGCCGTCATATCGATCGTTGCCGGCCTTCCATCCGTAGGGAGGATAGATCGGATTGGTCGCGTAGTGAATGACCGGGCATTGGAACGCGGCCGGGCTGTTTTGTTCGGCTGACGGCGTGTTTTCCGGTTCGGACGTCTGTGCGTGTTCGAAAGGCCACAAGGCCATCAGGATCAGGGTGGCCAGGAGACGGGCGCGGACCATGGCATTCCACTCCCTGAGAACGACGGAGAATTGCTTCTCCACAGTTTATGACGGAGCCGGGGTAACTTCCAGTTGATTGACGCGGTTAAGGTTTAGGGGTGAATAGACGAATGGTTTCGAATTTGCCGTCCTGAATTTGCCAATGGGCGAATGTGCCGGTGATTTTTCCCCGTTCGTCGAAAGAATAGGGGCCGGCGGCGCCGGCATAGGAGATCTTTTTTCCTTGCGCGAGGAGAGCCTTCGCTTTGGCGAAATCGCCGGGGCCGATTTTTTCTCCGCCGTCGCTGCTGATGTCCCGGATGGCATCCTTGATTTTCACGCCCTCGGCCGATTTCGCTTTTTCCGCGGCCAGCGCCAAAAGGTAAAGGGCGTCATAGGTCCGGTCGAGATAGAGCGTGGGCGGGATGTCGCCGAACTTTTCGCCATAGGCTTTTTCGAAGGCGATCCGTCCCTCGGAGTCCGCCGGCACCGCCGCCGACGCTCCGGCCACGCCATCGAGAAATTGTCCCCCGACGGCTTCGATAACCGCCGTATCCCTGAGGCTGTCGGAGAGCAGGAATTTGTTGAACAGACCGTTGTCGAGGGCTTGTTTGATCAGAATCGCGCCATCGACCGGATAGGCGATCACCAGCAAGGCCTCGGCGCGTCCGGCGGCGGCGGCTTTGACTTCGCCGCGGCTGCCGGCCTGCTTCGGATCGATGGGGACGGCCGCGGTGACTTTGCCACCCATTTTGGCGAAAGCCTTGGCAAAGGAGTCGGAAAGGCCTTTGCCATAATCCGTATCGGCATAGACGACGCCCACGGCGCGATAGCTTTTGTCGCGCGCCACCTGCGCCAAGGCGGCTCCTTGCTGGACATCGGATGGAACGGTGCGGAACGCCAATCCTTTGGACTCGAGGTTGTCCAGGCTGGCAGCGGTTGCCGATCCGGAAATGACCGGCAGGGTCGCGGGTATGGCCACAGTGGTGGTGACGGCCAGGTAAGCCGCGCTGCTCATGGGGCCGACGAAGGCATTGACTTTGTCGGTGGTGGCGAGCTTGCGGGCCGCCTCGACCGCTGTTTGCGAGTCGCTGTGGTCGTCGGCGACGCTGACGGTCATCGGTGCGCCGAGAACGCCTCCGGATGCATTGATTTGGGCGAGTGCCAAGTCGATGGCGTGGCGGGTGGCCAAGCCATAATCCGCCAAAGCGCCGCTGAGAGACAGGACCGCTCCGATTTTTACCGGTTCGGCCATTGCCGGTGTGCCGGCCATCATCATGCCGCCGAACAAGGCTGCTGCCAGAGACAACCGGATCATCGTCATATCTTTCCCTCGATTTCTTCTTTTGGCCGGAGCCGCGGGGGCCAGAGTGTAGATGGCCTGTCGGATCGACGCAACCGGGGCTTGGTTTGTTCATTGCCCTCAGTTGCCGCGCGAACGCTCGCGCTGGCGCTCGAGCCGCGCCAACGCGTTGAAGCCGGAGTTGAAACAAACGGTCATCGCGCGTTCAACCGATTGGCCTGCTTTGCTAACGAACTGTGGTGCGCGATGAAAAACCGCTTTCAGACCGTCTTCCGGGGAGATACATTTCGCGTTCTCATTCAAGGAGCGGGGTTCATGGCCGGTAGCGTCAATAAAGTCATTCTGATCGGAAATCTCGGCCGCGATCCGGAGGTCCGCCATGCGCAGGACGGATCGAAGATCGTCAGTCTCAATGTTGCCACCTCGGAGAGTTGGAAGGATCGCAACTCGGGGGAACGCAAGGAAAAGACCGAATGGCACCGCGTGGTGATCTTCAATGATCGCGTCGCCGATGTGGCCGAGCGTTATTTGAAGAAGGGGTCGAAGGTTTATATCGAAGGCGCCTTGCAGACCCGCAAATGGACGGACCAAAGCGGCGCCGAAAAATATACCACCGAAGTGGTGATCGGGAAGTTCAAGGGTGAATTGACCTTGCTCGATGGTCGCAGTGAAGGCGGCGGCGGCGGGGCTTATGACCAGTCCGGTGGTGACTCCGAGTATGCGGCGCCACGGCAGCAGACGCCGGCGGCGCGTCCCCCGGCCAGCGGCGGCGGTGCCGGTTGGGATGCGCCGGCGGATCTTGACGATGAGATTCCCTTCTGACGTCGATTACCGACTGACAAAAATGAAGGTGGCCGAAGAGTCTGTTCTTCGGCCATTTTTTTATTGAGGAATGAGCGGCTTGCCGGATCGCTTCCCCAAGACGCGATGCCAGCGGCATGGGTATGAGAAATAGGGGCCAGGGTTATCGCTTGGACAGATGACAGCACAGGGTATATGCGCGAGTCGGAAGACGTGGCAACATACGCCGATGTTCATAGCGGCAATGGAATTCAGCAACAGCCTATGTTCGGGTGAGAAATAAATCGGCGACGATGTGCCCCTTCCTGGATAACGCAAGATGACTTTCTCAAAAAGTCTTGGTCAAAAAGCCTCGCTTACGGTCTCTGTCAAAGAGCCAGGGGATCATTCGCCCCATGGAAACCTCGCGATATTGTCGGTCGGAGCGCTGGGCATCGTATTTGGCGACATCGGCACGTCGCCTCTTTACGCGATGGATCAAATCTTTCACGCCGGTATAGAGCGAACGCCGGAGAATCTGCTGGGTGGCGTGTCCTTGGTGATTTGGACTCTGACGCTGATCGTCGCCATAAAATATGCAATATTGGTTTTGCGCGCCCAGAATGACGGTGAAGGCGGCGTTTTCGCCCTTTACGGCCTGCTCCATGAACATAAGCGGCGGGGTACGCAATATCTGCTTTGGGCGCTGATGCTGGGGGCCGGTTTGCTTTTTGGCGACGGCATGATCACCCCTGCGATTAGCGTTCTCTCAGCGGTCGAGGGACTGGCGGTCGCCACTCCGGCGCTGGGCAAGACCGTCATTCCGATCACCATCGTTCTTCTCACCGTTCTATTTTTCATTCAATCGAAGGGGACGTCGGGCATCGGACGGGTTTTCGGCCCGGTTCTCGGCGTCTGGTTCGCCGCAATTGCCCTCCTCGGCGCATGGCAAATCGTGCACAACCCGGAAATCCTCCTGGCCTTCAATCCGCTTTACGGCTTCACGTTTCTGGGCCGGATGGGGGTCTTCAATTCACTGCTGATCCTGGGCGGACTTATGCTGGTCGTTACCGGCGGCGAGGCGATGTATGCCGATGTGGGGCATTTTGGAGACAAACCCATCCGTCTGAGTTGGTTCACGGTCGTGTTTCCCGCCTTGCTTATCAACTATCTCGGTCAAGGCGCGTATCTGCTGGGGGGCGCCCCGGTGGTCGGCGACAATCTTTTCTACAGCCTCGTGCCGAAGCCGATGCTCTATCCCATGGTATTGCTGGCGACGGCGTCGACGGTCATCGCTTCACAGGCCCTCATTTCGGGGGCTTTCTCCCTGGCCTCCCAGGCCATACGTCTTGGGCTGTTCCCCCGCATCGTGGTGGAGCATACCCACCATGCGCATTCCGGCCAGATCTATATTCCTTTCATCAATTGGGCGCTTTACGTCGGATGCGTGCTTTTGGTTCTGGCCTTCGGTTCCAGTTCGGCCCTTGCGGCGGCCTATGGATTGGCGGTATCCGGAGTCATGGTCATCACGTCCCTGGCGATGGTTCCCGTCGCCCGACACTATTGGAATTGGGACGCGACCACGACGGGACTTGTGTGGGGCTTCCTAACGGCGGTCAATGCCTCGTTCCTCGTCGCCAGTTCGATCAAGTTCCTCGAAGGTGGTTTCGTGCCGCTTTCCGTGGGTGTCGTGGTTTTCCTGGTGATGACGACGTGGAAGTGGGGTCGCAAGGCGACCTTCGCCGCTTATTCCGCGAAGCACCGGATGACCATGGCCGAATTGGTCGAACTGCATCGCCATTCCACCGTCTTTATGAATAGAAGCGCTCTGGTCATGACGCCCCGACCGTTGCACCACACAACCGACCGCACCCCTGCGTTGCTCCAAATGCTTTGGGAGCGGAATGGAATTCTACCGCAAAGGTTGATTTTTATAGAAATAATTCACCGTATGGTTCCGTACATTAAGGAAAACCGCTTCGTCGTCACCGTCTTCGACCGCGACACGGACCGAGGAAGAAGCATCGTTAGCGTCGAGATGAGCTTCGGCTTTATGGAGGAGCCAAACGTTGAGTTATTGCTGGAAGATATGGCAAGACACCACGATATAGATCTTCCACTGGATAGGCGGCAGTGGATTGTTCACGTTTCACACGAAAATATACTTCCATCACGCAGAATACAATTTTTATCATTACTTCGGTTTAAGCTTTTTATTTTTTTACGCAGCATATCAATACATGCATATCATTATTATGGACTCGGCGATCAGGTGCAGCTTTCCGCTGAGATCATTCCCGTAAGGGTGAAATAGCTGCTTTGGTTCGCCGGGTTGCAGATCGTGCTCCACACGGACTTTCGTGTTTGTCACCAGCAGTCTCCCAACTCCGTCAATGCCAGGCAACACCAGTAGCTGGCGCCGAGGCAGAGGATGTCGTCGTTGAAATCGTAAAGCGGTGTGTGCAGGTCGTGGACCGATCCGTCGGCATTCATGCCGTTGCCGATGAGGATGAAGGCGCCGGGCCGTTCGGCCAGCATGAACGAGAAATCTTCACCGCCGGTGTTGGGACGCTCATTCACATCGACCCTGTCCGGACCGACGACGGCCGCCGCGGCGCGGGCGGCGATCAAAGTTTGCGCCTCGGCATTGACCAGCGGCGGATAGCGGCGATGGTAATCGACCACAGCCGCGCAGTGGCTGGCGGCGGCCAGCGCCGTGGCGACTTCTTCCAGACGTCGTTCCAGAAGGTCGCGGACGTCACTTGAGAAGCATCGCGCCGCTCATCGCCTGCAGGCAGGACAGGACCGCGATCATCGACAGAAGCGCTTGGGGCGATCCCAGTTGGGTAATGAAGATGAAACAGGGGTAAGCCGCCAACACGAATAGCGCCCGTGGCAGGATCATCAGCAGGCGCCCATCATTCGGGCGTGGCGCCCTTTCCGGCGATTTCGCCGGCGAGTTCCGCGACGACATTTCTGAAGGCGGCGGCGGCCGGCGATGTCGCCAGTCTCTTGGACCAGATGAGACCGAGCGGTTTCAGTGGAAGATCCAAGGGCAACGCCGTCTTTCGAACCGATATCTGTTTTTGCCAACTCTCTACCAACGAAGCCGGCACCAGAGCGCAGAGAGGCATCTCCTTCATGAGGGCATAGATGAAATGCATGGAACGGGTTTCAACAAGGCGTTCCGGATAGGGCAGATTGTGGTTGGCGACGAAGGCCGCGAAGGCATCGGTGACCGGCGTGCCGGCTGGCGGCAGGCACCAGAGCAGATCCAGCGCCTGCCTCCAATCCGTCAGGTCTTCGCCTCCCTCGATATGACGGGAGGTCACGGCGACGTAACAATCGTTCAGGAGAGGCAACCCCTCAAGATCCAGAGACAGCATTTCCGGGATCATCCGGCCGACGACGAGGTCGAATTTGCCCGCTCTGAGGTCAACCAACAGATTGGCCAAAACACCGTCGATCATCTGAACCCGTGCCCGCGGATGGCGTATCTTGAAGCGAGCGATGGCTTTGGCCTCGACTTCGCTCACCGCCTTGGAGACGGCCGCCGGTGAAACGCCTAATGCCGCCGCCGCCGCCGAGATTCCCTTGTGCCGCTCGATCGCGGCAATGATGCGCAAGTGGCGGAGCTTGATGTGGTCGTCATAGGTATGACGCTGCCGGTGGATATCGCTCATCAACAAACGCTCACTTTCAGTCAACAAGGGACAGCGGTTGTCATTTTGGCGAAATCCCTCGTGGGAGAAGTTAGGTGAGGGGGGCTGCCACCGCAAGCGGGAGTGGAACATAGCTGCTCCCTCGGCTTTCGGTCTTGGCGCGTGTTTTCTTCAGGACACGCAAGAAAAAGAGCGGTTCCGACTGGCCCAGGAACCGCTCTTTATGATGTGGTGAAAAAAGGGCGGCAAAAGAGTGTTTTCCCCTTTTGCCGTTATTTTTTTGTTATTGATATTTCTTCATGATTTCGGCCAATTTTCCGCTGCTCCGCAGTTTGGCGACGCCGTCGGTGATTGCCTTGGCATCATCTTCGGGGAAATTCTTATCGCCGGCGATGAAGATTTGCGGGGTTTCGCCGAGCAAGGGGCCTTGCTGCAACTTGGTCGAATCGCCACCGGTTTTGGCAAACAGATAGCGCTGAACATATTCCGCTCCGGCCCAGGCGTCGACGCGCCCGGCGGCGAGCATCTTGGCGATCAGTTCGTCGTTCTGCACGGGTTCGATATGGGAAAATCCATTTTGTTTGAGCCAACCCTCGAAAGACGATCCGCGCATGATGGCGACATTCAGGTTCTTCGCTTCATCCAGGGTCTTGATCGGCGCGGCGCGGCCCACCGAGAACAACCGGCCAGGATTGTCGAAAAGGTTGGCGATCCATTTGAAGTTGGCTTCGCGTTCCGGCGTGCGGGTCAGCGGAATGATGGCGACGCCTTGCGTCTCATGCACCGCGACTAGGGCGCGGGCCCATGGTTGGGAAAAGTCGAATTTGAAACTCGGTCCGCCATCCGCCGTCACGGCATTGAGGATATCCACGGCCATGCCGGTCGCTTTTCCGTCAACCATGCCGCTTTGCGGCATCGACTCATTGGCAAGAACCGTGATCTCGCGGGCATTCGCCGTCGTGCAGGATAGGAAAACGAGCGCAGAAACCACCAAGCTCGATATCTTCATAGTTTTCGTCCCCTTCATCTATTTGTTTTGGTTTTTTCACTGTTCAACCGTCAAGACGCGCGGATCGAGCTCAGGAAGGTCTGGATCTTGGCGTTGAGGGTGTTGAAACGATTGTTCACGTCGCC
>Ga0209415_10007171_pt1 | contig 19505 bp, 15 predicted proteins | sample PeaSoiSIISIP2007_FD_187696 | JGI IMG/M metagenome (GOLD analysis project Ga0209415, IMG submission 187696) | Peat soil microbial communities from Weissenstadt, Germany - SII-SIP-2007 (SPAdes) (version 2) | ecosystem: Environmental > Terrestrial > Soil > Wetlands > Peat | place: Germany... | reverse complement strand
ATCCCCGACCCTGGGTCGCCTGACAATGACAAAAATAAGAAGACCGGCGATCGATAGAGCGACTAGCACCCACGGAGTTCCAGGAGTCCAGGCCGCGCCCGCATTTATGCCGCTTGACGAATAGGAAGGAGTGAACTTTGCTGCCTCGTTGTTGAAATGGATTAGGGGAGCCACGAACGCAATTCCCGTGCAGGCGAAGGCAAATGTGCTTAGGGTCCGGGAGCGTCCGGAGGAAGCCTTGATCAATCGCACGGCAGCCGCAATGAGAGCTGGTGCACTGAGTACAATGGTCGGGTACCAGGTATAAGCCGCCACGAGGGTCAGCCCGGCAACTGTGAAGAAATTGAGCCACGGGCTCAACGTTGTCCGCCATGACAAGATGATCGCGGCGGCGACGGCGGCGATTGGCAGATCAAACGTTGGATAACCGTTGAAGATCCAGAGACGTCCTACTACGAAAATCTGCACAACTGCAGCCATGGCAGGAAGTGCCACCCAAAAATTGCGCCCACAGAGGCGTGCGACGCTCATACACCCGAGCGTCACTATTGCTCCTAGAGTCAAGAGGAGCACCACCACGTAGGCGTTCACCACCCAGTGCGTTGCCGTTGGGGGGTGCGGGCTCCACAGCCTTACGAGTAGCGTCCAGGCTTGGGGCAGACCCTCACCAGGTCCAGGTGAGGGAATTGAGCTGAAGCTTCCGTGTAACAGGATCTGCCTGAACATGTCGAAGAATGCGGCATTGTCCCACCCGGGAAAGAGAGCTGCGAGCCGTCCGCTCAGATTCAGTCGCAGAAATGGGAGGGCCCACCACAGGGTCGCCGCTGTTCCGATGGTTATGGCGGCAGCTTCGGTCGCAAGCGGCCATTGTCGTAGAGACAATCGGATGCGCCGATTGTGGAACTGGTTTGCGGCAGCGACACCAAAACTCATTGAGAGCAAGATTCCTGGCACATCGATGGTTGTTTCGAGTCGTGGGATCCAACCGAGCAATGTCATCCAGCCGAACCCGATCGCAAAGAAAACGATGAAGCGGTCGGACAGACGTTTAGGTCCAGGCGCAAGAACGAGACAGATTGCCGCGAGAACAACCGCTGTAGGTCCAACGATCACCCCCGAGAGGCGAAGTAAGAGCACCAGCAGGAATCCCAAGACGCCAATCAGAACTGGGGTTGGAATTGATGAAATCCCAAATATGGCGCGACGAGCAATCGCAGTGTCGGATTGCTCTCTTGCGGTTGCAGCCGATGGTGCTCCGTCAGAGCGCGCCTTAGCTCTGATGGAGCCCCGCCCTACTACGCGTTTCTGTAAGTTGTCGGTTGAAGCTCCGGAGCGATCGGAAGATTGGCTCATTCGGGCCCAGAACGACATCGAACGAGCGCTCAAAGAGCCATCGCAAGGTGTGCGTTAGCGGCGACCCATCCGCCGGACGTCTCGCCGAGGGCATTCGAATGATGACAGGTCTTAGAAGGTGTTTTGAGTTGCAAGGGTGCCACGTAGTGTCCTTCCTCGAAGAGCCCAGGGTCGGTGCGTTTCTGTGCTGAGCCTAATAGGAGGGGAGTATCCGGCGCGACAATTGGGCTACACGATCCTGGCCGCCCTGCGGTCCCGACTCCGGCCTGACCGGGTCCGGCTCACCACGGATGGCTTGGCCTCCTACCTGGCGGTCATCGAACCTGTGTGTGCCGAGAACGTCATCCAAAGGCCTCACCCAGCCAGTTCATACTCGGTCACGCGCGACCTCTACGGACACGTCCTTCCGGTCGTCGACGACGCCGTGACCAAGGAGTCGACAAACTGTTTCGGGATCCTTCGCGCACGGATCGCGCACGCCGCACGACTGGCAATAGGGACAAATCCGAGTTTGCCCACCGTGACTAGGGGAGTGACCAGGGGAGATTGCAGTGGGCCTTGGAGGACTCGAAGCTCTGACCCCTTGCGCGTCATGCCGAATAGACCCGTTCACAGCAGGTCGCTGAAGGTCGCCACAGCGGCTCTACCAGGATTTACTGTTCAGCGCCCATCGGGTGCAAGTGGCCAATGGACGCTCCCGACATTCGACCGGGCGTCGGAAGCCCGACGAGGTGGCCCGGCTCGGCCGGGCGCTACCGGCCGACTGTCCCCGTACCCCCGGAAGCCGGGCGCGACGAGAGTGCTTCCCAGAATCGGCGCAACTCCCCGGCATGCAGGCCCCAGCGCAAGATGCCGAAGGCGGCCCCAGCCCCGCCTAGCACGACGCCGATCAGGAGACGGCTGAGCGCCGTGGGGCCCAGCGCCAGACCGATCCCGCACCCGATCGCCTCGAGGACCAGCGCGGGCAGGACCGGGCCGGTGGACCTCGTGAACACCCGGCGCGGCTCGAGCCCGAGATGGCGGGCGGTCGGGGCGAGGATCAGGGGCACCGTCACGAGGTTCCCGCAGATCGTGCCCCAGAACACCCCGGAGATCCCGAGGGGGAAGACCAGCGCCACACTCATCGACAGATCGACCACGACCCCGATGACGGAGGCCCGCAGGATCAGACCGGCGCGACCGATCCCGAAGCAGATGTTCGACGATACCTGCGCCACGGCCCCCACGGCCACACCCAGCATCGCCACCGCCACCGCGCCGGCCACCACCACGAACTTGGTGCCGAGCCAGTCCTTTAGACCGGGGGCGCCCAGCATGGCCACGCCCAGCGACAGCGTCCACGTGACAAGCAAAGTCAGCCTGGTCCCGTCCTGCAGGGAGCGTCGCAAACGCCCCTCGTCCCCTCGGGCCTCCAACCACGACGAGGCCGGGAGGAGCGCGTAGGACGCGGAAGAGAGGATCACGTTGGCCCCGGTCTGGACCTGCGCCACGATGTCAACCAACGCCACGAACGACGGCCCGAGGATCGCCGAGACGATGACGCGATCCATGAGCGTGTACACGGCCGAGATCGGTCGGAGAAGGAAGACGATCCTGGCGTACGCGCTGAGGCTCCTCAGTTCGGCCATCGAGCCCCCAAGCCGGAATCCCCTCGTCTGGGTCCACAGCGCCAGCGCGCACAACGCGAGGGCGAGCCCGCTCGCCCCCGCCGCGGCCCCCTCCACCCAGGTGAGCTGGTGGGTAACGGTGGCCGCCAAGGCCGTGCCCCCGGCGATGCCCGCCCGCCGCATCATGTCGACCGTACGGCTGAGGTCGAGGCGCTGGAACCCCTCGAGGCAGGACACGCACCCCTGGAGGGCGAGCTCGGCCAGCACCTGGAGGCCGAGGATGAGAATGGCGGTCTGCACCATCGGCGCGGCGTGGGCCGGGACCCGGCCCAGCCACTCGATGATCGGCCATCCCACCACGACGACCAGGGCGGCGCCGAAGACCGCCAGGCCGGCGAACAGCAGGACCGAGGTGCCGACCACCTTTCCGAGCAGGCCCTCCTTGTCCACCGAGGCCCGCGACGCGACGGCCCGGGTGACCGCGGTGGCGAACCCCCCGTCCAAGATGGCCAACCAGCCGGTGCTGGCCGAGAGCGTCTGCAGCAGTACCCACCACCCGTAGGTACGCAGCCCCAGACCATGGAGAACGAAGGGCAGCGCAATGACGGTCGTGACGATCGTCCACAGGTTCGAGGCGCCGGTCATGCCCGTGTTGACGAGCACCCGTCGACCGAGGGGCTTCTCCTCGTCGCTCATCGGAATCCTTCACCTGCGGGCGGGGACGCCGCGAACAGGCGATCCGGCCATGACCGCGGTGGTACCACCGGCAGACCCTACCAACGTGGTCGACGCGAAAGCCGCCGTGGCCAGGGACTACTAGGGGCGTGGGTCGGAACCGGCGAGCGGGCCGGTCCTGACGAATGACGGAGGCTGCGGATTTGCCGGGGCGCGGGCTTTCGCAGCGTGCGGGCTCCCGCGAAGGCCCCGATACGTCGGCGTGCGAAGGCCTGGCGAGGCTCATCGGCCCCATTCGGGGCCCAGGTGGCGTTCGATAGCTTTCGCAGGTTGTGGCAGACGACGCTACAGAGGCGCCGTATCGTCCTTGCCATCACCTGTGCCGTTTGGCTCGTCCAGTTGGTCGGGTATCTGAACCCGAGCGCGCACGTCCCGCACTCTTCGAACGCACTCCGCTTAGGAGCGGTCTTCCTCGCCGGATCCGTCCTCCGCCTCTGACAGGATCGGATTCCCGATTCGAGATGGCTCGCCAGGTGGCGGTCGTACTGGTGGCTGCCGGCTGCTCCCTTCGCGACCCGAGCCTAATCGCCGGCCTCGCTCTGGCCTATCTGCTTCTCTGGTTGGACATTCACCTGCAGCTGCAACGACTCGGGCACGTAACGACATCTCCTTCGGCGTCCCACATTTACGCCTTCCCCGTACAACAACTCCTAGCCACCTGGAAACGTGCAGCGGTTCGGCTTAGTGATCTTTACCGCTAGCGCACTGGCCTGCACCGTTCCGTTCGCCATGGGGAGCTGGTTCGGAATCGAGCGCCGGACACTGCTCCTCGGGAGCTGGACACCCCGAAAGAGGGTCCGGTGGGCCTTGGCGGGCTAAAGCTCTTGAAATGATGGTGGCCGAGCGCTCCCAGGATCACATCGCAGATCCGGTCTGATGTGCCCCACACCTTTCAGGTGCGGCCCGCTGCGATGAATCAGCGTATGCATTGTACGAGATTGGTGTGAGCGCCGGACTTGCAGCCGACGACCGCGCAGGACGCACGAGCACTCCCGAAAAGTCGGCGAGGACTGTGCCCGTTCAACTGACGGTTAGGCTGGCAGGTCCTTGCGCTTGGGCATCCACGGATACTTGCGCATTTAGCGACTCTTTGAGTCTTGAGTTGAGGTGCGGGCGGACGCCATCAAATATGCAACCGTTACCTCGCCGCCGTGATCCGTGCGCACAACCGAATCAATCTCGATATCGCAGAAACCAGCGCCAGTCCACAACTCAGTGACTTCTGTCTCGGTAAAGAAATGGACGGTCCCGCGGCCAGCCAACGGACCTTTGGTAATACCGCGGTACGTATTAGCTTCGACACGCTCGCCCGTCTCCCAGCCCGTCATGCCTACGCTGAATAGTCCCGTAGAGAAAAATCTGCCCCCCGGCTTTGTCACGCGCTGACACTCTTCGAGGATTGATCGGATAGCGGCAGTCGGATTGGCATAAATCGCGGCCGAATCGATGACGGCATCAAAGTGGTCGTTCGGGTAGGGCAATTTCGCCAAGTCTGCAACGTGCAGTGTTGCTGTGACGCCCTCAGCGCGTAGTCGGGTCGCCGCACGCTCTATGGCTGAGAAGGAACCGTCAACTCCGTGGGTTTCGAACCCCTCACGCGCCAAATACCAGGTAACAGCTCCTGCACCACAACCCAAGTCAAGGAATCGGACAGCGCTCCGTGTGGTCGAGTAGTAGTTGCGTGCGACAAATCGAATCACTTCCTCGGAAGGGTACGCACCCCATGATTGCTGCTCATGGATCGCCTCCCAGGTCGGGTCGAAAGTTCCCATCGTCCTCACTCTGACTCATCACTCAGCCGCTATTCGTACGCTACGACTTTGTAAGATAGGGGTTGCGATCAAATCGGACCACCGTCTCAGGCCGTATTGGTAATGGTCTTGGTTTGCAGCCAGCCACTCAGGCCTGCATCGCGGGGCGGCGGCGGGAGCCGTCAGGACAACCCGCCCTCCGACCGGTCGTCGAGCATCAGTCGGTCGATGGCGTCGATCGGTGGAACCCGCATCAGCGCCTTCGCCATTAGCGCCACGGAGCTAGTGCACGGGTCGTGACCCGGTAGATCACAATTGCGCTTACGACCGAACCGACGATGGCTGCTGCACCGGCAATCACCGCGGCCCAGAGGATCGCCACGGTTGAACTGACGTGCCTGTCAATCGAGCGGTTGCGCGCGATGGGCGACCGGTGGACTCAGGCGACCGGGGGGACTTACTAGGGTCTACCTGGTACTTCGTTGGTCGGGCTGCCCGGATTTGAACCGGGGACCTCTGCGTCCCGAAGCAGGCGACGTGGCGTTCGGCCAGCCAGTCGTCGAGCGACGGCGGCAGCAGGAATGTCTAGTCCGGGTCGTAGTGACGAAAGGTCTTCTCGGCCCCCGACGGGGGTTCGTGGCGGGGACTCGACGGCCCCTCCACCTCGAAGAGCTTGGCGCCAGAGCGAGACCGGGTCATGGCGCCAATTCTTCCCGATCCTCAAGGAAATCGCGAGCCTTTGAGGTCCTGTCCAAGCTGCAGGACAGAGTCGGCTCACTGGCTGATTCTGACCCACGCTCCTAGCGGTCCGACCGGGCCCGGGGCGTTGGGTCCGCGCCGTCCGCTCTCGGTATGCTCCATGCCTATCGAGGGCACCTCTGATTCGACGGCCACCCGGCCCGGCGCGACTGGTCTATCCGTTTCGATCATCCTCCCGACGCTCAACGAACGTCGGTTCCTACGCGACTGCCTCGACTACGCAGGCGTCGCCGAGATCCTGGTGGTGGACGGGGGTCGGACGACGGCACTGCGCACATCGCCCAGTTCTACGGGGGACGCGTGGTGCTCCTGGTCAACCCGAAGGTCACCGCCGCGGCGGACATGAACGTCGGCATCTGGGCGGCGAAGGGCGACGCCGTCTGCCGGGCCGATTCGCACACCCTCTACGCGTCCGACTACGTCAGCCGGTGCGTGGCTTTACTCACCGAGTCGGGGGCCGACAACGTCGGCGGCCGGATGAGGCCGGTCGGGGTGACGGCGTTCGGGTGGGCCATCGCCGCCGCGACCTCGTCGTCGGTCGGCGTCGGCCCGGGGCGCTTCCACTACCACGAGGGGGAACGCATCGAGGTAGATACGGTGTATCTGGGTTGCTGGTGGCGATCGACCCTCGAGGACCTGGGCGGCTACGACGAGGACTCCCTCCAGTGGGCGGCCGAGGACCACGAGCTGAATTTCCGGATCCGCCGAGCGGGGGGCCGGATCGTCCTCGACCCCTCGATCCGGTCCTGGTACTTCCCCCGCGAGACCCCCGGCGCGCAGACCTCGACCGCCTCAAAGGTCCGGGCGGCGTTCACCCCGTCGCTCTCCGACGCCCGAAGGGCGGCCACGGCGCAGAACCCGGCGTGCGCCAGGATGGGGGCCAGCCGGCGCCACCACGGGCCCCGCGAGGCCGCCGACCAGGCCGTCACAGCCACGAGCGCGGCGGGGGCGAGCGGCCGCCACGTCGGCAGCGCGTGATGCTTGGACAGGTTCGAGGCCTTCGTTACGCTGTAGTTGCCCGCAAGGCGGCCGCCCAGCTCGGCCGCGAGCTCCACCTTGCGGCCGAGGAGCGCGAGGCCCGCCGGCTGCGATCCGAGGTCAACCCCTCCGACGGGGCGGCCGGCCAGCCCCACGTGGTGTTCCTCGCCCCGCGCAGCTGGGCCCACCACGTCCAGGTGGAGGCCGTCCTCGCCCAGGCGCTGCGGCTGCGGGGAGCCCGGGTCACCTTCCTCACCTGCGGCGGGGGCCGGGAGATCTGCGACCGCATCAACGTGACCGAGGGCCCGCCCACTCCGTGCCGGACCTGCCGGGGGTACGTCGAGCCCGCGCTCGGTGCGCACGGACTGCACCACCGGGCGCTCGGCTCGTTTGGCGGCCCCGCCGGTGAGCCGCGCTGGCCGTTGCTCGACACCCTGTCGATCTCCGACCTAGTGGACGTCGAGGCCGACGGCCTCCCCCTTGGTTCGTTGGTGGACCTGCCAGCCGCGTGGTTCCTGTTGAGCTCGGACGTCGCGGCGGACCCCCTCTCGGGACAGATCCGACGCTCGTTCCTCCGCGAGGCCCGGGTGGTGGCCAGACAACTCGACGGGGCCCTCACCCAGTTACGCCCCGACATCGTGGTTCTGTTGAACGGGACGCTCTTCTTTGAGGCCATCGCCCTGTACCTGGCGCTCGAACGCGGGATCGACGTCGTCAGCTACGAGATCGGCCACCGGGCGGGGTCCCTGTTCTTTCGCCGGGGCCCGGTCCCGGCCTGCCGCTACGACATCGGCGAGCTGTGGGATCGGGTGCGGAACCGACCGTTGACGACCGCTCAAGAGGGGGAGCTCGACCGTTACCTCGAGGAGCGCCGGACGGGGCGGTCCGCCGACACGCCGTGGGGCTTCCGAGCCGCTCCGGTCACCGACGACGCCGGGGGGCGCTCGGTCGTCCTGTTCACCAACGTCACCTGGGACACGGCGGCGATCGGCCAGGACGTGGCCTTCGGCGACATCAGGGTGTGGATGGATGCGACCATCGGGCTGATGGCCGAGCACCCGTCGGACCGCCTAACGGTGCGCATCCATCCCGCCGAAGTCAGCCACTCCGGCCACCGGACGCGCGAGCCCTTCAGCCGGTACCTCGACCGGCGCTACCCGACGCTGCCGGACAACGTGACGGTCATCGAAGCCGACGACCCCGCGAGCTCCTACGACCTCATGCGGTCGGCGGACGTGGGGCTTGTGTACACCTCGACGTCGGGTTTGGAACTGGCGCTCATGGGCGTCCCGGTGATCGTTCCGGCCGCGCCCCACTACCGGGGCAAGGGCTTCACCGTCGACGTCTCCACGGCGAGCGAGTACCGGGCGGCGCTCGAGCGCGCCCTCGAAGACCCCGGGACGTTGCGGCCGGACGTCGAGCTCGCCCGCCGCTACGCCCACGCGTTCTTCTTCTCCGCTCCGATCCCCTTCCCCCAGGTCACCGAGCCGCTCCCCGGTCTGGCCCGCCTGGCCGTCCGTCACGCCGACGAGCTGCGGCCGGGGGCCAGCGCCTCGCTCGATCGCATCTGCGACTCGCTGCTGGCCGGGACGGACTTCTTCGAGCAGTAGGGGTGCGGGGCCGGGCGTCAGCCGGCGAAGCGGTTGACCAGCTCGGCGACCCGGTCCATGTCCTCGGGCCGGTAGCGGTCGTCACAGGGGATCGTCAGCTCGCGCCTCGACAGCGCGAACGCGGACCGGTGGCGCTCCCGGTCCACCGCGCCGGGCAGTTCCCAGTGGACGGGGCAGAACACTCGGTGCTCACTCAGGCGCAACCGGACGCGGTCTCGGTCGTCGAGCAGGACGGGCAGGCCGAAGGGAACCGAACCCGCCGGGACCTCCCCGAAGAGGGGCTCGACCGCCCCCCGGTCCAGACGGTCCAACAGGCGTCGGGCGTTCGCAACGCGCCGGGCCGCGATCGCCGCCGTGTCGATCCCGGCCAACTGCGCCACGCTCTCGGTCGACATGGCGGACACCCCGTGGTCGTCCGCCAGCGCCGCCTCCGCCCGGGCCAACAGGCCCAGGAACCCGTCCTCTCCCCCGTCGCCGGACCGGGTCCACGCAGCCTTGGCGGCGAGGCCCGCCCGGCGCAGCTCGGTGAAACCGCCGGGGGGCGACGTCGACGCCAACGCCGTGGTCGGCCGCTCGGCGGCCAACGCCCCGCCGTCGCTCAGCCCGACCCACTTGCGCACCGAGGCGACCCGGTCGCCGGGCAGATCGTCGGCCCAGGCGGACAACAGCCCGTGCGTGAGGTCCCAGGCGACCGGGACGCCGGCGCCGGCCAGTCTCCCGAGGCACTCGACCACGGCTTCGGCCGGTGGCCAGCCGAAGAGCGGGACCGCCAGCACGACGCTCTCGTCGGGGGACTCGGCGACGGCGTCCTCCCAGTCGCGCGCCTCGGGGTACCACGAGGGCCCGATTGCGACGAACCGCAGGTCCCACCGCCGGGCGGCGCCGAGCGACGCCTCCACGATGCTCGGACAGAGGTAGGCCGGGAGGACGAGGCGGCTCCGGCCCACCTCGGCCTGGGCCCGCAGCCACAGACGGATCGCCTCTCGGCCGGACCGGGTGAGCACGAGGGGTCGGGGGCTGGCCAGGCGGTCCAGCCTCCGGGCCAGGGACGAGTCGGCTGGTGCACCATGGGGGGCCACGAGGCCGAACTCGCCACCCACGGTGAAGGGAGTCGTCACCCTCGGTCGACGAAGCGCTTGGCGGCCAGGCGGTCCAGGTCGACGGTGGCGACGATGTCGGCGGACCGGCCGGCGGCGCGCCCGTCCCCGTAGGGATTGGCGCCCGGGGTGAGCGAGGCACGGAACCCCGGGTCGAGCGCCCGGGTGACCGCCGGCGCCACCTCCGACGGGGTGGCCGCGTGGATCACGTTCGGCGGACGAACCCGGCCCCGCTGGCGCATCCCCACGTCGACCACGGGCAGCGCGAACGTCGCGCTTTCGACCAGGCCGCCCGAGGAGTTCCCCACCATGAGATCGGCGTGGGCCATGGCGGCGGCAAAGCGGTCCCCGAGATCTGGGACCAGGTGGAAATGGTCTAGCTCCGACGCGGCTCGCCCCAGACGCTCGGCGATGTACTCCCGACCGACATCGGAACCCGGACTCGTGGCGATCACCGTGCCCCCGATGGCGGCGACCACCCCCAGGAGGGCGTCGAGCTCCCCGGCCAGGGCTCCGGGTTGCGCCGTCGGGGGGTGGTAGGTCAACAGGACCAGCGGCCGGGCGATCGGGAAGCCGAGCTCGCGTTGCAGATCGCCCAATGGGATCCGGTCCGCGTCCTCGATCAGATGGTCGATGGCCGGGTCACCGACCACGTGGATCCGCCACTCCTCCTCGCCGAGCTGGCGAAGCCGGCGCGCCGCGTCCTCGGTGCTGCACAGGTGCACCTGCGCTAGTTTGGTGATGGCGTGCCTGATCGAATCGTCGATGGACCCCGAGGTCACGCAGCCGCCGTCGAGGTGCGCGATCGGTACCGATGCGATGACCAGCGCCCGGGCGACGGCCAGGAGCTCGTGGCGGTCACCCATGACGACGGCGATCTCGGACGACGACCGCCGCGCGTGCTCGCTGACCCCCTCCGCCAGGGCGTGGCCGGCTCGGATCAGCTCGGCCGCGTCGACCGCCGTGCGCAGGCCCGTCGGCACCTCGAAAAGTTCGTGGGCCGCCGACACCTCGGGCCACGCCGCCGCGGCCACCTCGCTGACCACCACCGTGGGGCGGACCCCGCGGGCCGCCAGGGCGTCGGCCACCGCGCTGATGGCTCGGACATCGGCCCGGCTCGTCGAAACGAGTAGGGGGCGCCGCGGGGAGTTCATCGGTCGTTCTTGGTCATTGGGTCTGTTGCACTGTGCATGGTCGAGCCGACTGTAGACACCCGTGCCCGTCACGCGCGACAGGGACCCACCACAGGGCCGTTCCTCCAGACGTTCGGTCATCCCGACCCCCCGGGTTCGAAAACCACGAGCCCGGGCCGTGACCGCGCCCGGACCTGGGCGGGGGTAATGTCACGGTCGCCGGGGTCCGGGGAAGGCGCCTCCGTTTCCGCGGAGGGGCCCCGAGCACACTTCAGTCACTTGTCGGAGGATGCATGAACACGCGGTTGGCGGCAATCACGATTGCTGCTGACGCGTCGGTGCGTGACGCCCTCCGGGCCATCGACCGCGGCAGTGTCGGACTGGCCCTGGTTGTGCATGGGGGGCGCCTCGTGGGCACGCTCACCGACGGCGACATCCGCCGGGCGGTCCTCGGCGGCGCCACCCTCGACGACCGCGTCGAGACGTACGCCAATCCCGACTTCACGGCCGTCGACCCCGAGACCGACCGTTCCTGGATCCTCGACCTGATGCAGGCACGGTCGCTCCGGAACATCCCGGTGGTCGACGCCGGGGGCCGACTGGTGGGCCTGCACGTACTGGGGGAGCTGATCTCGGGCGAGCCGCGCCCCGAGCGAGCGCTGATCATGGCCGGGGGGCGGGGCAGCCGGCTGCAACCGCTCACCGAGGTCCGGCCCAAGCCGATGCTGGCCGTGGCCGGCCGGCCGATCCTCGAGCGGATCGTCCTGCACCTGGTGGGCTGCGGGTTCCAGCACCTGTTCATCTCGGTGAACTACCTGGCCGAGCAGATCGAAGCCCACTTCGGCACGGGTGAGCGCTTCGGGTGCCGCATCGAGTACCTGTACGAGAACGCGTCCGCCCCCCTTGGCACGGCCGGCGCCCTGGGTCTCCTGCCCGACGCGGTGCGGTCCGCCGAGCTCCCCCTGCTCGTGATGAACGGGGACCTCCTCACCCAGTTCTCCCCCGCCGCCCTGCTCGACCACCACGTCGCCCGGGGCAACGTCATCACCGTGGGGACCCGCGATTACCTGCACCAGATCCCATTCGGCGTCGTCGAGACCGACGGGGACAGGCTGGTGTCGCTGCGCGAGAAGCCCACGGAGGGTTGGCAGGTCAACGCCGGCATCTACGCCCTCTCCACCGGCGTGATCCGACGGATCGGGGCCGGCGCGGCTCTCGACATGCCCGAGGTCATCTCGGATTGCCTGGGCCGCGAGGAGCCGGTCGGCGCGTTCGCCGTCGAGGGGGAGTGGCTCGACGTGGGGCGGGTCTCCGAGCTCCGTCGGGCCCGCGGGGACGCGCCGTGACCTCCGGACCGCTGGCCGGCCGGACCGTCGCGGTGACCGGGGCGGACGGGTTCATCGGCAGCCACGTCGTCCAGCAGTGCCTGGGGGCCGGGGCCGAGGTCCGCGCCCTGTGCATGTACAACTCGCAGTCCTCGGTGGGCTGCCTCGAGGACCTGCAGGCACCGGAGCTGGATGCGGTGGACACCCGATTCGGGGACATCAGGGACCCCGACTCGGTGACCCGGTTCGTCGACGGCACCGACGTGGTCCTCCATCTGGCCGCCCTCATCGCCATCCCCTACAGCTACGAGGCGTACCGGTCGTTCGTGGACACGAACGCCACTGGGACCCTCAACGTCCTCGAAGCCGTCCGCCGACACGGGGCCCGAATGGTCCACACGTCGACAAGCGAGGTCTACGGCACGCCCGACTCGGTGCCGATCGGGACCACCCACCCGCTGAAGGCGCAGTCTCCCTACAGCGCCACCAAGATCGCCGCCGACAAGCTGTGCGAAGCCTGGGCCTGCTCCTTCGGGACTCCGGTGGCGATCCTGCGCCCGTTCAACACCTACGGCCCCCGCCAGTCGCTGCGGGCCGTGATCCCGACCCTGGTGGCCCAGCTGCTGAAGGACGCCGGGACTGTCCGCCTGGGCAGCCTGGCGCCGCGCCGGGACTTCACCTTCGTCGAGGACACGGCGTCGGCCTTCGCTGCCGCCGCTGCCGCCGACCTCGCACCCGCCGAGATCGTGCAGCTCGGATCGGGCCACGCGGTCTCGATCGGAGAACTGGTCGAGACCGCGGGGCGCGTCCTGGGCGTGACCCCGCGGGTGGTCGAGGACGACGAGCGGCTGCGCCCGGCTGACAGCGAGGTCGCCGTGCTCTTGAGCGATCCGACGTCGGCCCGCGAGCGGCTCGGCTGGTCCGCCACCGTCCTGCTCGAAGAGGGGCTCTGGCGGACGGCGGAGTGGATACGTCCGCTACTCGACCGCATCGACACCGAGCGGTACCACCGGTGAGCTCTCCAAGGATCGCCCTGGCCGCCCCGGACCTCGGGGCGGCCGAGACCGCCGCGGTCGCCGCCTGCGTCGAGTCGGGCTTCGTCTCCTCGGTCGGCCCGTTAGTCACCGAGTTCGAGGAGCGCTTCGGCGAGGCCGTCGGGCGGGCCCACGCCGTGGCCTGCTCGAGCGGGACGGCGGCCATCCACCTGGCCCTGGCGGCCCTCAGGGTGGGGCCGGGTTCAGAGGTGATGGTCTCGGACCTGACCTTCATCGCCTCGGCCAACCCGGCCCGGTACCTGGGCGCCGACGTCACCCTGATCGACAGCGAGCGGGCGACGTGGAATCTCGACCCGGCGCTGGTGGTGGACGAGCTCGAACGCCGGGCCGCCGCCGGAGAGCGGCTCCCGGCGGCGATCGTCGCGGTCGACCTGCTCGGTCAGCCGGCGGACCTCGGGGAGCTGCTGGTGGCCGCCAGACGTCACGGGGTCCCGGTGGTCGAGGACGCCTCCGAGGCGCTCGGCGCCCGTTGGACGAGCGGGCCCCTGGGCGGGCGGGCCGTCGGACGGGGCGGTGACGTCTCGTGCTTCTCGTTCAACGGGAACAAGCTCATCACCACCGGGGGCGGGGGGATGCTGGTCACCGACGACCCGGCGCTGGCCCGCCGGGCCCGGCACCTCTCGAAACAGGCGAAGGTGGCGGGCCTGGCGTACCGCCACGACGACGTGGGCTACAACTACCGGCTGACCAACCTGGCCGCCGCGCTCGGCCTGGCTCAGCTGGCGAGGCTGGACGAGCTCCTGGCCAAGAAGCGCGACATCGCCGCCCGCTACGACGCCGCCTTCGCCCAGACGGCCGACCTCGCCCGGCCACCTGACCCGGTCTGGTCGGATCGATCGTCCTGGCTCTACACGGTCCTGCTCGGGGACGAGGCCACCCGCGACCGGGTCTGCCGGTCGCTCAACGCGGGGGGCATCGAGTGCCGGCCCATCTGGTCGCCCCTGCACGAGCAGGCCCCCTACGCTCGATCACCCCGTGTCGGCACCGGGGTCGCCGAGAACCTGGGCGCCCGCGGCCTCTGCCTGCCCTCGTCGGCTGGCCTGGCCCCCCTCGACCAGGACCGCGTTGTCGCCGCCCTCGAGGCAGCCCTCTCCCACCCGGACTGAAACGCCGCCGGGCGGGGCCGCGCGTGGTCCCGAGCCCGACCGGTCGACCCCGGGGCGGCCGGGCCCGGCGCAGGCGCGCCTGGCCGGCGGTCAGGCGACCACTGACCCCTCGGGGAGTGGGCGGGCTAGCCCGGCCCGGACCGCCCGCTCGTGTTCGAGCGGTTCGAGCGCCCGCCCGGCGAGGTACAGCATCCTGACCTCCCCGCCGAAGCTCCGCTTGAATGCCAGCAGTGAGTCCGCCGGGTCGGTGGTAACCCCGCCGCCCAGGTTTACCTCGCACACCCCGGCCTGCCACAGGGCACCGAAGGCGTGCCAGTTGGCCAGCGTGGTCGCCCCAGCGGAGTCGCCCCAGCGTACGCTGTGCAGATAGGCGGACCTGGGTCCGTTCACCAGGTACAGCACGGCCGAGCCCCCGCCGGTCCCGATGCACTCGACCGCGACCAGTGCGTCGGCGGCGTGGGCGGCCAGCGCCTCAAAGTAGGTCGGGGTGAGTCGCCACCGCTCGGACGCGCCCCGCTCCTCCATGAGCGACGCGTACCGGGCGCCGAAGCGCCCAGCGGCAGCCGCGTCGAAGGGCACCACCGTCGCCTCGGACTCCCGTTCCGCCCGGCCGAGGTCGTAGCGCCGGCCCGAGGACATCTGTCGCCGGAGTTCGTCGGGGTCCGCCAGCTCGAGGACGCAGTAGGCCTTCTCCGGCCGCGCCCCCCACGCGTCGAGGACGGGCCGGGTGGTCGAGCTCCACGGGCTGAACACGGTGACCTCGCTCACCACCCGCTGCGTCCGGAGCAGCGCGTCGAGCCCTGACCGGGCGGCGGCCGCGTGCCGGTCCCCACCCGACAGGTGCGGACCGCCGTAGTCCGCGGAACGGGCCAGGCCTCGGTCGCCTGCGGCCGGGGAGACCACGAGGACGGCCGAGCACTCGAAGCTGGCTCCCCGAACGGACGCGATCGCCGGCTCGGCCCCGGACGCGGTCCGCAGCGCCCGCAGGTACCCTGGGCCGGCGAAGGGCTCGGGGGGTAGCGATCGCAGCCGCGCCTCGAATCCCGGGTCGGCCTCGGTCAGGAACGAGAGCGCCAGGTCACCCAAGATCGCTCCATCGGAGCCGCTCGCCGGTGGCCAGGTCGCGCACCGGGGAGCGGCCGACCGCGGCGTCCCGCTCGTGGGCCGGGATCCCGTCGAGCAGGGGGCGCTTCGGCTCGATGTCCTGGCGACCCAGCACCGAGCCGGCGGCCAGGTCGTGCGTGACGTAGAGCGCCTTTCGCACCAGCGAGCGGTTCTCCGCCTCGGCGTCGACCCCCGCCGATCCCCCCAGCGCGTCCTGCACGGCGCGCAGCTCGTCGACCCACGCCGCCGCGTCGGCGAGCGGGAGGGAGGCCGTGTGGTCGGGCCCGGGCGCGGCGGGGTCGTGGGTGACGTGCTTCTCCACCGTCACCGCCCCGAGCGCCAGTGACGCCACGGCCGCCGCCGACCCGATCGTGTGGTCCGAGAACCCGACGGACCGGCCCGGCGCCATCTCGGACAGGTGGCCGACTCGGCGCACGTTTGCCGAGGCCAGCGGGGTCGGGTATGCCGACACGCAGTGCAGGACGGTCAGGTCCTCCACCGGTTCGAGCTGGCGCAGGATCCAGCCGACCTCCTCGTCGGTGGCCATCCCGACCGAGAGCACGACAGGGAGAGACGACGCGGCGACCGCGTCCAGCAGCCAGGGGTTGTCGGCGTCTCCGGACCCGACCTTCACGAAGTCCGGGCGCAGGGTCAGGACGTCGGCCAGCGCCCGCTCCCCGTCCGCGGTGCAGGCGAAGTCGACCCCGAGCTCTGCGGCCAGGTACCGCAGCTCCGCCAGGTCCGCCAGCGCCAGCTCGAGGGGGCGGAGCAGCGCCCGCTGGTCGACGGCAGCCTGGTTGGGCGCCGACGGGACCGAGGCCGAGAGCAGCTCGTCTTCGATCCAGTACTGGAACTTGACGGCGTCGAAGCCGCAGGCGGCGGACCAGCGCACCATAGCGGCCGCCCGCGCCGGGTCACCGTCGTGATTCACTCCGATCTCGGCAATCAGGTAGGGCCGGCGGCGTGCAGTCACTGCGCACCCGCCAGCAGCCGGGCCCGGGCCATGTCGGACGGATCGTCGATCTCGAGGGCGCGCCGCTCGGGGACCGGCGCCAGGGCGATGGGCTCCGCGACGAACGGCCCTCCGGCTGCCACCCGCTCGGTCCACGTGGCGAAGGCGTTCCCCGACGGCAACCACAGGGGGGGTAGCTCCTGGGTGCGCAGGGCGGAGAGGAGCGGCGCGGCGGCCCGCGCCAGCCCCGGCTCGTCCTCGACCAGGAGGAAGCCGCTCTGGGCTGGGACCCGGACCGCGGTGAGGGAGCTGCGCGCTCCCGGCGTGTCCCGCAGCGCCCGCACCACGGCGCGCAGGTCGTCGGCCTCGGTGAAGGGCGAACTAGGCTGGGCCACCACCACGATGGTGGCGCCCGGGGGCGCCCAGGTGCGCACCGCGTGGACCACCACGCCGTCCATGGGGGCGCGCTCGGTGGCCAGGTCGGCGGGCCGCAGACCGGGCACCCGGGCCCCGGCCGCGCGGGCGATGGCCGCGTAGTCCTCGCTGTCGGTCGAGACGACAACCGACCCGAAGGCCTCGAGGGCGGTGGTGACCGCCCGCTCAAGCAGGCTCCGCCCCCCCACAACGGCCACGTTCTTGCCCGGGACCCGAGTGCTCCCCGCACGGGCCGGGATCAGGCAGACGACGTCGTCGTCTTTCACAACGCCAGCACCAGCTGCCCCACATGCGAACGGCCGGCGTCCCGTGCGACGATCCCGGGGCGTCGCCGGCGCGCCAGGAACAGCGCGAACGCTGGGGGGGTGAGGTATTGGATCTGCACCATCAGCCGGTCCTCGGCCCCGGAGTCGATCCGCGCCCCGAAGTGCAGGCACGTACTGGTGTCGACGAGCAACAGCCGGCCGGGTGAGCCGGTGAACGCCGTGACTTCACCGGGCGCCACCACCGAGGCCACGCGATCGTCGGGGACACGCAGGCTGCGCCCGCCGTAGCGGTAGTGGACCGCCTCTTTCACCTGGCGCGACGCCCGGGCCGAGAGCAGGGTGAGCGGGCCGTTCGCCTCGGCGACCTCCGAGCACAGCACGAAGACCTTCACCTGGCGGAGGTCGTCGTGATCGCAGTGGAACAGCTGGCTGCCTCGCGTCGGGCCGGTGATGGCCGAGGCCCGCATGATCTGGATGCCGGCCAGGATGGGCACCATCCCAAGGTAGGCCGCCGCCGTCGCCAGCAGGCCCTCGTCGAGGGCAAAACGGGCCAGCGCGGACGTGGTCGGGAGGCCGTCGAGCCTCGTCCCGAAATCCTCGGGCTCCTTAAGCACCTTCGGGTCCGAAGCGGTCGAGGCCCGCCGCACGGTCTCGGACACGACATCGCCCAGGTCGCCGAACTCGCGGTCGCAGATGACGAATCCGGCGTCCGGCGGGATGCGGACGGGCGGCTCGGGCAGTTCGGCCAGCGCGGCACGGCGCTCGGCCATCTCGCCGGCGCGCAGCCGGGCCAACGCGTGCCAGTACACGGCCCTCCGCCGGTCGTCCCCGCCGACGGCGAATACCGCCCACTTCACACGTTCGCTCAGGCCCTGCACGTGGGAACGGATGCTCATCTGTCGGCGGACTCGGACACGGACGCATCGTATCGAAGGCGTGGCTGTGGCCTGGAGGGTTCCGCTCGCGAATCGGAATCTGCTATGCCGGAGTGGTGACGAAGGACCTCGAGCCGGCCCCGGCGGTGAACCCGGAGTTCCGCACCTACGTCGACGCCGCCGGCCACCAGTTCGAGTACGCGCTGATCCACCACCGTGGGTCCGACGGACTCGTCGTCCATCTCAGCGCGTTCTTCGGACCGGACGACCGGCACCGGGTCAACCGGGACCAGCACCTGGGCTACTTCCACCGTCTGCGGATGCTTGGCAGTGACTCCGCCCACGACTGGCTCTTCCTCTGCGACACGTTCGGCGCCCACCACAACGGGACCTACTACTCGGGGGAGGCCGGCGACCTCTTCGTGGAACGGGCCATGCTCGAGATCGTGGGTACGGTGCTGGCCGAGCGCGGCCACGGGCCCGAGCGGGTGGTCACTGTCGGCTCGTCGGCCGGCGGCCACGGGGCGCTCGTCCTCGGGCTCCGGCTCCATACGGCGGGCATCGTCGCCATCAGCCCCCACGTCGACCTCGACGTGGCGGCCCGGCTGTGCGGCCGCTACGACGAGGTCGCCTTCGCCTGCGCCGACGGCGACCCGGCCTCCCCGGGGAACTACCCGGTCACGCGGCGCATCGGCACGCTTCTCGGCAGCTGGCCACCGGACAGTGAGCTGCCCCGCCTGTTCGTCCAGACCGTCCGAGACGACGTGGGTGTGTACGGCGAGCAGGTCCTCCCGTTGGTCGAGTCCTGGCGGTCGCACGGCGGGGCGGTCGAACTAGACGTGCGGGTGACGGGGGGCCACGACGCCCAGTACGCGACCCGCCCGCTGCTGATGGACGCTGTCGCCCGGATCCTGGCCGGACGGCCCATCGACGTCGGGAGCTACCAGGACGATCCGGCCTTCGCCGCCACCGTGCTGCGCCGGCCGTTCTCACTTCGGTTCCGGCGCCGGCTGCGCCTGCGCACGCGCTACCGGGCCCTGGCCCGGCGGCTCGGGCGCCCGGGAGCCCCCCTGCACTGAGGACCGTCCGGCGCTGGCCGTCGGGGACGGTCGCCGGGCGCCGGTAGCCTGGGGCCCCGACCCCAGGACGCGGAAGAGCACGTGACCGCCATGCTGGCGAGTGAGACCAGGCTCACCCGCGAGGCCTACGACCGATTAGATGGCGTGTAGCGGGAACCCCCTCCGGTCAATACTCAGTGCGTCACGCTGGACGCACTGAGTATTGACAGGAGCTGGAGGAGGTCCCCATGCCGATCGTAGGAGGGCTGGACATTCACCGGGCGCAGATCACCTTTGACTATGTGG
>Ga0209415_10007170_pt1 | contig 19509 bp, 14 predicted proteins | sample PeaSoiSIISIP2007_FD_187696 | JGI IMG/M metagenome (GOLD analysis project Ga0209415, IMG submission 187696) | Peat soil microbial communities from Weissenstadt, Germany - SII-SIP-2007 (SPAdes) (version 2) | ecosystem: Environmental > Terrestrial > Soil > Wetlands > Peat | place: Germany... | reverse complement strand
GACTTCACGTTTACCGGCATGAAGTTCCGGATGAACGGGTATCGCACGCCGTGGGTGGCTGAGAAGATCGAGGCTGGCGATGAAGGCGCCGTCAATGGTAACCGGCTCCTTCTGACGCTCGGCAGCGCCCTCAGCTGGCATTTGCGCGGGTTGTTCCTGGGTGCGAGCACGCCCACCGCCGATCCGTCGCAGCCGGCGGGTGTGCAGGGTGCCGCGTCCACCGAGCTCATTCAGACGATCGGCATGCACTACTGCGGTCCGATCGGTGAGCACGTCGGGATCTTCAACGAGTTCTACATGTACGGTGGCGGACTCGGCCCAACGGCCGCAAACGGCAACCAGGGTGGCAACCGGAACGGCTACATCGGACTGAGCCATTTCACCCTGGTGATCAGCACGAACAGCAACGGGAACATCTACGGGTTCGAGGGCGCGCTGCTGCCGTCCCCCGGGGCCCACGACTTCATGCAGCTGAACAACGATCCGACGCCGAGCAACATGTTCCGCAACCCGGGCATCATCGGGAGCGGCGCGCCGTATGTGTTCTGGAACGTCTACGCCTTTGTCGGTGACCGGTTTGGGTTGCAAATGGGCGTAGAGCCGGGGGAAGACAACCTTGACTACCGGAAGTTCAACTACCGGATCGAGAGCGGCTACTTCCTGGCCAACACGGATGCGAATTTCTGGCGTCTGTCGGCCGAGTTCAAGGCCGGGGACGACATGATCCCGGGCGTTGCGACGCTGACCTCATCCAACGACGGCGTACGGACCTTGGTCCCGGCGGACGCAGTGCGCGGGATTTCGCAGACGCGCGCGAGCGGCCAGCCGCTGTCCTCGTTGAACATGGGCGACGCGTGGCGGTGGTTGTTTGGGATCGCCGGCGGGTTCGCCGATCGGGGGCCGTCGAGCTTCGACATCTCGATCAGCAAGTCGGTTGAGACCGAGACGTACACCGACGCGAGCGGCGAGAAGATGGGCGCCTACGGCGGCGAGTTGGCCTACTACTACGATCGGACATGGGGTCTCGTGCTCCAGTGGAGCAACTACGACACGTGGAACTTCACGGACCAGAACGGCGTCGTGCACCAGATTCCGACCGACCCGAGCTGGAACTTCACGGTCGTACGTCGCTTGGCGATGAACTTCTGCGTCTACTTGTCGTACGGGAACAGCGAGACGTATGCGCTCGATCAGAAATGGCAAGACGGGAAGAGCTGGGGCATCTACCTGCAGTACCTGTGGTAGCGTGACTTGATCGCCACAGGGCTTTAGGCAGGGCGCGAGACCCGGGTCGGCGCCTCCACCCGGGTCTCGTGTCTTCGCTTTTTCTGGACATGAAGTGGCTTGGGCTTCATCGGAGCACAGGAGAGTGTGCTATGCAAACCAAACGGCTATCCCTGGTCTTCCTCGTCGCGGGGGCCGGCTGCAGCAGCATGCAGGTCGTGCACCCCGCGGACGTGATCCCGTATCAGCATCCGCAGCACGTCTACGTGAAGGAAAGAAGCGGGGAAGTCATCGACGTGCACAAGCCGCGTATCGATGGAGACACGCTGCGCGGCGAAGTCGCCCAGCTGGGTGAGCCCTACTCGGTGGCGCTGAAAGACATCGTTACGGTGAAGGCGCTCGAAAGGGATAAGACGAAGACGTGGATTGCGGCGGTCGGAGGCGTGGCCCTTGGCTCATTCGCAATCTACGAGCTGACGCAGAGCACGGCCAGCCATGTGAACGCGCCCTGTTTGGGCAACTTGGCTGTCGAGAGCGAGTGCCAAACACCGGCGTACCTGCCTTAGGGTCGACGGTGGCGTCGAGGCACTAGGCTGGCGCGCCCGTTCTTCCACCGCCGGGAGGGCGGCCGCATCGGCCCCTGTCCGTACGCTCGTGGCGTTCTCAGGCGGGTGCGTGGGGATCCGGGCGCCGTCACGACCAAACACCGTTCCGGGTGCATCCGCTACACCTGGTCAGCGGGGAAGTCGATATGAGATCAGTCTCGCGGGTCTTGTGGGTCGGACCCCTGCTCCTGTTCCTGCAGTTGTACGGGATCGGTGCCGCAGCCCAAGCGCGCTGGACCGTTGAGAGCAACAGCAGTCTCGCCTGGTGGCAGATAAACCCGAACCTGAATCACTTGTGGGCGACTACGTGTCCAGCCGACCCCGGGTGGCGACCTGGTGAGTCCCGCAGCCCGGGCTGGGCCGTCAACCCTGCGCTCGAGCTTCCCTCGAACGGGTACGCCGACGGTTCAGACACCGTGCACGTGCCCCTCTACCCGCGCTACAAGGTGCGCCACCTCTGCGAGGAGGCCGTCCGGGGCGAGATCTCCGTGGGGGATACGGTGCATTGGACCGGCGTTCATGGATGGGTGACGGTACGCAGCGACGCGATTGTCTCAGGTGAGGCTGTCCGCGACGTGACGATGCACCAGGTGATCGAGGCTTCGCGCTATCCCCTGATCCGGTTCACCGTCGACAGCGTCCTCGGGATCGCGAAACACGGTGATACGCTCGAGGGGAGTGCCATTGGGACCATGACGGTCCGCGGGATTTCAACCCCTATGGTCGCGACCGTCAAAGTGCTGCCTGATTCCGGCGGTCTCCGGGTGCTCGTGAAGTGGCGCATCCCAGCCTCTGCGCTTTACCAGCTCGCTCCGACGTTGCACACCATCGGTCTCGGCCTCAACCTGAGGATTTGGAAGGACTTCTTCATGGGTGGCGATCTCGTGCTCCGACCGGCGGGGGGCGCCGCGAACTAGCCCGCCCAGGTCTCTCCCACCCTCCACCCGGTGCGGCGCAAGAGCTCCTTGCATTATGAGGGGAGACGGCCATGAAGGGGAAAGTGTGCGGGCGGCCTCAAGGGGTCTTTTGCTGGGGGTAGGCAGGGGTTCAAGACAACGGCCCCCCATGCGGGGGGGGCCGGATTAGCAATCCGCGATGGTCGCGGAGCGCTGAACGCCGGTAACGGACCCCAGGAGTACGCCCGGTCCCCGGCGGGCGACGCCGCCTTCCACTACCGGTAGGGCGTCGAAGACGTCCGGGCGCCAGCGCTTCTTACACCGCACACCGTGCACACGATGGGGGCTGTCGTGGCCCCGTCATCCGTCCTGCATCACGGCCCTTCCTATCTTCTCGAATGCCATCAGAGCGCGAACTGCCGGAGCACGCCGAACTGCTGTGAGAGCCATGTCATCCGCTGGAAGAAGACGAGCAGGCCGATGGCAAGGAGTAACAGACCGCCGACTATCTCTGCCGCGCGTACGTAGCGCCGGAAGCGCGACACAAATCCCAGGAGGTAGTGGATGCCCAGGGCGGCCGCAAGAAAGGGGATGCCGAGCCCGAGTGAGTAGACGGCTAGAAGGCCAACCCCTTGAGCGAGGGTCTGACGCGTCGCTGCCAGCGTCAGCACGGCGCCGAGGACGGGCCCGATGCAGGGCGTCCAGCCGAAGGCGAAGGCCATGCCCACGGCGTAGGCCCCAATCAGTGTACGGGGGGCCTGTCGCGTCTGGATTCGCTTTTCGCGGTAAAGCAGGGGGATCCGTAACACGCCGAGCATGTGCAGTCCGAAAATGACGATGACGACGCCCGCGATCCTCGCGAAGAGGGCGGCGCGGCTTCCTAAGAACTGGCCGATCGTGGTCGCCGACGCTCCGAGCGCTACGAACACCGTCGCGAAGCCCAAGACAAAAGCCGTCGCGGTCATCGTGACCTGGCGCACGAGCGCCGCGCGGCGCGCGGGATCGGTAGGCTCGCCCGACAGATCGCTGTACGAGATACCCGAGACAAACGAGAGGTACCCGGGCACAAGCGGCAGGACGCAGGGCGACAGAAAGGACACGACGCCGGCCGCCCCGGCGGCGATCAGGGGAACGCTATCCATGCAGCGCCTCCCGCACGGCCGTTTTCACGGCCTCGCTCGTGGGGTCGAATTCACCGATCCAGCGCTGGGCGATTTTGCCTTCCCGGTCGATGAGAAACGTTTCCGGCACGCCGAGGGTTCGGAATGTTTGCGAGACCCGCTTGTCGGGATCGCGGGCAATGATGAAGTGGAGGGCATACGTGTCGATGAAACGTTGGACGTCCGTATTGGAGCCGGCTTCGTCGACGCTCACCGCGATCACCTCGAGACCGCTGTCCGCGAACGCCGCATGGAGTTGCTCAATCGCCGGCATCTCCTGGCGACAGGGAATGCACCAGGTCGCCCACACGTTCAACAGCACGGGGCGGCCACGGAACGTGCCCAGCGCGATCGTGTCGCCGCGCATGGTCGTCGCGGAATACGCGGGGGCTGCGTCTCCCACTTGGAGGGGTCGGAATGCACCGCTCCCGCCGCACGCGGCGGCGAGAGCGGCCGCGCACACACGCCACTTCATCGCGTCCTCCTTGGTGTCAGCTTACACGGCCGCGCCGTACGATCACCTGCGCGCCGCCGATGGGCTGTTCGCCCATGGGCATGTTGGGCATCTTCTTCATCATGGTGGTCATCGCCTGCCGCTCGGCCTGCGACGCCTCGACGCTTTCCTCCGACCAGGCCATCGTGACCGTCGAGTCGGTGAGAGCCAAGACCGGAAACCGCGCCACACGCTTTGGGGCGCTCACTCGCGCCACCGGCCCGAACGTGTTGCCTCCGTCACGCGAGACCCGGACGACGACTTGAGGCACATCGCGCGTCCCGTCGTCCCAGGCGACCACGACCTCGCCGCCCGCGCCAAGCGCCATCTGGACGTGGGCCGGCTGGGAGTACTTGGCGACGCCGAGGGCGATGGGTGTGCTGAAGGTTCGCCCGCCATCGACCGACCGCGTGTAGAACACGCCAGCTGCTCCCTCCTTACCGGTCCACCACGTGACATGGAGGCGGCTCGCGGCGTCCACCTGGATCGAGGGACCGGCGTGCGGGCACCCAGGGTACGTCCAGTCATCCGCATGGACCCGCACCGGGTCGGACCACGTGAGGCCGTGATCCCCCGAACGCGCTACGACGATGTCCCGGATGTTGCCTGGGAACACCTCGCGCCACGCAACGAAGAGTGTTCCGTCCGACGCTGTGGCGAGCGCGGTCCGGCAGCAGGGGCAGGCTTGGCCCGTCCCGACTCGACGGTTGGGCTCCCAGGTGACCCCGCCGTCGCTTGAGCGCGTGATGAACGCGGCGGCTTCGCCTTCCCGATCGTCGATCCACGATACGTAGATCGAGCCATCGGCGGCCGCGTGCAGGCCGTGGAAATTGTGCCGCCGCGCGAACGCCGGTTCGTCGGTAATGCTGACGGGCTTGCTCCAGGTCTTACCCCCGTCGGTGGAGCGCGTGAACCGGAGCGCCGCGAGCGGATAGCGCTTCCACGTCACGACCTTCGGGACGACGTAGAGGGCGTTCAAGACTCCGTCGCGGCTGTAGGCGAGTTTCGGGGGCGATTCGCCGTGGGCTTCGACCGGCCCGAGTGAATCCCTGAGTTCGACCGGGGGTGCCCCCCCGACCGAGACGTATAACCGCCCGTCGGTCCCGCTATCCGGGGCCGACACCCACGCCAGCGCCTGCACGCCCGTGGGCGACACCGCGAACATCGGCACGGTGCCCACGGGCGTGGCAGTCGTCGCTTGCGGGGCGTCGGTAAACCGAACGGCCGGGCCACGCGCATGGCCACGCAGCACCGCAGCGACCACGATCGCCGCCGCGACACCCGTGGACACCGACATCGTTCTCCTGTTCATCGCGCCTCCCATCCCCTGAATGGAAATCCTGAGCCACGTCGGCATCGCGGAGCCTGCGCCCGACCGCACGGGCCGGGCTCGGGCTCCCGCGGCGGCTTGGCGGCACTTACCACTGACAGCGGACGCCTCCCGTTACCGTCCGGGGCATCCCGAGCGTCTCGGACGACGCGCTCGTCGTCCCCACATCCACATAGTCGACGTTGGTGAGGTTGATGACCCCGACATACAGCTCGACTTGTTTGGCCAGGCGGTAGGAGGTGCTCATCCCGAAGAGCACGAACGAGGGCTCTGGAATCGTCTGGTTCACGTCCAAGTACATGAAATCGCTGTAGCGCAACCCCGCGTAGAGCTCCCACAGCGAGGTCACGTCCCACGTCACGCCGAGTGTCGCGAGATTCTTCGGAATCGCCCCGAGCTGCACGTCGATGGGGTCGCCCGTCGTCGTCGCAGTGTAATGGCTCTCGGTGTAGGTGTAGGAGACGTCGACGGTGAACGACCGCGTGGCTCGCACAGTACCCACGAATTCGAGGCCCCGCGCGATCGAGTTCTGACTGTTCGTGTTGTAGCTCACCGTGGTCGGGCAATTGGAAAGAGTCGGACCGCAGATCGCGATCACGGGTGCTGGTGCCGTGGCCGCGCTCGCCACCTTGTAGGTCGTGATGAGGTTCTGCGTGTAATCGTCGAACGCCGTGACGCCAACGGTGACCATGGATGTCTTGAAGTCCACTCCGAGCTCGCCGCCGACCAGGGTCGAGGGCGAGAGGTCCGGATTGGCGATCGAGATGGACGTGCTCGACGAGTACGACCGGTACAGGTTGTTGAGGCCAGGGGCGCGGAATGACCGGTACGCCCCGCCCCGCAGGGAGAAGTGGTCGCTGAGGGCGTAGCGCAGTAGGACGCTGGGATCGAAGGATCCCCACGTCGTGCTGGGCACGGCGGTCGAATTGAGGGCGCCCTGGACACCGTTTGTGTATTTCCACATGTCGGCGATCCCGTCCTCATTGGTCCAGTAGTCGTACCGGAGACTCGCGGTGGCCTCGAGCCGCGAAACAGGTACGAAGCGAAGCTGGGTGAACACGCCCAGGAACTCCTGTTGCCCACTGCCGAAGTTCAGGCGATTGACCGTGGTCGTGGCACCGTTTGTCGTGGTGGGTTTGTTGTAGGTCCAGGCTGAGTCCTGGCCCGCGTCCAACCGGACGTCGACCCCGCCCTGCGCGCTCGCCAAGATTCCCGAGAGCTCGGCGGAGGAGAGGATCGCCGAGCCACCGAACTCATGGTAGGGGTTTAAGTCGTGGGAGTTGGCATATTGGACGAGTGGTGAGGTGGTCGACGTCGTATTGCAGCTCGCAGCGGACTGGAGGTAGCACCCCGCGCCGTTGTACTTGTCGAAAGTCAGGTATTGACCCCAGGCCCGCATGTCCAAGCGCCCGCCGCTTGTGAACGTCTTGGTAAACCCACCGGCCGCGTCGGGACTCGTTTGGAGATTCTGGCCGAACTGATACCCGCCGATGTCTTCGTTCTGGCGATGGTAGCCCGCGCGGAGGAATGCGTTGAAGTCTCCCTCTGGGGGCGTGTAATACGCCGCGATCGACGCGTTGCCGTTCGTCGCCGCGTCCGTCGACTTGCCGGGGACCGTGCTCAGAAACGCGGCCGGAGTCGTCTGGTAGCCGTTCGTGTTGAGCACGTCACCCGAGAGCCGCACCGAAAGACCGTTGCCGAACACGAGGTTCTGCGTCACGGCCGGAATGCTCGTGTTGAGCGACCCATAGTTGGCGTCGAGCTGGGTGCTGTTGTCGGTCGGTTTCTTCGTGATGACGTTGATGACGCCGGCGACGGCTTGATTGCCCCACAGGCTCGAGCTGCCACCGCGCACGACCTCGATGTGGTCGATCGCCGAGAGGGGCATTTTGAACCACTGCGTCGTGCTGTAGAAAGGATCGAGCACGGGAATCCCGTCCACGAGCACGAGGACGGAGGCGTTGCTTGTGACGCCGCGGAGCTTGGTCTGGTGGCCGGTCGGGTCCGTCTCGTAGAACGGGGCGCCGCCCATGTTGATCCCCGAGACGTCTCGTAACAGCTGGTCGAGCGTCTGGGCCGGGGACTTGGCCAGCTCCTCCTGGCCGATCACGGTCGTGTGCAGCGGCATGTGCTCGAGCGTCGTCGTGGTACGGGTCGCCGACACTACGACGGCGGCCATTCGGACCGCGCCCAACGTGAGATCAGCCTCGGCCGTCTCCCCCGCCGTCACCGTGACGGTCAGTTGAGCGGGTTCGCGACCGACGTACTGAGCGACGATGATCTCCTGACCCACCGGCACATCCTTGATCCGAAAGACTCCGTGGGCGTCGGTGAGCACGGCGCGGTCGGTTCCGCGCACGGACACCCGGACGCCGGCCATGGGGGCCCCGTCTTCCCCGATGACTTTTCCCTGCAGCTGCCCGGTCGCCTGCGTGGCCTGGCCGGCGGGTGGCGCTCCCTGTCCATTTTGGGCGACGGCGCGGCCCATGAGGCCGAGACTCAGGACGAGTACGAGCGAACCTGTGGCCGCCCGGGCCACTTCAAGGCACCGCCGCAGCACGCGGCGATACACGTGGAACACGTACATGGCACACCCTCCCTGCCTTAGCGTGTGAGGCGAGCGCGCTCCTTGCGCGAGGCAAGGGCGCTAGGGACTTCGCGCTACGCGAGGTGGGCTGGCGGACCGAGAGCGAAGGGAAGCTGGTGTGGCCTGGGTAGAACGAGGACGCGCCCGCCACGTGAGATCGGGTGCGCGTGGGTTAGGAGGACTCTCCAGGCGAGAGTGGCCGGGGCGCTCGGCAGGGCGCGCACGCCTGCACAGGCGCAGGGGCAGAGATGGCTACGATCGTGCGCAACCGAGTTGTGCTGAGAGCGATCGGGCGCGTGGGCCGCGTGCTGCATGCCGCACGGCATGGCGGTCATGCAAGCGATCATCGCCGAACGCCATACGACAAACACCGTGATGAGGGCGAGCGAGGTTCCCGCCCTCGACAGGCGCGATAGACGAGTCCTCACGATCGACCCTGTCCTAGCGGCCGCCGTGCGTGCCCACTCCGCGTGGCACGATCGGGTTGGCTACGGTGCGTATGACACCCCTCATCAGGCTGATCGACGTAAGCCGGTTCCGTCTCGGGAGCCGGCACGCGTGTAGCTCGACTACGCGATGAGGAGCGGGGGGCCTATCGCAAAGGGGCGCTGGTGGGGTGTCGCGAGGCGGGCGATGACGGTGGCTGGGCGCGCAACGAAGGCACGGCAGCTGAACGCCTGGGGCAAAGCGACCGGGGCTTTGGTCGGGAGGCTAAGCGCCACCATGCAAGCGCCAGTGCAACAGCAATCAAGCGGGGTTGCGTGATGCGGGGGGCCGCTGTGGTGCGGGGCGCGACCCATATCCTGCGGCATGGCCATTCCGCAGGCCATCATGGCGGGATGCCACAGGGTGAGCGAGGCGAGAATGACAATCGCCGTGCCGGCTTGTAGGAAACGCGACCAACGCTTCACCAGCGTAACGTGCCGCTTGCCTCAGCGTGTGTCAAGGCTTTCCCTCCGATGTCGCTGCAACTGCCAGGTTGTGAGCGAAGTGCAGCAGTTGCTGCGGGGGGTTGCGCCCGTTGACGAGACGCTGACGACCAAAAAGTTCAACGGGCTCGAGGGCACGTTGGAGCGCTGGGCGACTGCTACAGGGGAAGAACCCGACGGCCGTGGCGGCGATGCCCTCCGCCGCTACGGCCACTGGTTTTCAACTTGCTACTAGAACTCCCGTGTCGACTAGCTTTTGCCCCGGCAGAAACGCCTGGTCTTGGCATTCGCTCTCGACCATCAGGTTGCCGAGGCACGGCGGATTGACGTGACTCGAACCACTTTGCGTGAGCTCGTAGATGGGTTGCTGCCCGTCGGTGCGAGCCGCTAAGTGGTTGAGGGTGCGTCGGTGCGCCTCAGCGGGCGACGGCGACCCTGGCCTGATAAGCGTGAGGTCGGAGGTGAAACTCCTTCCGGGCCCACTCACGGAAGGCACAGCCCTGGAGCGCTTTACGAAGCTCTTGGGGTGGCGGCGAGGTCGTGGACTCGTCGGCGATTTGCGGGGATACGGATGGGACGCTGCTGCGGGCCTGTCGCAAGCATGCAGGGAACGCCGAAGCCGTCGCGGTCGCCCCTGGGATCCCGTCTTTCGACCGTGTATCGATGCCTACACAACCTCGGTGTCTCGCTGCGTGCCATTCGCTCGGCGCAACGCGGCCGTACCGTCGCCTCACGTTATCAGAGTGACTCTAGTCTCGAGTCGCACCTACCGTGATGTGGTCGGACGCTGAGCGCGATGCGCTGCTCTTGAAGGTCCTGTCTCGGGCCGCATGACCTGCCCTGCCAAAAAATGGGGGTCACCCCATGCGAGTCGACGAGGACCGTATCTACCTGTGGTTCGGAGTCCGCGAAGGTAGCCTGTGGTCGGCCTGAGATCGATTGAGTTAACGACTAGCGGCCTTTGCTCGTCATCAGACCGTCTGCGTTAGGGTGTTATGCCGTTCTCTTGAGGATGAATTGGTCCTCCTCGATGGCGACCAAGTGGACGGACTGGGTGTGCAGAAACTCCGTCACAGCGCGCCGGACGGCGGCCACCTCCCTTCGCCCCTCAACGTAATCATCACCGGTCAAGTAACCGCCGACTTTGACCTTCGGTAAGAAGCATTCTAGATCCTGCTTCACAAATTCATAGAGGTGGTTCCCGTCGATGTACACCCAGTCGAAGTACCCGTCGGGAAACTCTTGAGACACAATGCTCGAGGCGCCGCGGTGGACGCTCACCTGGCCCTGATCCCGCTCTTTCCGGAAGCGCCACATCACTTCCGCATAACGATCGTCCATCTCGGCCTGGCCAAATTGCAGCTGCCCCCCGTAAAGCATTGCTCTATACTCAGGGCCGGACTCGTATTTCCAGGGGTCGATGAGATGCAGCCGGGTGGGCGTGACGATCCGGAGGATCTCAGCCGAAAAATCCCCGAGGTGCACGCCGATTTCCGCGCCTACGGAGAGCGGGGGCAACTGCTTTAGGAGGGACGCGCGGGGGCGGAACGGGGGTGTGCCGAGTCCGAATTGTCGCAACACCGCCCGCGCGAAGGGCCAGCGATGTACGACGCGCCGAACCGCTCGATGGGCGCGAGGCGACAGGCGGATGAGTCGCCCGAACAGGGCCTTCAGCCTAGAGCGCATCGGGCCTCGGGCATAAAGCCCCGGCTAGCAGCCTTCAACAGTCCAAACGCCAGAGGACAGGATGCGACACGCCGTGTCGGTATAGGTCCAGCGGATCGGGGGGGGAAGGCTCGGCATTTTGCGCGAGAGACCCCGCACCGAGCGGAAGACGCTTCGGGCCAATGACGTCGCGCTCAGCTCTCGCAAACCAGCGGTCGACCTAGTTGAGCCACGGACTGGATGAGCGGCGCTCCCGTTCGGCATCCCTCTCACCGTCGGTCCCCTGAGTTCTGTGACCTCCGAAGCGGTTCTAGGATGTGACTCGGTGAGGCGAATCGTCCTCGTCGACAAGGCTGGAGGGGGCGCTTCGGCCGACTTGGGCGGTCGGGTCGGGTGTCGAGTCGCGGTCAACAGTTCGTCGGCGCCCAACTCGCTCACCGGCGCGATGCGCGGTTCAGTGGCGCCGACGGGTGAGGCTCGCCGGAGCGCCGAAGTGCGGTGGGGCCTGCCATGCGACAAAGGTAGCAAGGGACGCGCGGCCGCGGCCCGCGTGTGGTGCGATCGGATGCGAGGGATCGAGGCCCCGTGCGTTCTTGAGCGGGCTGTTTTGGAAAGGGCAGCGCGGCTACGTTGTCGCTGTTACCCCGCCGGGGGTTGCTCCACCAGCGGCGCGGGTCAGTCGGAACCTCACACCAGTAACCCGAACACGGGTACTCGCGTGACCTCGTCACCCTCGTCGCTCACTAGATCGACATCTGACGCGCCTGCGACCCGGGCCCTAGGGTTGGTCCTGGCCGCCACGGTGATGGTGCGCGCCGCATTCGCGATCGGGACATGGCTCGTCACCAAAGATCCACACGCGTTCTACACGGTCGACACGGGGTCGTACGTGGGCCCGGCTCGCGAGCTCCTGATGCACGGGACATTCACCACGGGGGGGCGGCCCGAGTTGCTCCGCACACCCGGGTACCCCTTGTTCCTCCTACCGGGCATATGGTTCGGGCATCTGGTTGTGACGACGATCGCCGCTCAAATCGCCTTCTCCGCCGTTACGGTGGCAGGGGTCTTCGTCCTCACCCGGCAGCTGTTCGCGGACTCCCGCGTGGCCTTGGCCGGGGCGGCTCTGTACGCACTCGAACCCCTCTCCGTCATGTACTGCTCACTACTTGTGAGCGAGACGCTCTTCACCACGATCGTGGTCTGGGCGCTCGTCCTCCTCGTGGATGCCGTCGGGCGTGACCGCCGCGGCTCGCTTGTGGCGGGCACGGCGTTGCTCGCCGCGAGCGCGTATGTGCGGCCGGTGAGCTACTTCCTCCCCCCGCTTCTTCTTGCGCTCACGGGCGGATACGCCGCAGTCACGCGTCGGACACGTCTGCTCCCGGCGGCCGGGCTCGCGGCGGGCGTCGCGATTGTCATCATCGGTCCCTGGCTTGTCCGGAACGGGGCGCTCGGGTTTCAGGGTATGTCCGCCATCTCGGCGAAGAACCTGTACTTCTACGATGCAGGAGCCATTCGCGCGGCTCGAAGCGGTACGCCGTTCGAGACGACGCTCGTCGCGATGGGGTTCGACAGCGACTCGCACTACTTCAGACTGCACCCCGAGCAACGGGCGTGGCGTGCGGGCGAGCGATGGCAGTTCATGGCCGACGAGGGATCTCGGGAGATCAAAGACAATCTTGGGCTCTACGCAGGCATGCACGTCAGCGGCATGGCGCGCGTGTTGCTCGACCCCGGCGCGATTGATCTCCTCAAGCTCTTCCACCGGTACCCCACGCGAAACGGTGGGCTGCTCAGTACGGCTCTTACGCTCGGCTTGCGGCCGGCGCTGACTCGCCTACTCCGGACGAACACGATCGCGTTCGTGCTGCTCGTAGTGATGGCCGCGGGATTGTGCGTGGTCTACGGTCTCGCGCTTCGCGGGCTCTTGATCACGCAGGCTTTCACAAACGCGAGCGTAATCCTGGTCCTCCTCGTCGCGAGTTACTTCGTCGTCATCGCGGGCGGACCAGCTGGGGGGGGCCGCTTCCGTCACCCCGTCATGCCGATCATCTGCGCCCTCGCGGGTGCTGGGCTGTGCGCACGTCGACCGATCTTGGCGAGTTTGTCCAGCGTTCGCATCTCAAAGGAGAGCGGACTTGAGAGGCGAGCATAACTCCACCGATCTTCTGGGGCCTTGTATGGTGTCGGGATTGGCTTCCTGTTTCGAGAGTCGGACAAGCGTGAGGTCGGAGGTCCAACTTCTCCCCGGCCCATTCGTCAGAACTGCTCTGCCTGCTTAGGGTTACGGCGCCAAGCATACGCGATGCGAGGATGACTCGTGTCGCGCTTCTTGATTTTTCACTCCATTTTCCATCGTTTCTCCCGACACCTTTACGACAAGTCGTGCTTGCCGGTCCTCCCGGGGAAGGGAAAATCTGTGCGTCTCACCGTTCGCGACACGTCGCTCGTGCTTCCACAAGGGGTGCGCATGGCTGGCATCACTGCCCTGTGGGCAGCGAGTGCCATTCTTCCGACGTGGGGCTCCTTGCCGACCCCCATGCGTCAGGGCGCGGACCCGGTCAACCATCTCCCGGCGGCGCAAGTGACTGTCGACTCGTCACACCGCGTCATCGTCATCGAGTTGCCGCCGACGGACTTGCCGGCCAGCCAACCGCACCGGGACGTGGCCATGGTGCTGTTGCCAGTCTATCAGGTAGAGCTCCCCACGAACGGGACGATCTACCGCGCCCACATTGACCTCCTCGATGCGGCCGGCCAGCCCCTTCCGCGCGAGATGTTGCATCACCTTAACCTCGCCGACCCCGACCATCGGGAGCTCTTTCTCCCGATCGCCCTGCACATCATGGGCGCGGGGAGAGAGACACCACCGCTCGCGGTCCCGCGGTTCCTGTTCGGGCTTCCCCTCAGACGCGGCCAGCGCTTCCTCGAGAGCGCCATGCTAGTCAACCCGACATCACACGCCTACCCCAAAGTCCGCGTCCGCTTGGTGCTGAACTACGAGCCGGCGGACGGTCCGTGGCCTCTATTCCCGGGATACCCCTGGGTGCTGGACGTGCTGTTCCCTCTCGGCCATCCCCCCGACGGCAGCAAGGCGTTCGACCTGCCCCTCGGCCGCAGTGTGCACTCCTACGAAGGCAGCCCCAGCATTCCGGGCACGATTGTGGGAGTGGGTGGGCACCTGCACAACTACGGCGTGAAGCTTGAGCTGTCCGACGCGACCACGGGGGAGATCATCTGGCAGACCGCGCCGGTGACTGACTCCGCCGGGCATGTCGTCTCGGTCCCCACCTGCATGTTGTACAACTGGCACCGACTCGGCGTCCACATCGTGCCGGCGCATCGCTACCGCGTCACCGCGGTCTACGACAACCCCACTGGGCACGTGATCTCGGACGGAGGCATGGGCCTCGTGGCCGGGCTGTTTGTGCCAGACCGCGGCACGCACTGGCCGGCAGTCGATACCTCCGATACCCTCTACCAACAGGACCTCCGGGCGACCCTCCAGATGGACGAGGGCGGCGCGCGCGCGATGATGCTCATGGACCACATGAGCCACTGATCCAGGGCTTCGGCTGCTCGGTCCTGGAGGAGGCATGGAATCAACGGCACGGCTTGCTCACCTTGGCCAGCTGCCGCGTGCAGTATACTGAGCGGGAGAGTCGTTGCTCGAGAAGTTGTGGTGCCGATTGTGGTGTTGATTCACTCCAGCAAAGTCTTACATCTGGAACCGCTATCCCGACAGATTGCGCGGGCTGTCAACGAGTTAGCGTTTTTGTGTCGGACTTCCAGTGCTGCGTGGGTCGCCTGATAAGCGCGAGGTCGGGGCTTCAACTCCTCCCGGGCCCATTTGTCTCGAGGTTGTCCACTGCGCTCAAGGTTGCCACCCGTTCTTCACGGAGACTTCACAGTCGGCGCCGCCAGTTCCGCGGCGCAGCGGGCCCTTCGTCGAACGAGTCTCTGGCGGAGTTAGCGCGCGCGCCTACCTTCACCCGCGTGCGACGGCTTCCCCGCTTACTGACCACCGCTCTGGCGATCTGGCTCGTTGGCGTGGTTCACAATCCGGCCGTCATGCTGTCTTGTTTTTTCGCCGCCGTACCGGCGCCCTGTGCGAATCACTCCCCTCCGACGGATCACCACGGCACGGGCAGGCCTGCCTGCAGCCTCTGTCTCGGTCTTTGCCCATCGGGCGTTGCAGTCTCAACACAGTCAGTGGTGCTCATTGCCGAACGGCCTCGGCGTGTCGAACGACATAGGGCCCGCAGTCCGTCGGCGGTCGAGCCGCGTTTCCACCGCGGCGCCCCGTTCGCCACCGGCCCGCCCGGCGCCTGAGTCTCGAGACATGGCGCCTCGAGACCGCCTCGGCGGTCTGGGCATTCCGATCTCACGCGACGTTCGAGGAGGAGTAATGGGCACATTCGGGCGAAGAGCACTGGTGGGCGCGCTGGTGGCGTTGACGCTTGGAGCTGCGTCGTCGCGCCTGCGTCACGGGCCGACCTGGGTCGATACCGCGACGATCAAAGGGCTAGTGAAGTTCTCGGGTCAGGTGCCTCCCAACCCGAGCATCGATATGAGTGCGGAACCTGCGTGCAAGGCGCGGTACGCGGCGCCGCCGCGTGATGACGTGGTCCTTGCCAACCCCAACGGCACGTTGTCAAACGTGTTGGTATACGTGAAGGCCGGCCTGCCCGCAGACGCGCGGTTTCGCGTCCCCACGACACCCGTAGTGTTGGGCCAGACCGGGTGCATGTACCAGCCACGCGTCTTCGGCATCATGGTCGGCCAGCCGTTCGAGATTCAGAACAACGACACCCTCCTCCATAACGTCAAGACGCTCGGGAAGGCGAATCGGCGGTTCAACATCGACCAGCCGGGGATGTCCGTGACTCGAAGCGTGGTCCTGCGACCCGTTCCAGCGCTTACCGACGTCGTCTTCGCCTTCACGGAGCCCGAGATTCCCGTGCCGTTTGAGTGCAGTTTGCACCCCTGGATGCGCGCATATGCGGGGGTGTTTCCGCACCCCTTCTTCGCGGTCACGGGCGCGGACGGCGCGTTCACGCTGCCCGGATTGCCGCCGGGTACCTACACCATCGCTGCGTGGCAGGAGGCCTATGGAACCCGCGAGGTCACGGTAACAGTCGGAGCGGGCGAGACGAAGGTGATCGACGTGACCTACACGGGTACCTGACCTGAACCCCTGCGAGAGCCGCACGCCGCCCGGCGTCGCTCGGTAGAGATGAGGCAGGGCCCAAAGAGAAGAAGCCCGGCACCTGAGGTGCCGGGCTTCCTCTTGAGCGAGGCAGCGAAGAGCGGCGCTTACTTGTTTGTGCCGCTCAGATTGCCGCAGGACGTGAATTGCATGGTCACCGTCCCCGAACCCGCGCTCGTGCTCAGCACCACGGTCAAGGTTCCGGAATCAAACCGGGGCGTCGCCGTGCACCCGGCGTTGTAGTGCAGGGGAACGGTGGTGGTGACGGTCACGTTGTAGGTGGTCGACGCGATCGTCCAGGTGCCCGTCCCCGTGATGCTCCACGTGCCGCTCGGGAGCGGCTTGTCCGCCTTGATGGAGCCCGCTGTGTCCGCCGTGAACGTTGACGTCCACGTCTTCGAATTGCTCGGAGCGTTGCCATCCGGCAGAACGAACGAGGTCACGAATCCCGACTCCACCTGCTTCAGGGTGCTCGAGTCCCGGGTGGTGGTCCGCGTCCCGTTCCAGGTCTCGGTGGACCGCACAGCAGCAGAGCCAGACGGACCGCCGCGCTGGCGGATCCGCTCGACCTGCACAAACATTCGCTGCACGTTGTGGTCCGCCGTGGTCGGCGTCGGGTCCTTGACGATGATCGTGCCCAGCAAGGTGTCGGTTTCGGCGAACCCGCCCCCCACGCCGGCGTAGGTCAAGACGCACCCGTTGATGGTGAGGCTCACCGAGTCCGGAACGCCATCGCCGTCCGTATCCGTCGGCGAGCTCGGGGCCCGCGTGATCGTACACAGCGGGGCCGCGAGCCCAAGGTTCCCGATCGCGGGGGCGTCCGTGTAGGTCGCGACGCCACCCGTGGCCGTCGCATCCGATATTTCGCCCTCGGCGTCCAGCGACACTCCCTGCGACACCTCGGCAGCCTGCGGATTCGTCAAAAACGTCGACGACGAGCTACTGGCGGAACATGCGGCCGCGACCCAGGCCGCGGCGGCCACGAGGCCCATGAACTCGAGGGATTTCCGGTACCGCGACATGTCTACATACCTCGACTGCTGGTGGGGACGAAAAGGCGACGCTGCGCCGTCATTTCGGCGCAACCCTTCGCCGGAGCTAGAGTCTTGTCCTGCAAGCTATGCCTAAGTCGCTGCGGAGCGCAAATGTACAGGGTGCGGTCCTGGCGTCAACCCGCCGGTAGCCACGCTTCGCCGGCCTCGTCCGGGCCGTGGGTCAGCACGTCGTCGAGACGGTGCCTATGTTGCCGAGCGCGACCGGGTTTCCATGATCCGCGGCGCAGTCGACGGCCCACACGCCGGCTTCGTAGAAAGGAACCTCGAACGTCGTGGTGGTCGAGCTCGTGGAGTCCGCGATGACCACCTTCACTGTGTCGTTCTTCGGTACCAGAAGCGGAAGGCTGCGACAGACCGTTGCGACGGGCACGTGCGCCTGGACGGGAGGCGAAAGGTCGACCGTGAGAATCGCGGGAACGGAGCCCGAGTTCGCGACCTTCAAATACGCTGCCACGAAGCTAGGTCCTGTGCCGGTCACGTTACCCGCCGTTGACGCACACGCGACGAAGGTCGCCGCGAGCGCAAGGCCGATTCCTGCGATTGCGACACCGGTCATGCGTCCGACACGAGGTGAGTGCTCGTGGCCCGCCGTGCCATCTGTGATCTTGTGTTTATTGAAGCACATCGAACTGCCTCCTCCAAATGTGTCCAGCGTTCTGAAACCTACCCAATGGAATGAAAATCCCCACCGGGTTGCGAGGCAACCTGTTCGCTTCGCGACAACAGCGCGCGACGCGGGTTTGAGCTCGTGCTTGTGAGGGCTCGAGCAGGAACTGGGGCAGACGACCGCGTGTCAATCGACAGCGGACTGCAATCTCGCTCGATCCCCGTAGCGTGGGCATCCGTTCTCCACCTCCCGATCGAGCCCCGGGGGAACGGGTTCACCCACGTTGGGTAGTAGGGTTCCATCTTGGAACACGCCGCATTCATTGCGTTTGCGTTCAACAACCGCCACATCCGTACGCATGAGTCAAAAACGGGTGCGTGACCCTGCCTAGAAGGGGGTTGACGGCGGTCCGCCCGAGGCGCAATATGAGCCTGCCCCGTGAGGCTGGCTCGGGGAAAAGCAACAAATACGAGGCGTGAGGGACGCTGGAACAAGGTGCTTTTTGGGCTTTCTACTCATTCACAAGAGGTGTGTCCCTTCCATGATAAGTCCTTCCAAGTACGCGCTGTGGGGTCTCGTCATTGCGGCCATGGTGGGGCTTAGCTCGGCTGCACAAGCTCAGGGTTCGAGCAACGATGTGCAGCGGGGCGAGTCGCTGTGGCGCGATAAGAGCTGTGACGCTTGCCACTCCATCGGTGGGGGGCGCCGAGCTGGACCGGACCTCAAGGGCGTCACCGACCGGCGTTCGCGGGCATGGTTGAATAAGTGGCTCACGAACACCAAGGAAATGCTGCAGAACGATTCCGTCGCGATGGCGATGGAACAGGATTACCACAACTGGCACATGCCGGAGCAGCGGCTGAGCCCGGCTGACATTAACGCGCTTCTCGCCTACATCGCGGCGAAGTCGCAGTAAGGCAGAGCGCTGCTTAGCAGCACGCGTAGCTAAAGAGGGGGGCGAAGGGCGGGCGGGTGGCGAGCGAGCACCCGCCGCGGGTCGCCTTGGGGAGGCGGGACAGCCGTCACTGCTTGGTCCCTAGTACTCGAAATTGAAGGATTCACAGCGCTCTCCTTGGGGCTCACCGCGCTGGGCCTCCCGTGCGAGCGGGATGTCCCAAGGCAGCGTTAGTCGTGACTTAGAAGGGACGGATGAGTAGTTGCCCCCTCTGGGGGCGCAGCGCCCCCGCCCGCGTAGTGAGCGGCGGGTGGCGCTGAGCAGGTTCTCAGAAGGCTCCCGTCCGCAGGAACTCCGCAGCGCCTATTCACCCATCATACCAACACGAAGACCCAGGGGGTCCTCGCCTTAGCATCCGGAACCGCGTTCGACAACCTCGCAGTCGCGGTCGCGAGATCTCGAAAATGCGTCCAGCATGGTTGATGGGGGTGCAGCGGGTTGTGCCACTCTGCAACCTACGATTTGCGCCGGGTTGGTCTCGCCCGTCCGACGGGTCACCCGCGCCTAGAGCACGGGTTCGTTACCGGATGCGGACCACGTCCAGGCGCGGTACGATGCCGCCGCCCAACGGGTTCGTTCCGTCTAGGGTGAAACTCAGGGCGAACGCGGCTGCTGCGGGTCCCTGCATCGCTCGGATGTAATACCCCGAGCCCGACCGGAGCATGCCGGAGAGGTACACCTGATCCCCGGGGGCCACGGCCGGTACCAAGCCGTAATCGAGTGGGTAGCGGCTCGCCGTGAGCGCGTTGCTCGAGCGGTGGAGGGTGTCGTACGTCGCTCGGAAGGACCACGACGTG
>Ga0209415_10007169_pt1 | contig 19509 bp, 20 predicted proteins | sample PeaSoiSIISIP2007_FD_187696 | JGI IMG/M metagenome (GOLD analysis project Ga0209415, IMG submission 187696) | Peat soil microbial communities from Weissenstadt, Germany - SII-SIP-2007 (SPAdes) (version 2) | ecosystem: Environmental > Terrestrial > Soil > Wetlands > Peat | place: Germany... | reverse complement strand
GGCACTGCGAAATTTGGTGAAGTCCGGCCCGATCTCTCCAAATAGCATCTGCGCGATTCCTGTTCGGATACCCGGAATCTTTGTAAGGTCCACGCCGAAGACGCGTTTGAGTTCAGTACGCAATCCGGCATCGGCGGACGCGGTGCGAACCTTCCGGAATTCGGGCGGCTGGACATCGGCGTTGGGGCTGGCCGGTGTCACCGGTGGCTGGAACTCATCCAGCGCGCCGCGGATCTCGCGGTCGCATTCGTCGATCAACTGCTGATAGCTGCGATAAGCCCTCAACGACTGTCGCAGAGTGAAGAGATGCTCGCTGCGGTAGTCGCCCACAAGCGACTTTGCGATTACTTCTTCGCTCGCTTTGATCCGTTCGTGGCGCAATTTGGCGAGAGTAAACGGATTGTGTTCACCGCTCAGAATGGCATCGATGATCGCCAGCCCGGTCAACCCGGTAATATCGCTGATCACGTGATGCAGTTGCAGGTTCATCTGGTCGAGCGCCTTCTGCATATGATTCACATGCGTGGCGCCCATCTGCACCAGGCTCTCCCGGTGTCGAAGCAGCGAACGCACTGCGCCGACTTCCTGTTCCGGACGATAGGAGGCACGCAACAGGCCGACCGAATGCAGGAACTGAAGCCACTGGCAATCGGAAACATCGGTACGCCGGCCGGGCACATTCTTCACATGCCGGGCATTTACGAGGCACACTTCAAAGCCGCGCTCCTCGAGAATCTGAAACAGGGGAATCCAGTACACCCCGGTTGATTCCATCGCGACCGTCTCAATGGCGCATCTTTTCAGCCAATCAGCCAGCGCATACAGATCCTGGGTGAAGGTCGGGAACGAACGGACGTTTTCGGCATCCCGATCCGCGGGCACGGCTACAAAGATTTCCGTCGCTCCAATGTCTATGCCGGCAGCATGGGGCCGCATCACCGGCAGGACCGCACTGTCCGTCTTTCTCGCTTTTCCCTTTCTGGCCATCGCGTTCTCTCCTTGCCGGAGGCGACGGCCCAGGACGCGAAAACGGGCACTCTCCTAAACGGGATCGCCGCAGACCAATACAACCGGTCCCCGCACGTCACCACTGCATTGTCCACGAGACCTGGAACCAGGCTAGCTACCGGGCTCGATAGCTCCATTGCTCGGCCGGCCTTAACTGCCGTCGTCAACGACAGCATGAATCATAATGCTCCCGTTCCTTGCCTGCAATGACCTCCATCGGAGGTCGCCGGGCTAGCTAGGAAGACGGATGCAACTGAAACTGAAGGGTCGCACTGGTGCCTTCGAGATGGCTGCAATATTTCGGAGCGGCCATGGACCCGAGGCGACCAGAGGTGGGAGTGGCCATTATTGCTTCCTCTACACTCGCCCCGAGTTTCATCCGGTTTCTCATGAAGTTGAGGGAGCGAAGCCGTGCGCGGATTGCGGCGCGACCACCGCCGATTCGGCTGCTTGATTTAACCACCGATCTCGAATCCATTTAAACGCCTTCCTTGCGTTTCGCGATCGGCTTGCATGCGAAGCAGACTAATGCTACCGCGCAACAACAAACAGCCAGCCGCGAATAATGCAACTCCTTCCCACGGGGGTGACTGTTTTCTTATGCCGAGGCCGAGCAGCATCCCGCCACCAACCAACAGTGCGAGACGCTCCTGAAACCGGGAAACTACGCGCGGGCTGTCCATATGACCTCCAAAGCTTCGTGAGCAGTTTGGATTCCGCCAGATCGGGATGAATGCTACGACGGTCGGAATTCCACGCCCGGGGTGTCATGGCCCGCCCACTTCTGGACCATTCCAGTAACGGCGGCTTTGTAATCATCGAGGTCCAGTGGTTTGTGTACAAACTCTTTCGCGCCGAGTGACAACACGCGGCCCACATCCGCTTCGTTCTGGGACGCGCTGAACACAATAACCGGCGTTTTCTCCGGAGGGTACCACGCCAGCACTGCATAACCCGAGATTTTTGGAATATTCAAGTCCAGAATGACGAGATCTGGCACAAAATGAGGGTGTTGTAGTATTTGCAGAGCTTGTTCGCCATCTCGGGCGATATGCAGGTGGACCGGCGTTGGGCACTCTGCAAGGGCTTGTTCAATAAGAAGCGCATCTCCGGCGTTGTCTTCAACTAGAAGCACTTCAGTAATCGCGGATTTCTGAATCGTCTCGATGGTTCTGTCCTCGCTGCAGATAGCAACTTCCGTGTACAGGCCGTTACCGACTTCCAGCACCCGATTGGCTAGTTCCCGCGCTTCGGATAAAGTGCAGCCACGTAACTCTGTTTTCTCGGGCCTTCCATTTTTTCGGACGCAGTGAAGGGTGAGGGTTGGTTCTTTGTCCACGCCTACTCTCCTTCCTAACGGTTGGACGCTGTCGAACCAGTAACCTTTCCCAGGTCCTTTGTAAAGTTGTTGTCGGCGGCTATAAAGTTGTTCTCGGCGGCGCCCATGTGACAACCAAGTGACCTCCGCTCCTATACTCTAGCGTCGCTGCCACAAGCGTCGGGTGACTAGTCCGTACTCAAGGATTGGGCGGTGGAAAGCAATATTCACCAGCAAGACAAAAGCGCCAGCGTCCGCGACGAGGATGCCATCGACCACACCAACCACGCCATACCGGAATAACAGGTAGCAGTTTCCGAAGCCTGAGGAGCACACAGAATCATTATTTCCTGAATACGGGCACGCCATTGGGAGGTCAGTCAACGCGATACTCAGCATTGGAACCAAATCCAGTTGCACCGCATCGCGCAGCGTCGAGGACTGTCGACCTGACAGAGTGGGCGGGATCTGAAGATTGTCATTGACCCGTACCACTTTGGGCACGCCTTGCGCGATAGAGACAGCTTTCGATTTCTCCGCCGAATCGTGCACCGTACCTGCGAGTGTGACCACTCCATTGGTGACATTCACAGAAACATTAGTCACGGTAGATGCGCCTAACTCCTCAGCCAGCTTTGATTTCACACTGGCCGTAATCTTAGCATCGTTGACTTGCTCTTCGGGACTTTCATTGGTGCGGCAGCCTATCCCTAGCAATAGCGCATTAAGTTTAGGGCATTCGTGTGCACTTCGCGTGAAAAAACCGGACAGTGACGAGAAAGAAGGCGATTCGCGATTCAGGAACTCGCGCCGGGCTTGGAGATCTTTGCGGAAGAGGAGCTAGTCTCCTGTCCCTGAAATATGTGAACTAAGTCAGGCCGAGATGCGTCTAAGAAGTAGGAGGCTTGGATGCGGACCGGACGCCCCAAACAGCCATTGAGGTTGACGGAGGAAGAGCGCGAGCGGCTGGAAGCGTTGGCGCACCGAGCGCGGAGCCAGCCCGGGTTGGCCAGACGCGCCCGCGTAGTGCTGGCTTGCGCGGAGGGACTGAGCAATCAAAGGGTAGCCCGGAAACTGCGCAGTTCGCTGGGGATGGTGGGCAAGTGGCGGGCGCGATTTTTGAAAGCCCGACTAGAAGGACTCTATGACGAGCCCCGGCCAGGAGCGCCGCGCACAGTGAGCGACGCACAGGTGGAGCAAGTCGTCATCCAGACGTTGGAAAGCACGCCGCGCGGAGAGACGCACTGGTCCACGCGCGGTTTAGCGCAGGCCACCGGACTCAGCCGGATGACCATCAGCCGGATCTGGCGCGCCTTCGGTTTGCAACCGCATCGGACGGACACTTTCAAGCTATCCCCGGACCCCTTGCTGATCGAAAAAGTGTGTGACATTGTGGGCTTGTATATGAACCCACCCGAGCATGCCCTGGTACTCTGCGTGGACGAGAAGAGCCAGATTCAGGGCTCAATCGTACGCAACCACTGCTGCCCTTACAACCGGGCCAGGCGGAGCGTGGCACGCACGACTACAAACGCAACGGAACGACTTCCTTGTTTGCGGCACTGGACCTGAAGACCAGTCGGGTGATCGGCCAACTGCGCCACCGTCATCGTTCCGTGGAGTTTCGCAGCTTCCTCGACTTGATCGAGGATCACGTGCCCGCCGGACTCGACGTTCATATCATTGTGGACAACTATGGCAGGCACAAAACCGCCCTCATCCGGAAATGGTTCGCCAAGTGTCCACGGTTCCATTTTCACTTCACACCCACCTACGGTTCCTGGATCAACCTGGTCGAGCGATGGTTCGCCGAACTCACTAATAAACGCATACGACGGGGTGTGTTTCGCAGCGTGAAAGATCTGGAAGCAGCCATCCGCGAGTACATCGACGTACATAACGAAAGCCCAACCCCCTTCGTGTGGACCAAGACGGCAGACCAGATTCTGGCGAGCATCGCCCGCTATGCGCAACGCACGAGGACCGCTCACCCCGCTTGACTTATGCCACGAACCATTGGGACGGGAGACTAGTTTGGCGAGGTAAGAGCGTGCGGTGCGTAATCGTTGGAAGCTTTTTCGATCCGGTCGGTCCGAGCGTCATCGTACGCACACATCAAGCGAGCTCCCAGCCCAGATGGTCAGATGTATCCGGTAGCTGAAACCAATTGAGAGGATTCGGGTCTAACCTCTTAGCTTCGATTAAAGTCAACGGTGAAAGTAAAGAATTCACGAGGTGAAATACGAGTTGTCGCTAAGTTACAGTGAATCCCGCGGCATCAGGCCCTTGGTCGCCCGGTAACTGCGTCAGACGACTGTCAAGTCATAAGGAGCCTACTATCTCGCTCTCCCTGACGGACAAGCTCAATGTGCCGAGTGGGCGCGAAGGCAAAACTCTGCCTCCGCTTACGGGGCATCACACTGCCGGAATCGGGCTGTCCAGTATTCTACAAAAGCTAGAAGAACAACGAGAGCAACGCTGAAAGCGCTACCCCGCGGCAGTCCAACTCAAACTTCGTTGGAGAGCGGCAACAATTCAACACACGTTTCACGCCGTTCCGGGCGAAACCATATTGGAGTTGGGGGCTGGAAGCGGTATGCTTACCGAACAGCTCCACGGTGTCTTCCGAGGGGAAAATCCGCTCACTAGCATCGTTTTCTCCGAGGCCCTGTTTGAGGAGGCAAAAGGTCGCGGCCTTCCCGAGGTCACCGTGCTATATGGCGACTGTTTCCACGCTCTCCCGTCGGAGCAATTCGATTATGTGATTGGCTCGGGAATGCTGTGGCATCCCGGTTTAACCGAGTGCTTGCGATGGATTCGTCGCGTCCTGAAACCTGGGGGCCAGATGCTCTTTTTCGAGCCGAATTTCTCCGTTCCTGCCCGGCTCTTTAATGAGATACGAACCAGGCCGAAGGAACTGAAGAGTCGGAACATCGATGTTCCGGAGGTCTTAGCGGCATCCAACGATGCCGGCTTTGCTCATGTTCAGCTGGCGCCCCATGACATAGTTTCGTGCCGCCTGGGTTTGCGCGCGATGACGCAACTGCAAGCCAAAGCTGTCTTGCTCGAGCATATGCCCGTGATTCGCTCCGCCTGCGCCAGTATATGTGTAGTGGCTCACAATCGAGGAACACGCATCAAGATTTCTCCTAATCTAGCCGAGCTCCCGGCTTTGCATGGGGCGGTGTCCGTAGTAGTGCCAGCTCACAATGAAGCCCACACTATTGCCGGCTTAGTCGAGAGACTTCTGCGTTTCTATGGCCCCTATATTCACGAAATTATCATCGTGAACGACAACAGCACAGACGAAACCGCTTCCGTGATCCAGGCCCTGACTGCGGCCGATCCACGTATCCATTTACTGAATCGATCGAAACCAAACGGCGTGGGGCTTGCACTCAGGGACGGATATCGTGCCGCAACGGGCCGGTACGTCCTCTCCATGGACTGCGATTTTGGCGAGATCTTACCAGAGCTCCGTGGTTTGTTCCGAGTTGTCGCGGAAGGGCACGATGGAGCGATCGGCAGCCGCTTCTCCCATGAATCAATCCTTGTGAATTATCCCTTCCTCAAACTATTCTTCAACCGGTTTTGTCACGCGCTGATCAAACTGTTCCTCTTAAGTACCGTGAGAGACATTACCAACAATCTTAAGCTCTACCGCAGCGAGATTTTAAAGGGCTTAGAAATCACCTCTCCCCACTTTTCGGCGAATCTGGAAACTGGCCTGAAGCCTCTCTTGGCCGGATATGACATTATTGAAGTTCCGATTTCTTGGATCAACCGCACTTCCGAAATGGGACCTTCCAGTTTTTACCTTCGAAGAGTGGGATTGGCTTATGCGGGCACGCTGCTGGCCTGTTGGAGCGAAGGCCACAGACAAGGCCGTGGCGCCGTTCAGCTCGCCTGGCGGCGTTTGATAAAGCGTGTCGGCTTGACTTTGCATCTTTCATGAGTGCCATAGTCAATGTATCTCCTAAAGGTCGATCTGATCGTGTCTCGCCACGCGTCCGCTGGCTCTTAGGCCTTCTGAATAGGGACTGGTCACGGTGGGCGGAATCTCGATCAATCGCGTATATTTTCTTTGCGGCTTTGTATATCGTCCCCAATGTGGTGCTCGCGCGTCAGAAGTTGATTTGGGACGATGAGTTCTTCACGCTCTATCTAAGCAGAATACCCAACTGGAGTGAGCTGTGGCGTGCACTCAGCACGGGAGCTGATCAGCATCCGCCCACTTTCTACTATTTGACCCACCTCATTTTCAAATTCGGTGGAGCCAGCCACCTCACGTTGCGTTCGACAGCCATAGTCGGCTTCGGGGTGTCCTGCGTGTGTTTGTACGAAATCGCGCGACGGCTGTTAGGCCCGCGCTGGGCGGTGCCTGCGATGTTGGCGCCCATGACGGCCCCGGTCCTGTATTATGCGACGGAGGGGCGGGGCTACGGTCTTGAGCTTGGATTTGTAACGTTGTCACTGCTGATGTGGATATCAGCAACAGAAGATGAGAAGAGAGCTTGGACGGTGCCAGCCCTCGCCATTGCTTTGTGTTTAGCTGTAGCATCGCACTACTATGCCCTCCTTTTTCTGCTTCCTCTAGTCGCGGGCGAGTTCGTTAAAGCGTGGATGCGCCGCTCAATTGACGTTCCAGTCTGTTGCGCCTTTTTGGCTGCCTTAATTCCGCTATTGCTGTTCGCGCCCCTGATCTTGCGGGCCAAGGCGTATTCCGCGCATTTCTGGGCGGTGCCCCACTGGAGCGCAATGCTCGATTGGTATCCAAATATGACCGGCCGCATGCTACTCCTATTGCCCGCTGCGGCGGGATTGATGTTCTTCTTGAGAATTGATCCGATCGAGGTCCCACAAGTTGGGACACCAATGCGGTCTCTTCCCGTTGTCACAGTAGTAACGTTTTGTTCGCTTCTTCCCGTCGCGGGGGGCATCATCGCCCAGCTCATAACGCACGCCTCAACAGAGCGATACTTTATTACAGCTTTGCCCGGCGTTGTTATTCTCCTGGTATGCGGACTCAGGCGAGTATTTCGCAACGATTTTGTCGGCCCGGCGCTCGTCTCCGCCCTATGCGTGCTCTTATCCGTTCAGCAGTGGCATGTACAGAGCAGAGGTCAACTCGACCGTCTGCGAGAGATGAGGTCAGTTGCAACGCTTCTTCGGCGTGCGGGCGACGCGCCGGTCGTCGTCTCGGAAATTACCGTACTGCACCAGCTTTCCTTTTATGCACGCCGCGATCTGGTCAAGAGGCTGGTGTACACCGCTGATCCTCATCTTTCTGTTTCGTTTATCGGGCATGACACGATCGATCGCGGGATGTTGGACTTGGCCTCTTGGTTCCCTTTGAGAATAGTTTGGTGGAGGGATTGGTGGAGCGCTCACCCGTATTCCTTGGTCTACGGGTATGTGGGCGGGTGGGCGTGGTCTACCTTCGCATTGCACGATATTGGCACAGTGCAACTCGTAGAGAGGGACTTAGACCACCTATTGTTTGCCGTCGTACGAACCAAAGTGCCGGTGGACGATCGTATTGCTGGCGATCCCTCGGGCAAACCGCTACTCTACGATCAACTACCTGCAGATGGGCCTCCATTGTGCAAGGTTTACTTGCCGACGGACGCCTGCCCCGTGGTGGACGACGCGAGTTTCACGAAGCCGATTATTTCGTATCCCGACTGGTTAAGACTGAGATGAATTAGGCAACTCAAACGTTCTCCGCCGGCTCCCCTGGTTTGCGCATCTTGGAAGTAACGTTCAAGGCGCCACGTGGTCTGGTCTGTGATGTGACCGCTCTTCTATAGCTTGGACAAGGACTATAGTTCGTCACAAGCGTGCCCGGCAACTCTGGCGATGGCCTAATCGGATCGCTAAGACGTGGCACGACCTTTTCTTCCAGCAATTGTTTCCGGCGTTCAAGTCTTTCCGCGCCCAGATCCCGGCTGGCTAGCACCATCACATGAACGGGGCGAGCCATGGTTTTGCACGCGCTGAAGGAAGGCTTCCCAGATTCATCGAGAGCACCACCACTTCGCCGTCGATTACCGTTTCGCCTGGCAACCGGGCGAGGGCCAGCACGATCGCCTGGTACTTGCCGTCGAAGCTCTTGTTGTTGCGCGACCGCAGATGCGCTACGCCGTACGATTTGATCGCGAGCGCGCTGTAGCCGTCGAGTTTCAGTTCGTAGAGCCAGTTTGTTCCCTCGGGAAGCCGCTCGGTGCGAAGGAGCAGCATCGGCGGGATGAAGGCGGCTTTGATCTTTGGGAGAGGCACGAAGCTACAAAGATACGAAATATCGGGCCGTGTTACGCGGACCGCAAGTGCGCAGTTGTGTGTTCCGTGGGTATACTGAACCGCACAAAGGAGCTTGTTTTGAATTGGACCATCCTCGGCGGTCAGGTGAAAAGCGGCCAATGAGGGTCAGGTGAAAGGGTCTTCCGTTCATGGAGAGCGTTGGGAGCCGATGGTCGTAAATGGTAATACTCTCCGGCGCAGAAGCAGAAAGCCACCGCGACCGTACATTTGGCGTTTTAGGAGTTTGAGGCGATGTACCTGCCCCTCCACTTGCCCGTTGCTCCAATGCTGTTCCACGGCTGCGGATACCGCTTCATAATCGCGTTCGATTCCGGCGACGAAGCGCTTCAATTCGGGGATGTCTGATGCCACGGTGGTGATCAGCCAGGCCTTTAACGCATCGGAATCACGATTCTGGAATACCCTTCGGAATTGTTGCGCCAGGTGCTCGGCCGTAGCGACTTGTGGATGACTCGCGAGGACTGCCTCAACCAAACGCTGTTCGAGCGGGCTGCGTTGCATCGGAGCCTTGGTTAGCCATAGCGCGATTAATCGTACGTTGGGGAGGGTTCGGCGCGGCTTCGAGGACGCTGGCACCGAGTTTGCGCGCCAGGGCTGCACGTATTCCTTTACGCGGCTTCGCCCTCCGCCAAAACCTTGCCGACGCAACTCGCGGCAAAGTTGAGACGCATTGTGGCAGCCTTCTTCTCATCGTTTCTGCAGGTATCCTCGAAAGGAATCCAACTCGGACCGCTGGCGCCGTGGTGCACGTTCTAGAAATTCCTTCGCCCGTACATAACGTCGAACGGTCGTGCGGCTAAGACCGAACTTACGAGAGATCGCTCGTAGGGTGACACCATCCTGATACGCCGCAATTACTGCGTCAAATCGCGCCTTCTGTTTCTGCTGGGATGGTTGGCACTCCTGTTGCTGCTGGATCGGTGTTGGCGATACAGCTTCTGGATCCGGCAGCACGTCTCGACGATCCGGCTCCATCGCCTCGCCTAGCAATCGCGGCGAATCGGAAGGTAGCTCAACCTGGCCTAAGACCAGAGCCAATCGCTCCAGCACACGCTGGAGCGCCTGCGTCAGATTGCAGAAGAGGTGAAATCGATCGGCCACCTGGACCGCCTCAGGCGCACCCCGCCGCGCACCTTCGGCATAAGCACCTGCGCGATCACGGCTGATCACTTGGACGCTGGGATGAGCCCGGAGCCATTTCGCCAATGTGTCGGATTCGCGATCGGGAAGAAGATCGATGGGTCGGCGTCGTTCCAGGTCCACTAAGACTGTCCCATAGCGATGGCCGCGGCGCCAGGCCCAATCATCCACCCCGAGAACTTTGACATCACCGGCATATTCAGCTGACGCAGCTTGGCTGAGGAGCCGCAGGATTGTGTCTGCGCTGCAATGAATTCCCAATTGCGCCGCCAGATTACAACACGCTTCCCCACCCAATGCGTAGCCGATCTGCAGCAAGGCGTTGCGCTGTCGACAGGTTTGTCTCCCATGGGGCGGAACCACGATCGGCAACCGCTGCGTGAAGATCCGGCGGGGACAATCAGGCGCCCGACAATAAAAACGATGCGTCCGCAGACAGATTCGCACCGCCGCACCGTGGCAAGGAAGATCGCGCAACGTGCGGCAATATCGACTGTGAATGTGAGCGGAATGAACTCCACACCCTGGACAAGCAGCACCAACGGTGGTGGCCGAGACGATCATAATCATGATGCCGCCCTGCCAAGACACATCGGTCAATGTCAAGCACGATGGATCGGGCAGGCATAGAGGCAAAGGGCCGGGGGAGGCAGCCATTTGCCCTTTGAGCTTAAAACATTTAGGTCATGTTTTGTCTTGTGCTCGAAACGTAGGCCAGCGTTCCACCAAAAGTGCGGAAGACCCAGGTGAAAACCGGCCAAAGGGATGCACCCAGGACAAGATCATTTTTAACCTGACAGTGGGTATTTCCGCAAGAGTTATTTTCCACGAGTCTCCAGCCACGAAGAAAAGTGCGTGTGATGAAGATCGCTTCGAAGGGGGGATGCACAAGGGGGCGCAGCCCTCTTGTGGGGGGAGCCGCCGCACGAAACGTGACAACGGTTTTGGTTGGCGCGCGGCGTGTCGCGGCGTGGGGGGAACCCGCCCGCCCCGGTTTGCCCCCGGAGGGGGAAACGGAAAAGGGGGAGATCAAACTCCTGGCTGCCGCAGGCGAAGAGTTAGGATTCCTTTTCAGACACGGTCGTGATGGCCTTGGTACGCCAGCTGCGTGGACCGCACTTGAGCACGTGGCCATGGTTAAGCATGCGATCGAGCATGGAACTGACGGAGGCCACGTCGCCCAGCAGTTGCACGGTGCCGAGCGGAGTTCGTTTCGGCCGGTCCTCGTCTTTGATCCGGTGCCGGCCGCGCTCCTGGCGGAGATGCTCGCGCAGCAACTGTCCGGTTTTCGGATGGAGCAGGCGGACATGCTGGCCGTCCCACTGCACGGCCACACGGCGGCTGATCCAGCCGGGCGGCGCGCTGTAGTAGGCCGCCTCTACTTCGACGCAGCCGTTCAGATGTACTGTTCGCTCGCCGTAATGGTAATAGCGAAACGGTTCCAAGGGCAGCGGCTGGAGAGCCGGTTTCTCTTCGGCAAACATCGCGGCGACTTGGCGTTTGGTGGTGCCATGAATCCGCGTATCGGCCCAGCGTTCTTCCCAGCGATCTAGATGAGCTTGCGCTTCTTCCAGACTCTCGAAGCGGAGCCCTTTTAGCGGGGTTTTCTGGGCATGGCCGACGCCTGATTCCACCTTACCCTTTCGATCTGGATCTTGAATGCGGCACGGCATGGCTACCGCGCCGTAATGTGCCAGCACATCGCGGTAGAGTGGGTTGAGCGATGGATCGTAGATGTCAGGTGAGAGCACGCCTTCGCGCAGGTTGTCGAGCACGACCACTCGCGTTGTTCCACCGAGCCGCCGAAACGCCCGCTCGTGCAACTGAGCCCAGGTTTGAGCACTGGACCGAAACACCAGCAGTCGAACCGATTTGCGGCTGAAGCCCAGGGTCAACACGAACAGCCGTGTGCGCCGATACTTGCCGCTTTGCGGATCGCGCACCATCGGCCCCGTGCCGTAATCCACTTGTGTTTCTTCACCGGCTTTGGTGAGAATCACCGCACAGGCCTCCGGCGACCGCACTCCACGCAGTTTGCGGACGAAGCGTTTGACGCTTTGATACTGCTGCTTCCCGATGGCCGACTAACAATTGTCAACTGCGAAAGCAAGTTTGCGGAACACTTGGCTGGTCGTGTAGGAAACCGGAGGAGTTGCCGGACGCCTCTGGTGGATAGTATTGAAGCCGACTTCAAGGGTGACAATGCGAAGTTGATTTGGCCCGTCAGCCTAGACGGCAAGAAGATGCAGTCGGAAACATACAAGATCCTAGGCCCATGCTCTAAACCGATTGGCACTGTTCGCAATGCTTGCTGGGCTAAGAAAGGAGCATTTCATGAACCGTCTGTCGGTGACAGCCTGTTTGTTAGCCAGTCTCTAACCGTTACAGCCTCTTCGTGGCAGGGCACTTGCAATAATTCTGCCTGCGATGAAGAACGCCAGGATTCTCTCTTGCTTATTGCTTGCGAATCTCTGCGCCTCCGCGCAAATTCTACCATCTGCCAAAGCTGGCACTCCGCCCTCAAATAACGACCCTCTGGACCGCGATTCCCCGCAAAGCTCCGTAGTTGCGTTTCTTGAGGCGGCGCACGCCCAAAACTACAGCCGGGCTTGGCGATACCTCGATCTTCGCAACATGCCCGAAGACCAGCGGCTCAAAGGTGGCACCGAACTCGCTCGTGAATTGCAAACGATCCTGGACCGGGACACTCAGTTCGATGTCGCCAATCTCAGCCGCAACCCGGAGGGCGATCTATCGGACGCGCTTCCGCCAAACCGCGAGCGCATCGACACATTTCAGGTGAACGGCCAGACGCTTGAGCTAGATCTCGAACGAGTCGCTCTGCAATCGGGGCTTTCCGTCTGGCTGTTCTCACAAGACAGCGTCGCGAGGATCCCGACCATCGCAAAGATGGCCAACAACTCCGCAATTGAAAGGCATCTGCCTCTGCCGCTGGTCAACTGGCAATTGATCGGCACTCCGTTATGGCGCTGCATTGGCCTCGTTCTGTTGGCGGTCGCCTTGGCGTCTTTATCCAACTTGCTCTCGCGATTTGCTCTCTGGCTGGCGCAACAAGGCGTGAAGCGAATAGCGCTCCATTGGAACCTCAGCGCCCTGGAGAACTTTGTAGCGCCACTTCGTCTGCTGCTTTCGGTATCGCTGTTTCGCGCGGGCATGGAATGGTTCGGACCTTCGGCTCTGTTGCGCCTCTACCTGGGCCGGGTTCTCGCGGTGCTCTTCTTTTGGGGAGTGTTCGGGCTATGCGCCGTGATCATTGATGCAATCGTCTGGCATCTTCGCACGCGTTTGCAAGCCAGGCATCGGACTTTCTCCCGTTCCGTCCTGCCACTGTCTGGACGAATAGCAAAGATTCTGGTGTTCGTGTTGATCGTCGCGGCGGTTCTCAGCGCCTGGGGCTACAACACCACCACGCTTCTCGCTGGACTCGGAATCGGCGGCGTTGCATTAGCCCTCGCGTCTCAAAAAACCATCGAAAATCTCTTCGGCAGCATAGCCGTGATCAGCGACCGGCCTGTTTCAGTCGGCGACTTTTGCAAGTTTGGCGGCAGCATGGGTACCGTGGAAGACATCGGTTTGCGTTCCACCCGCATTCGTACACTCGACCGAACGTTGGTCACCGTCCCTAACGGTTCGTTCTCTACCATGACCATCGAAAACTTCGACCGCCGCGACAAGCAACTGTTCCACGTCACACTGAACCTCCGGCGAAGCACCACGCCCGATCAAGTGCGGGTGCTGCTTGAGTCCATCACCGAGCTCCTCAAAAGCAATCCTAAGTTCGAAACGGGAGCCCTGCCGGTTCGTTTCGTCGGAATCGGCACGTATTCGCTCGATATCGAAATCTTCATTTACGTTCGCACATTGGACGGCGACGAGTTCATGAAGATCCAGCAGGATCTCTTTTTGTCGATTATGGACGCGGTCCATGCAGCGGGAACCGCGCTCGCTGTGCCCACGCAAGCCACCATCGCTGATCCCGCACCGCCGGCATCGATGCCAAGCGGGAATGGCTCGATTTCCCGGGAACAAGCGGCGCCAGCCACTCGCACCTAACGCTCGGGCGGTTTCAAGGCCCTCGATTCACTTCCGTGACAGTCCATTGGCGTAGACCCATTAAAGCGCACGGCAGCCTGTCGCAATTAGGCCTTGACAACCCACGCGGCTAAGGTGATCATCAATGGCCGGTTCTGGGGCGATCCCGGCGATTTCACTGCGCCCGAGAAAAGCGGTTCTCCGTGGCCCGTATCTCAGTCGAGCAACATCACGCGCCCGATTCCGGCTAAACACTGACAGCGCCGGCGCCGGCCGCGTCCTTTGGAGGGTCTCTGCTTTGTTTTCGGGCGACAACAAAGTGACTAAGCCACACGCCACGCGGCGAGCGTTGCCACCGCTTCATTGTGCCTTACGTCCGGTCTTATTACCAATTCCAGAGCCGACACGCCATCCAAATTAACTTCATAATCTTCGAGCTCGCTAGTCGAGCCCAAAGGACTGAAATTCCACTGCTGGCGCACGATCTCTTTGGGTTGCCCGCCGTCCGCCGCTAACCATCGAACGGTAAATTCTTGTAGGCGGTCGCGCGTTGGCTCCAGGAAATGAAGCTGTATTCGATGCACTGCCAGGGTTTCATCGAAGATGAGTCGGATTTGCTGCTCGCCCCTTTGGGATGCACGCCACCCTGGACCGCCATTGGCACTAAAGACCGATTCAATGGGAAAATTCGGATCTTCCGACGTGACTTCTACGGTCGCGATCTGTCCGAGATCAATCCAGCGCGGGCCAAGTCCCGGTCTAGGAACCGTCCCGCCCGAGCTGACAATCCTTTTTCGCACGCTCCTATTCTCTCCGACGCTGTTGTCCTCGTAAAGAACCAGACCGGGCCACGGCCGGACGCTATCGATCAAGGTGAACCGCGACCCAGACCAATAACTGGCTTTCGCTGACAGCCTCCGCCAAGGCGCTGGAAGCTTGCTGAATAGTTTTGGGGCTTTCCTAAAACCGCCGAACGCTGGCCATCCGCAGCCGCTGTTCGGGATTGCTCAACACTGTGCGCTCGGTCGCCTCTGCCAGCCACGCGAGAAAATGCACCACCGAGCTTTGGTCTTCCAAGTAATATCGAGCCGAAGTTCCTGTGGCGTGTCCAACTCGCACGGTCACGCCATCCGGTAGAGCGGAGAAGGCGTCTTCATCAGTGATATCGTCGCCGATATAGAACGACAGTGTGCCAACAGTTCCCGTACCCTCCTCGATCCAGTGAACTGCCGTACCTTTATTCCAATCCACGCGGGGCCGAATCTCTAAAACCTGAAGCCCCCGCGTCACGCGAAAGATCCCGTCCGAAAAGGCGAGCTCCGCATGGACGGCCTTCCGGATTTCGTCCAAACTGCCACGCGGGGCCCTGCGAAAATGAACGCTTGTAGTAAGAACCTTGTTTTCGATTTCCACGCCGGGAATATGGCGTAAGCTTTCGCGAACCCGACGCGAAATCTCTCCCAGCATCTTGATCCGCTGGACCGCCTCGGGTTCGACGAAATGCAGTCCCTCTCCGCAGATTTCCAGGCCGTGGTTCCCCGCGTAAGTCAGACCAGCCAGCCCAACACGTTCCCGAATATCACTGAGAGCACGGCCGGTGACGATAACCAACGAGCACCAGGCGTTCTGACTTAACCGGTGCAGGATGGCCCGTGTCTCAGAGGGAATAACCGCATAATCCGGGATTTCGACGATCGGTGTCAGAGTCCCATCAAAATCCAAAAAGAGCAAGGCCCGCCGGGATACCCGAAGCGAGGATTGGATTTCAGTAAGATGATTGAACAGTGGTTGAGGCATCTGATTGCGCAACCGCGGCCTTCGCCCGCTGTATGGGTTCGAGACGGATCTCGGAGACCGCGCCAATTAAGTTAGCCGCCCAACGGTAAATATTGTAGTGCTTCACCACGCGCCGCATCCGCCTCATTCTTTCCCTCTTTTCCTTGGAGTCCATCTGGAGGGCACAGCGAATGGCCTCTGCAACCTGGTCCGTATCGTAGGGGTTTACGATCAGCGCGTCTTCCAGCTCACGACTCGCGCCGGCGAAGAGGCTGAGGATGAGAACACCCTCTTCATCGCTTCGACTGGCAACGAATTCCTTCGCCACCAGATTCATGCCATCATGCAACGAAGTCACCAGGCATAGATCGGCCATACGATAGTATGGCTCAATCTCGTCGTGATTGTGGTGCCCCTTCAGGAAGACAATGGGCTTCCATTGCCTGGTCTGAAAACGCTGATTGATACGCTCCGCCTCGGCTTCCACGTCCGCGATCAAGTCTTGATAGCGGTGGATATGAGTGCGGCTCGGAGCGCCGATCTGGACATGGGTAAAGCGGCCTTGGTAGGACGGGTGTTTTTCCAGAAAGCGCTCAATGCCTCGAAAGCGTTCGGGGATTCCCTTCGTGTAATCCAGGCGGTCGACTCCGATCCCCAGGTAGTCGGCTTGGAAATTGAATCCATTCAGCGCAGCACGTTCCGAGCGAACGCTTAGGTAGCCGTTGGAATGGGATGGGATATTGTCCTTAAAGTCGACGCTAATGGGGAACGGCCGAACAGAGGTGACGTGGCCGCCCTTGGTCACCGCAAACCGCTCCCATTCGATCCTCGATTCGAGTGCGCGATCGATGGTCTCGAGGAAATTGTTGCAATGAGACTGAATGTGAAAGCCGATCAAGTCGGCGCCCAGGAGCCCCTCAAGCAACTCCCGTTGCCAAGGACAGATGCCAAAAGCCTCTGGATTCGGCCAAGGAATGTGCCAGAAAATCGTGACACGAGCGTCAGGCCGGCTACCTTTAATCAAACGGGGAAGCAACGCAAAGTGGTAGTCCTGCACCAAAACAGTGGGATGTTCCACGTCAGCGATCTCTTCAAGAACGGCCTCGGCAAACTTAGCGTTCACCTCCCGGTAGGCTTCCCAGTCCTCCGCGCGGAAGACTGGGCGGGTGTGCGCAATATGACAAAGAGGCCAAAGGCCTTCATTGGCCAAACCATAGTAGTAGCGTTCTTCTTGCTGTGCTGTTAGCCAGACCCGGCGGAGAGTATAGGCCGGGGCTTCCGGCGGAACTCCGAGGCGATCATGCGCGTCCACGGTTTCGCGATCGGCATCGCCAGCTCCATGTGCGATCCAGGTTCCTGCGCATGCCCGGAGGACTGGTTCCATTGCCGTTACCAAGCCGCTGGCCGGAGACAGCGCCTCAACAGAGCTCCCGCGATGCACGTGCATGAATGGTTCCCGATTGGAGATCACAACGAGGCGGCTACCTTCTAGCGCCGTTTCCTGAAACACTCGCAATCGTTCTGCGGTCCAGAGTGAGTCAGCGGCTTCGCGCAGCCGGGCCTCTTCTTCGGCTGAAGCGCGCGCTACCTGCAAGCTCGTTGCGAGATGAGTAACTTCGCGAGCCAGCGGCCTCAACACTTGCTCCGTGGCCAGTTCTGAATTTGAAGCTATTGTCCCAGCCCTGAGATCTTGGAGCCACTGCGCCAGCCGCGCAACAGGACGTTCCACGCTCCAGCGCACGACCAGCAAAGTAATCGCCACAATCAGCAACATTTGCATAAGTACGTGCATGAAGGTATCGCGCCACAACTTGGTGTTTTGATCGTCGATATAGGAGGCATCATGGAAGACGGCCAGCGCGCCGACTATCGATCCGTCTGCACGGATTGGCACGGCATAGACGTGGGCCGAGTTCCGGCCGGAGCCAAAGAAATGGCCCCACCCATGGCCCTCGAAGACGCTCCGGTCTATTAGAGGTGGCTCTATACCCAAGCGCGTGGCAAGACTGGGTGTCACCAAAGTAGGCCGGCCCTGTATGTCATAAATCGCTACTCCGTCGAGACGCTCCTGGTTGCCGAAACGCTCAACGATTCGCTTCAGGCTTCCGCGTGCTCCCCTCATCCAAAGAGGATCGACGGTCTCCTGCAGGCTTTCGGCTAGAACCTGAGCCCTTTTCTCCAAGTCACTTTGCCGAGCGTGGGTATCTTCCCGGACTTGGTAGAGCGCGAAGAGAATGGAGATCAGGGTGACCGTGATCACCAGCAAAAGGATTAGACGGAGGCTCATCCGCATGCCACTTCCTTCCAAAGGGATTCACCATGCCACACACGTCACCTCAGCACTAAGAACGAGCAATGCGTGTGCCATCGTCACGATTGCTGATGCTGCATGCGCGAAGGAACACCGTTAGGAGTTTTGCTATCAGTCCGCGCGCAATTTTTACCTGGCTACGGGGCCGGATGTCTTGACCAATAGCGGACGGCACCTTAGCCCGGTGTCTCGGTCAGCTCTATCCCGCTTTTGGTCGCGCCTTGGATTTGCGGAAGCCGCGGTCATGCAGTCCCTGCGATCCGAAGGACCGGCCAGTCCTGTGCCACCAAGATATTCTTGACGAGATTGAGAATCGCGCTGCGGAGACTCGATTTAGCACCGCTGAACCGAGAGCAGAGTTAATGATTCGCGCCGGAAACGCCAAAGGTAACCGCCGGGGAGTAACCCCTCTCGAATTCGCGCCAAATCGTAACCCGAGCGCTTAGCAGCAGCTCCCCCCTTTTTGGCAGGCCAGATTGTAATCATCTATTAATCAGGTCCGCCGGTCGAGGTCAAAGGACCCTGGGTAGGAAATGGCAGCAATCGATTGCAATCGAGCCCATCCAAGTTTTGCATCAAACGCCTTGTTTTCAGGCGTCCACAGTCATTCGCAGCAAGACAGTAAAACCTGCCGCCGCAACTGTTAACCGAAGGGTTGTAGGTTCGAGTCCACCTGAGGAGCCAAATTCCCGAATCCCGTCCTGACCCGCAGTTCTCGTTTTTTTTCTACGACTTTCCCGGTTCGAATGGCGCAAGATTTCAAACGGTTCGAACAGGGCCGTTTGGAGTAATGACGGCGTCGGTGCCGTCCGGTCCCCGCTCACGGTGCACAAAGACTGCTCCCGTCTCTTGATCATCGAGGCTTCCCAGAATCCGATTGACCAAGGTCTTCTGTCGCGGGGATAGCTTACGAACGCTCACTGCTCGCTAGCGCACGCGTCCTGCCCTTCTGTCAACTTGGAATTAGACCGGAGCGACTTCAATTCCTCTATCTCTTGCGGAACCTTCTTCCAGTCCACACGGGTTCTCTCCATCTTGTCCCTCTTGATATGAGCCGGCAGCCTTAGCCCCGCGAAGTAGGTGAGGATGTCCGATCGTAACTCGGGCGAGATCTGCTGGATTTGGCCCCGGTCCAGGTCGGTCAGCAGGCGAGCATAGGCATCGTCTTGCATGAAATAAGTCCCTGGCTGAATCTTGCTGCCTGTGTCGAAATTGAGATTGGGGAGGTCCACGTGTCCTGCTCCAACTTCAGCCAGGAGATGGCGGTAGTCCTCGAGCGCGGCGTTGAAACTAGCCATGAACATTTTTTCGGCCTCGGGTGTCGGCGTACGGAAACTCAGGGTTCTGAGGGGGCCAATCTTGGGAATCAACCGGATGACGAAGGCGAGAAAGCTCACCCCGAATCCAGGTCTCTGATACTTGCCCCCCCATTCCTTCTCATAGCTGGCCTTAGAGAGGTTGTAGAGAAATTTCCGTTGCGTCATCCCTGGCAGGTCACCCTGGATGTCTTTCTTCTTGAGCACCCATGCGACTCGCGTCGCCTTGGGGATGATCGTGCCGACTGTGTAGCGGTACGAGCCGA